>Ga0228702_1002259_pt1 | contig 11219 bp, 6 predicted proteins | sample McNCre217_Aug_MG_2_FD_178018 | JGI IMG/M metagenome (GOLD analysis project Ga0228702, IMG submission 178018) | Freshwater microbial communities from McNutts Creek, Athens, Georgia, United States - 20-17_Aug_MG | ecosystem: Environmental > Aquatic > Freshwater > Creek | place: USA: Georgia... | reverse complement strand
CAGGCTTGGCATCTGTTGCAGAAGCATTCGGCCCTGCTGTGCTCACCGATGATGGTTCGCTCGATCGAGCCGCGTTGGCAAAGCTCGTTTTCGACAAGCCCGAACTCCGCCAGAAACTCGAGTCAATCGTTCACCCGCTGGTTCAGGCGGAAACTCGCAGACTTCTGGAGCAGCAGCCGGAAGACGCCCTAGTCGTATACAACGTGCCACTTTTGGTTGAAGCAAACGTTTCTTTGCCATTCGACCGCATCGTGACAGTTGAGGCGCCGGTTGACGAGCAGATCAAGCGGATGATGGCCATTCGTGGCATGACTCTCGAAGAAGCGCAGGCTCGCATTCGTAACCAGGCATCGCCGGCGCAAAGAGCGAATGCCGCCGACTTCATTCTTAGTTCCAACCAGAGCCTTGAACTCTTGCTCAAGGATGCCGGCAAGCTGTGGTTGCAGTTTGAGCGCGAGGCAGGGGCCAAGCGCCGTTCACATTCCGCGAACGTGGGCAGGACCGTCGGGGAGGACGCCAACTAATGGAAACCACCCGCAGTTTCAGGCCCTTCGAAGTCGTCAGCCCGTTCAAGCCTTCCGGCGACCAGCCGACAGCCATCGCCGACCTAGCACAGCGCATCAATGCGGGGGAGACCGACGTAGTTTTGCTAGGTGCAACCGGTACCGGTAAGAGCGCTACAACGGCATGGCTCATTGAGGCCGTTCAGCGCCCGACCCTTGTGTTGGCGCACAACAAGACCCTCGCGGCGCAGCTGGTAAACGAGTTCCGTGAGCTGCTGCCGAACAATGCCGTCGAGTACTTCGTCTCTTACTACGACTACTACCAGCCGGAGGCATACGTTCCTCAGACTGACACCTTCATTGAGAAGGACTCGAGCATCAACTCCGAGGTGGAGCGCCTACGCTACAAGGCTACGATGAGCCTTCTGAGCCGCCGAGATGTTGTCGTAGTGAGCACGGTTAGTTGCATCTACGGCCTTGGTGCACCGAAGGAATACCTGGACCAGTCGCTGCCGTTGCAGGTGGGTCAGCGCATCGACCGTGACACCCTGATTCGTAAGTTCGTCGGCATGCAATACCAGCGCAATGACATCGATTTCTCGCGTGGAAATTTCCGTGTCAAGGGCGACACCATCGAGATCATTCCGGTGTACGACGAGACCGCTATTCGCATCGAGATGTTCGGTGACGAGATTGAGGCACTCTACTCGCTGCACCCGCTGACCGGCGAAGTAATCACCCAGCTAGACACTGTCGCGGTTTTCCCAGCGTCTTACTACGTTGCCACTCCCGAGGCCATGGGCGTCGCCATCGAAGCCATCGAAGAGGAAATGGCATGGCGAGTGCGCGAGCTAGAGAGTCAAGGCAAGTTGCTTGAGGCTCAACGCCTGAAGATGCGCACCACCTTCGATCTCGAGATGATTCGCGAGCTCGGTTTCTGCAGTGGAATTGAGAACTACTCGCGCCACATTGATGGCCGCGCTCCAGGCTCAGCGCCTAGCTGTCTCCTCGATTACTTCCCGGACGACTTCCTGACCGTCATCGACGAGTCGCACGTGACCGTCCCTCAAATCGGCGCGATGTTCGAGGGCGACTCGTCCCGCAAGCGCACTCTCGTGGAACACGGTTTCCGCCTACCAAGCGCTCTGGACAACCGCCCGTTGAAGTGGCCGGAGTTCCAAGAGCGTGTTGGCCAAACCGTCTACCTGAGTGCTACACCTGGAAAGTACGAGATGGGTCTCGGAGCCGGCGTCGTCGAGCAGATCATTCGTCCTACCGGTCTTGTCGACCCGCAAATTGTGATCAAGCCATCGAAGGGTCAGATTGACGACCTGCTCGAGGAAATCACCCTCAGAACCGAACGTAACGAACGTGTTCTGGTAACCACGCTCACCAAGAAGATGGCCGAAGAACTCACCGACTTCCTAACCGAAGCCGGCGTTCGGGTTCGTTATCTTCACTCCGATGTCGACACTCTTCGCCGCGTCGAACTGCTCCGTGAACTTCGTCAGGGACTCTACGACGTCCTTGTAGGTATCAACCTGTTGCGTGAAGGTCTCGATTTGCCTGAAGTGTCGCTGGTCGCCATCCTGGATGCCGACAAGGAAGGCTTCCTGCGCTCGACCACGAGCCTCATCCAGACCATCGGACGTGCTGCCCGTAACGTCAACGGTGAAGTCCACATGTATGCGGACAAGATCACCGATTCGATGGCTAGAGCGATCGAGGAGACCGACCGCCGCCGCGAGAAGCAGGTCGCCTACAACACCCTCCACGGCGTCGACCCGCAGCCGCTGCGCAAGAAGATCGCCGACATTACCGACCAGATTCTTCGCGAAGAGGAAGACACCGCCGAGCTCATTGCTTCGGCCAATCGTAAGAAGGTTGCAGGTTCGAGCAAGAATGGCTCCGGTGTAAGCAAGCGTCAGGCTGCAGGCAAGGGCAACATGAGCGCGCAAGAGGTCCTCACCGATATCGTCGACAAGGCCTCGTCACGCTCGAAGTCCACTGTCATTCCTACCCGCGCACGCGCTGGATTGGCATCGATGGGCCAGGACGAAATCCTCAAGGTCATCATCGAGCTCGATGAGCAGATGCGCGCGGCTGCGGCTGAACTCAACTTCGAACTTGCCGCCCGTCTGCGCGACGAAATCTCGGAATACAAGTACGAACTTCGTCAGATGGAAAAGGCCGGAGACCTCTAGTCCTTTCGGAAGTTTTGCCAGCGCGCGGTGGTTAAACTTACCTTGTGTCTATCTCAAAGGTTCCTCACAGCAATACCCTTCACGTCAAGGGTGCCCGCGTTCACAACCTGAAGAACCTCTCGATCGAAATCCCTCGTGATTCGCTCGTCGTGTTCACCGGTCTCAGTGGTTCCGGCAAGTCATCGCTAGCCTTCGACACCATCTTCGCCGAGGGTCAGCGCCGCTACGTTGAGAGCCTCTCGGCATACGCGCGTCAGTTCCTGGGCCAGGTGGACCGCCCGGATGTCGACTTCATCGAGGGTCTGAGCCCTGCCGTTTCCATCGACCAGAAGTCGACCAACCGCAACCCGCGCTCGACCGTGGGTACCATCACTGAGATTCACGACTATCTTCGTCTTCTTTGGGCCCGCATCGGCGTTCCTTACTGCGCGGAATGTGGCGAACGCATCGTCAAACAGACTCCGCAACAGATTGTGGACCAGCTCCTTGAGTTGCCAGAGGGCACTCGCTTCCAGATTCTGGCGCCAATCGTGGACCAGAAGAAGGGCGAGTTCGTGGACCTATTCCGCGAACTACTCGCTCAGGGTTACGCGCGTGCAGTTGTCGATGGCGAGACCGTCCAGCTCGCAGAGGCCCAACCGCTCAAGAAGACCTTCAAACACGATATTTCGGTAGTCGTGGACCGTCTCGTGGCCAAGGACGACATCATTGGCCGACTAACCGACTCGGTGGAAACTGCACTGAAACTAGCCGGTGGCCGCATCCTCATCGATTTCGTCGACCTCGACGCGAAGGATGCCGGACGCACCCGCGTGTTCTCGGAGAAGATGTCCTGCCCGAACGAGCACGTTCTAACCCTTACCGAGATCGAACCGCGCACTTTCTCGTTCAACGCACCTTTCGGCGCCTGCGTCGCCTGTAGCGGTCTTGGAACCAAGATGAGCGTCGATGCCGACCTCGTCATCGGTGATCCAGAAGCCTCGATCAACCAGGGCGTCATCTTGCCTTGGAGCACCCAGGGTAAGGGTCTCTTCGACTACTTCCGCCGTCAGCTCGAAGGCCTGGGTGATGACCTTGGCTTCACCCTCGATCAGCCTTGGAACACGCTCTCCGAGGAAGCCCAAAACGCCATTCTCTACGGCAACAACTTCGACGTGAAGGTCAAGCACAAGAACCGCTACGGTCGCGAACTTCGCTACACCAGCGGCTTTGAAGGTGTGCTCACTCGCATTGAGCGCAAATACCTCGAGGCCGACAACGACTTCGCTCGCGATCGCATGGCAGGCTTCCTGCGTGAGATTCCGTGTCCGGCCTGTTTGGGTCGTCGCCTCAAGGATGAAGTTCTTGCCGTCAAGGTTGCCGACGCGAGCATCGCCGATGTTGCTGCCATGAGCCTTGGCGACTGTGCCAAGTTCTTCTCGGGTATCGAACTGGCTGATCGCGACGTAAAGATTGCCGCTCAGGTATTGCGCGAGATCACCGCTCGTCTCGAGTTCCTATTGGCTGTTGGTCTCGACTACCTCTCGCTGGAGCGCGCTGCTGGCTCGCTGTCGGGCGGTGAGGCCCAGCGTATTCGCCTTGCGACTCAGATTGGTTCCGGTCTTACCGGCGTTCTCTATGTTCTCGACGAACCGAGCATTGGTCTGCACCAGCGCGACAACCGTCGCTTGATCGACACACTCGTCAAGCTTCGTGACCTCGGCAACACACTCATCGTGGTTGAACACGACGAAGACACCATCAAGGCTTCGGACTGGATTGTTGACATTGGTCCGGGCGCAGGTGTGAATGGTGGAACCGTGGTTCACTCGGGTCCGTACGAGGCGCTCCTCAAGAACGAGAACTCGCTAACCGGTGCCTTCATTAGCGGTCGCGAAGGGATTCGCGTTCCGGCCAAGCGCCGCTCGGTCGACCCGGCCCGCAAGCTTAAGGTCGTTGGGGCCCGCGAGAACAACCTCAAGAACGTCGACGTCGAGTTCCCGCTTGGCACACTTACCGCCGTTACCGGTGTGAGTGGTTCCGGCAAGTCTTCGCTAGTGAATGACGTTTTATACGAGGTTCTCGCCAACAAGCTCAACGGTGCCAAGGGAGTTGCCGGCAAGCACACTCGCATCGAGGGCATCGAGCTACTCGATAAGGTCGTGCACGTCGACCAAAACCCGATCGGTCGCACCCCGCGCTCGAACCCGGCCACCTACACAGGCGTATTCGACCACATCCGCAAGCTGTTTGCCGACACCCAAGAGGCCAAGGCCCGCGGTTATCTGCAGGGACGCTTCAGCTTCAACGTAAAGGGCGGACGCTGTGAGGCCTGCTCGGGCGATGGAACCCTTCGTATTGAGATGAACTTCCTTCCGGACGTATACGTCGCCTGTGAGGTCTGTCACGGCAAGCGCTACAATCGTGAAACCCTGCAGGTTTACTACAAGGGCAAGAACATCTCCGAGGTGCTCGAGATGCCAATCTCAGAGGCTGCGGAGTTCTTCGCGCCTATCTCGGCGATCGCTCGTTACCTGGAGACTCTCGTCGATGTCGGACTGGGCTACGTGCGCCTCGGCCAGAGCGCAACCACACTCAGTGGCGGTGAGGCCCAGCGTGTGAAGCTGGCAACCGAGCTTCAGCGTCGCAGCAACGGTCGAACCATCTATGTTCTCGACGAGCCAACCACCGGTCTTCACTTCGAGGATGTTCGTAAGTTGCTGCTCGTTCTCAACGGCCTAGTCGACAAGGGCAACACCGTGCTCGTGATCGAGCACAACCTGGACGTAATCAAATGCGCCGACTGGATCATCGACATCGGCCCTGAGGGTGGCAGCCGCGGTGGAACCATCCTTGCGGAAGGCACCCCGGAGCAGGTTGCCAAGGTTAAGGAATCATTTACCGGCGGCTTCTTGGCGGAAATGCTTAAGTAAATGGCCCAAGACATCAGCTGGCGCCCACAGACGGGAGAGATTCCCGAAAATCCAGGCGTCTATCGCTTCTTGGATGCCGGCGGACGTGTTCTTTATGTTGGCAAGGCCAAGAACCTTCGCGCGCGCCTAACCAACTACTTCGGCCCGCTCGATTCGCTGCACGAGCGTACTCGACGCATGGTCACTACTGCGGCCGACGTCAAATGGGTCATCGTCAAGACCGAGTACGAGGCGCTTCAGCTCGAGTTCATGTGGATCAAGCAGTTCGATCCGCCATTCAACGTTCGTTTCAAGGATGACAAGTCTTATCCGTACCTCGCCGTTTCGCTAGGTGATGCCTATCCGCGCGCATTTATCACCCGCAACCGCGAACTCAAGGGCGTGAAGTACTTCGGCCCTTACACGCAGGCCTGGGCGGTTCGAGAGACGCTCGATACGCTCCTGAAGGTTTATCCGGTGCGTTCTTGCACTCAGGGCATCTTTGATCGCGCCAAGCGTGCCGGTAGGCCTTGTCTGCTGGGAGACATCGGCAAGTGCGCGGCACCCTGTGTCGGTCGCGTTACCAGCGATGAACACAAGCAGATAGCTCGAAACTTCATCGAGTTCATGGGTGGCGGCGACACCAAGATGGTTGGCCAGCTAACCGAGCGTATGCTGGCGGCCAGCGAGAACCAGCAGTATGAACTCGCTGCGCGCCTCCGCGACGATGTTGTGGCTCTAGAGACCGTCCTTGAGAAGAGCACCGTCGTATTCACCGACCAAACCGACGCCGACCTGTTTGGTATCGAACATGACGAGCTTGCCGCCGCGGTAAGCATGTTCATCGTGCGCGGCGGCCGTATCCGAGGTGTTCGCGGTTGGGTGGTAGACAAGGAACTCGAGCGCGACCTGCCTGAGCTCGTCGAGTATGTGCTGCAAAACGTTTACGAGTCGCCTGAAGGTGCCGAACCAATCGAGGTACCGCGTGAGGTGCTCGTGCCAGAACTTCCTTCCGACGCCAAAGATTTGGCCAAATGGCTGTCTGGCATTCGCCGTTCCAAGGTAGACCTGCGCGTGCCTCAGCGAGGCGATAAGGCCGCACTAGCCAAGACCGCCCTAACCAACGCCAAGCACGCCCTGATGCTCTACAAGAGCCGCAGAACCGCCGACTTCACCGCACGTGCGGATGCGCTTGCCGCTCTGCAGCGAGCCCTCGGCCTATCCGAGGCACCACTTCGCATCGAATGCTTCGACATCTCGCATCTGGGCGGCACGAACGTCGTCGCATCGATGGTCGTGTTCGAAGATGGGCTCCCGAAGAAGGATCAGTATCGTCACTTCGCCATCGAAGAGACAACGGACGACACCGACAGCATCTATCAGGTGCTGATGCGCCGTTTGAAGCACCTCTCGGATCCAGATGACGCCGATGAGGTAACCGGCAAGGCCATCAAGCGCTTCGCCTATCGCCCTAACCTGCTGATCGTCGATGGTGGACAGCCACAGGTGAATGCTGCGGCCCGCGCTCTGGCGGACTCGAATGTAACCGACCTAGCAGTTGTGGGCATCGCCAAGCGCCTCGAAGAACTCTGGCTGCCGGGGGAGTCGTTCCCGGTCATCCTGCCGCGCGGCGGCGACGAGCTCTTCCTGGTACAGCGCCTTCGCGACGAGGCCCACCGCTTCGCCATCAACTATCAGCGCAAGAAGCGCTCGGGCAGCATCGCAACTCAGCTTTCGTCAATCGACGGCCTGGGGGAGAAGCGCGTGACAGCCCTTTTGAAGCGCTTCGGCTCGGCAAAACGCCTCAAAATTGCCACCTTGGATGAGATCGCCGAGGTCGCCGGAATCGGGCCGATCTTGGCGCAGCAAATCATCGACGCATTCGGCGAATAACCAACCGAACATTTCGGTCAGGTTGCGTTTTAGTAAAAGGCCTCCATCGGCGTGTCGCGGATGACTAGACTACTTGTACACAAGGTTTAGGGGACTAGGTTGGCAGCGCAAAAGGCGGAACTTCTGATCGTGACCGGCATGTCCGGTGCGGGTCGCAGTACCGTCGGCAACGCCCTGGAAGACCTCGGCTGGTATGTGGTCGATAACCTCCCACCTCAGATGCTCGGACCAATCGCCGACCTTTTCAGCATCGCCAAGACTCCACTGCAGAAGGTCGCCGTTGTTATCGACGTCCGCGGCCGCGAGTTCTTCACGGAATTCAACGACTCGCTTGCCAGCGTTCGAACTCGAGATGTAAACCTTCGCGTTCTCTTCCTCGAGGCATCCGATGCCGCGCTGGTCAAGCGATTCGAGAACGTTCGACGTCCGCACCCGCTTCAGGCTAACGGCACCATCCTCGACGGCATCGCGGCAGAGCGCCGCGCGCTCCTGTCTATCCGTGAGAACGCCGACGTGATCATGGACACCTCAGATCTAAACATCCACCAGCTCTCTAACCGCATCGCCGATGGCTTCAGCCTCACCAGCACTGCGAAGCTGCAGCTGACCGTGATGTCTTTTGGATTCAAGTACGGACTTCCTAGCGATGCCGACATGGTCGCAGACGCAAGATTCATTCCGAATCCGTTCTGGATCGAGGAACTTCGCCCGTTCAACGGTGAGGATGCCGAGGTATCGGACTACGTACTTGCACAGAATGGAGTTGCCGACTTCATCGACGGGTATCTTGCAACACTGAAGCCAGTGTTGAAGGGCTACCTTAGCGAAAACAAACGGTACGCAACCATCGCTATTGGTTGCACTGGCGGTAAGCACCGTTCAGTCGCGCTGGTCCGAGCAATTGCCGCCCAGCTGGAAAAGCTAGATGAAGTAACGGTTTCGGTGAAGCACCGCGACCTCGGTAGGGAATAGCCATGGCACTTACGGCTGAAGTAAAAGACGAGCTCGCTCGCATTGAAGTAACCAAGAACAACGTCCGCGTTGCAGAACTTTCGACCATCCTGCGCTTCGCAGGCGGCCTTCACCTGGTTGGCGGCAAGATCGCCATCGAGGTCGAGCTGGACACCGCGCAGCTAGCTCGTCGCGTCAAGAAGGAGCTAATCGAGCTCTTCGGCATCGATTCGGAGCTTTCGGTAATCTCACCATCGGGCATTCGACGAGCTTCCCGCTACCAGCTCCGCGTATTGCAGCAGGCAGACGTTCTCGCCCGCCAAACTGGCCTCATCGACCCTAAGGGACGCCCGGTTCGCGGTCTTCCAGCCGCGCTGGTCTCGGGTTCGCTAGCCGAAGCACAGGCAGTATGGCGTGGCGCATTCCTGGCTCGTGGCTCGCTCACCGACCCGGGTCGTTCGGCGTCGATGGAAATCACCGCGCCTGGTAACGAGGCTGCAATGGCACTCGTTGGTGTCGCCCGTCGTCTTGGCGTATCGGCTAAGGCTCGCGAGGTTCGCGACCTATTCCGCGTAGTAATCCGTGAGGGCGAGGCAATCGCCGCCATTCTCACTCAGATGGGCGCTCACACTCAGGTTTTGAAGTGGGAGGAGCTGCGCCTTCGCCGCGAGGTGCGAGCCACCGCCAACCGCCTGGCTAACTTCGACGACGCAAACCTCCGCCGCAGCGCTCAGGCCGCTGTTGCCGCGGGAGCTCGTGTGGCTCGCGCACTCGAGATTCTTGGCGACGACGTTCCAGAGCACCTTCGCTACGCAGGAGCGCTTCGCCTGCAGCACAAGCAGGCATCGCTCGACGAGCTCGGTCACCTCGCTGACCCACCGATGACCAAGGACGCCGTTGCGGGTCGAATTCGACGACTCCTGGCGATGGCCGACAAGAAGGCACAGGACCTTGGCATCCCAGCAACTGACGCGTTCCTACCTGAAGATCACGAAGAGTAACTTAGGATTTTCTTAGGCGCTTCAAAGCCCATAGATTTAGAGCAACACCTATTTAGGAGCAAACATGGCAAAGTACACACTTCCAGACCTTAGCTACGACTACGGAGCCCTCGAGCCTTTCATCTCGGGCGCCATCATGCACCTTCACCACGACAAGCACCACGCTGCTTACGTTAACGGTGCAAACCTCGCTCTTGAGGCAATGGAAGAGGCTCGCGCCAACAACGCGCTTGGCAACATCAACAAGCTTCAGAAGGATCTAGCCTTCAACCTTGCCGGCCACATCAACCACGGTGTGTTCTGGAAGAACCTTTCGCCAGAGGGCGGCGACAAGCCAACCGGTGAGCTTGCAGCAGCAATCGATGAGTTCTTCGGCAGCTACGACGCCTTCATGGCTCACTTCAACGCCTCGGCACTGGGCATCCAGGGCTCGGGTTGGAACATCCTCGCTTGGGACACCCTCGGTCAGAAGCTCATCATCGAGCAGCTATACGACCACCAGGGCAACCTTGCTCCTGCAAGCATCCCGCTACTTATGCTCGACATGTGGGAGCACGCGTTCTACCTCGACTACCAGAACGTCAAGGCAGACTATGTAAAGGCTTACTGGAACATCGTTTCTTGGCCAGACGTTCAGGCTCGCTTCGAGGCTGCTCGCGCCCAAACTGGCGGTCTTCTAGTAATCTAATAAGGTATTTCCACCCAACGATGCGTGGTCTTTCTCTTTTCATTTAGCACTAAAAATCCGGGCGTCATTCTGTGGCGTTCAACACAACAAATATCGGGAGAACAAAATGGCTACTCGCGTTGGCATTAACGGCTTCGGCCGCATCGGACGCAACTACCTCCGTGCCCTACTTGCATCGGGCGCAGATCTAGAAATCGTTGCAGTAAACGACCTAAGCGACCCTAAGGGTCTAGCTCACCTTCTGAAGTACGACTCGGTTACCGGTCGTCTACCTCAGGAAGTTCGCGTTGAAGGCGACACCATCATCGTTGGCAACCAGCACATCAAGGTTCTAGCTGAGCGCGACCCAGCAAACCTCGGTTGGGGCAAGCTAGGCATCGACATCGTTATCGAGTCGACCGGTCGCTTCACCAACGCAGCAGACGCTAAGAAGCACATCGAAGCAGGTGCCAAGAAGGTTCTTATCTCGGCTCCAGCAACCGGTGAAGACGCTACCTTCGTTATCGGTGTAAACGAGCACCTATACGACCCAGCAAACCACCACATCATCTCGAACGCCTCGTGCACCACCAACTGCTTGGCTCCACTTGCAAAGGTCTTCAACGACACCTTCGGTATCAAGCACGGTCTGATGACCACCGTTCACGCTTACACCGCAGACCAGAACCTACAGGATGGCCCTCACAGCGACCTTCGTCGTGCCCGTGGTGCAGCTATCAACATCGTTCCTTCGTCGACCGGTGCTGCTAAGGCAATCGGCCTAGTTCTTCCAGAGCTAAAGGGCAAGCTTGACGGTTACGCACTGCGCGTTCCGGTACCAACCGGTTCGATCACCGACCTAACCCTTGTTTCGAACAAGGACGTCACCATCGACGAGATCAAGGCTGCTTACAAGGCTGCTGCAGAGTCGGGCCCGCTAAAGGGAATCCTTCTTTACACCGAAGACGAGATCGTTTCGAGCGACATCGTTACCGACCCACACTCGTCGATCTTCGACGCTGGCTTGGTAAAGGTAATCGACGGCAACCTGGTCAAGATCAGCAGCTGGTACGACAACGAGTGGGGCTACAGCAATCGCCTAGTAGACC
>Ga0228702_1002257_pt1 | contig 11223 bp, 10 predicted proteins | sample McNCre217_Aug_MG_2_FD_178018 | JGI IMG/M metagenome (GOLD analysis project Ga0228702, IMG submission 178018) | Freshwater microbial communities from McNutts Creek, Athens, Georgia, United States - 20-17_Aug_MG | ecosystem: Environmental > Aquatic > Freshwater > Creek | place: USA: Georgia... | reverse complement strand
GCCCGCTCGGCGTCGAGTTCGCCGCGCAGGTGCCGCGCCAGGCAGTCGTCCACAAAGGTGCGGAGCATGACCGATTTGGCCTTGGCCTCGGCCAGGCGAAAACGGGTGTTCTGGTAATCAAACACCGACTGTCCAAACACCTTGCGCTCACGCGTCCAGGCGATGGTGCGCTCCAGAAACGCCTCGATGGACGCTGCCGCACGCACGGCGATCACCAGCCGCTCCTGCGCCAGCTGGTGCATGAGGTAGCGAAAGCCCAGGTTTTCCTCGCCCAACAGGTGGCTGACCGGCACGCGCACCTGGTCGAAAAACAGCTCGGCCGTGTCCTGCCCGCGCAGGCCGATCTTGCGCAGGGCGCGCCCGCGCTCAAAGCCCGGCATGCCGTCCTCGACCACCAGCAAGGAGATGCCTTTGGCGCCCTTGTCCGGATCGGTCTTGGCCACCACGATCACCAACCCGGCGTTCAGCCCGTTGGAGATGTAGGTTTTCTGGCCCGTCAGCACATAGTGGTCGCCGTCGCGCTCTACGCGGGTGCGAATGGCCTTGAGGTCGCTGCCCACATCGGGCTCGGTCATGGCGATGGCACCAATCAACTGGCCTTGCGCCATGGCGGGCAACCAGCGCTGCTTTTGCCATGTGTTGCCGTAGGCGTTCAGATAGGGTGCCACCACTTCCGAGTGCAGGCTGAAGCCCACCCCTGTGGCATTGACCCGGGCCAGCTCTTCGATGATCACGGCCGCATGGCCAAAGTCGCCGCCGCCACCATAAGGGTCGGGCAGCGTGGTGTTGAGCAAGCCCGCCTGTCCTGCCGCTTGCCACAGGCTCAGCGGCACACGGCCTTCGTCTTCCCATTCGGTGTGGTGGGGCGCGATTTCGCGCTCCACAAAACGCCGTACCTGCACGCGGAAGGCTTCATGGTCTTCGCGCAGCACCGTTCGCATGTCCTGCACCACGTGTCAGTTGTCCAGCTTGATCTTGGCGGCCTTGATGGCGCGGTCCATGGTGTCGGCCAGGGTTTTCATTTCTGCGCCCAGCTCCTCGGGCGTGCTGCCCACGGCCTCCAGCCCCAGCTCGCGCCATTTGCCGCTCAGGTCACTGCTTTTGACGGCACGGGCAATGCCGCCCGACACCTTGGCCAGCACATCCTTGGGCGTGCCCGCCGGGGCCAGCACCAGGAAAAAGCCCACCGGCTCAAACCCTTTGAGGCCGAGTTCGGCAAAGGTGGGCACGGCGGGCAGCGACGAGGTGCGTTGCGTGCCGGTCATGGCCAGCACCTTGATCTTGCCCGCCTGCAGCAAGGGCGCCAGCGATGCGGCATCCAGCCAGGCCGAGCTGATCTGCCCGCCCATCAGGTCCTGCGTCAGGGGCGCAGCCCCTTTGTAGGCCGCGTGCACCAGGTCGATCTTGGCAGCCAGATTCAGGGACTCGCCAAAAATATGCGCCGTGGTGCCCTGCCCAAAAGAGCCGTAGCTGAGCTTGCCGGGGTTCTTACGTGCATGAGCGATGAACTCGTCGAGCGTGTTGGCCGGAAAGTTCGCGGGCACCGCCAGACCGATGGTCGAGCGCGTGAGCATGGACACCGGATCGAACTCGGTGTCGATGTCAAAAGGCAGCTTGCTGTAAAGCGACTTGGCGTAGATCGCGTTGGAGATGGTCAGCACCAGGGTGTGGCCATCGGCAGGCACCTTGGCCACCGACGACAAACCCAGCCAGCCGCCTGCGCCCGGGCGGTTGTCCACGATGACGGGCTGGCCCCAGTATTCGGTGAGTTTGAGCCCGATGTTGCGGGCCATGATGTCGGTGGTGCCGCCAGGGGTGTAGGGCACCACGATGCGGATCGTTTTGTTGGGGAAAGTGGCCGCTGTCTGGGCCTGGCCGCTGGCACTGGCCAGCAAGCCAGTCAAGACCAGGCAGGCGGTCAAAAAACGTTGGACCATGGGGCTCATGTCTGTCTCCTGTAGGAATTTGCCATCCATGTTCCGGGCAGCTCGACACCATCGCAATGACATTTCCCGTCATTCGCATTGGCGGAAAAAATCAGCCCGTCTGCGATGTGCGAAGCGCCTTGTGCCGCTGACCAGGTGCTGGGGGTGGCTCGGCGGCTCCCGCAAAGCATTGGGCATGCAGCAGCCAGCGCCGGGCCACCGCCCCTTCGACCTGAAGATCGGTGTCCAGCAGATGCCGCGTTTGCGTGACCACTTGGCAAAACGCCGCGGCACTGCCCCGCACCCAGCCTGCTTCGCCCGCGTCGCCAAAAGACCAAAGTTCCCCGGTGGGGCTCGTCAAAGCCAGATGCGGCATCACGGCGGGCACTTCCCAGCCTCTGACCTTGTGGCTCCAGCCAAAGGTGTTCACCCCCAACACCACAATGTTGCGAAGCCGAGCCGTCTCGGTACGGTCTTGTCCGAGCATGTCAAAAACGGCTTGGCCATGGGCCCAGGTCTCCATCTGGCGGGCCGTCAGCGACGAACGGACCGACATGGGAGGACCCGCCCACTCCACCCGTTGCCTGGCGTCCAGCCCTTGCCAGCGCTCGGCCATGTCCATGGCGAAGTCTTGCCAACGCGCAAGCAAGGCTGGGCCACAAGCATCGACCATTTGGCGCTCGAAGTCACGCATGCTGCCCCCCTGCCGAGTGTGTTCCCGGCTGCTGGCCAACCTGTCCTGAAAAGCCTGTGGCGCATGCACGGCCCAATCTGCGGCCTCGTTCCAGCAATGCAGGTGGCGCAGGATGTGCTCCGGCGTCCATTCCTTGAACTGGGTAGGCTCAGTCCACTGTGCATCGCTCATCGGCCGCAAAGCCGCTGCCAGGGCCTGAACTTCTTCGGCAAAGTCGCGCGTTTGAAGGTGCATGTCAACTCCACAAAACCGGGGTGAACCGATTATGGGGTGACGCGCATCGCCGACCGCGCACGCAGGCGACGCATGAGGGGCACCGCCATGAAAAACGCCGGGCAAGCCCGGCGTTTCAAAGATGGCAGCACGCGCCGTTCAGGCTGCGGCTTCCTGTTCTGGCTCGGCCGGTTCTGCCTTGCTGGAGCGGCCTTCCTTTTTGGGCAGCGGCGTGATGTCCAGCTGCACTTCGTCCTTGTCGTTGATGTCCACCGTCAGGCGACCACCATCGGTCAATCGACCGAACAACAGTTCATCGGCCAGGGCTTTGCGAATCGTGTCCTGAATCAAGCGCTGCATGGGGCGGGCACCCATCAGCGGGTCAAAACCCTTCTTGGCCAGATGCTTGCGCAAGCTGTCGGTGAAGGTGACTTCGACCTTCTTCTCGCCCAGCTGTTGCTCCAGTTGCAACAGGAATTTGTCGACCACGCGCAAGATGATTTGCTCATCGAGCGGCTTGAAGCTGACGATGGCGTCCAGACGGTTGCGGAACTCGGGCGTGAACAAGCGCTTGATGTCGCCCATTTCGTCCCCGGCCTGGCGCGGGTTGGTGAAGCCAATCGTGGCCTTGTTCATGGTCTCGGCGCCCGCGTTGGTGGTCATGACGATGATGACGTTGCGGAAGTCGGCCTTGCGCCCGTTGTTGTCGGTCAGCGTGCCGTGGTCCATGACCTGCAGCAACACGTTGAAGATCGCCGGGTGCGCTTTCTCGATTTCGTCGAGCAGCAGCACGCAATGCGGCTTTTTGGTCACAGCCTCGGTCAGCAAACCGCCCTGGTCAAAACCCACATAGCCCGGAGGCGCACCGATCAAGCGACTGACGGCGTGCTGCTCCATGTATTCGGACATGTCAAAGCGGACCAGCTCGATGCCCATGATGTAGGCCAGCTGCTTGGCCGCTTCGGTCTTGCCCACGCCTGTGGGGCCGCTGAACAGGAAGGAGCCAATCGGCTTGTCGGCCTTGCCCAGGCCCGAGCGGGCCATCTTGACGGCAGAAGACAGCACTTCGAGGGCCTTGTCCTGGCCGAACACCACCGACTTGAGGTCGCGCTCAATGGACTGCAGCTTGCTGCGGTCGTCGTTGGACACGTTGGCAGGCGGAATGCGCGCAATTTTGGCCACGATGTCTTCGATCTCGGCCTTGCCAATGGTCTTCTTGCGTTTGGAGGCGACCAGAATGCGCTGTGCAGCGCCTGCCTCGTCGATCACATCGATGGCCTTGTCGGGCAACTGGCGGTCGTTGATGAACTTGGCCGACAACTCGGCAGCGGCTTGCAGCGCAGCATTGGCGTACTTGACGCTGTGGTGTTCTTCAAAGCGGCTCTTGAGGCCCTTGAGGATTTCCACCGTCTCGGAAACGGTGGGCTCGACCACGTCCACTTTCTGGAAGCGACGGCTGAGTGCGGCGTCTTTTTCGAAGATGCCACGGTATTCGGTGAAAGTGGTCGCGCCAATGCACTTGAGCTGACCACTGGACAGCGCAGGCTTGAGCAGGTTGGACGCGTCCAGCGTGCCGCCGGAGGCAGCACCCGCACCGATCAGGGTGTGGATTTCATCGATGAACAAAATGCCATTGGGCTTGTCCTTGAGCGCCTTGAGCACACCTTTCAAGCGCTGCTCGAAGTCGCCCCGGTATTTGGTACCGGCCAGCAAAGCGCCCATGTCCAGCGAATAAACCTGGGCTTCAGCCAGGATTTCAGGCACGGTGCCCTGCGTGATGCGCCAGGCCAAGCCCTCGGCAATGGCGGTCTTGCCCACACCGGCCTCGCCCACCAAAAGCGGGTTGTTCTTGCGACGGCGACACAGGATCTGGATGGTGCGCTCGACCTCGTACTCGCGGCCAATCAGCGGATCGATCTTGCCTTCCTTGGCGGCCTGGTTGAGGTTATTGGTGTACTGCTCCAGCGGTGAGGCTTTTTCGTTGCGCTCGCCACCCGATGACTCTTCAGACTCGGAGCTGGACGGTGCTTCTGCAGATTTGGCCGCCTCGGGCGGATCGCTCTTGCGGATGCCGTGGGCGATGAAGTTGACCACGTCCAGACGCGTGATGCCCTGCTGGTGCAGGTAATACACGGCATGCGAGTCTTTTTCGCCAAAGATGGCCACCAGCACGTTGGCGCCTGTGACTTCTTTCTTGCCATTGCCCGTGGATTGCACGTGCATGATGGCGCGCTGAATCACCCGCTGAAAACCCAAGGTGGGCTGGGTGTCCACCTCTTCGGTGCCCGCCACCTGCGGGGTGTTGTCCTTGATGAAGTTGGTCAAGGCGGTGCGCAAGTCGTCGATGTTGGCGGCGCAAGCACGCAACACTTCGGCCGCGCTGGGGTTGTCCAGCAAGGCCAGCAACAAGTGCTCGACCGTGATGAACTCGTGGCGCTGCTGACGGGCCTCGACAAAGGCCATGTGCAAGCTGACTTCCAATTCCTGGGCAATCATGTGATTTCCTTTTTGCCTTGCTGAGAGATTCTGTGCATGTGGGGCGTACCGCCCACTATTCAATAGGTTCGCTGATGCATTGCAGGGGATGTCCGCCCTGCTTGGCAGCATCCAGCACTTGATCCACCTTGGTGGCCGCCACGTCGCGGGAATACACCCCGCAAACGCCTTTGCCGTCCAGGTGGATCTTGAGCATGATCTGAGTGGCCGACTCGCGGTCTTTGCCAAAGAACTCCTGAATCACCATCACCACGAACTCCATCGGGGTGTAGTCGTCGTTGAGCATGGCCACCTGGTACATCTGGGGCGGCTGGATTTTCTGGGCTCGGCGCTCCAGAACCACCGCATCCCCGCCGTCCGGTGTGCGGGGCGCAAGCGGTGGCTGCGTCGGATTCTGTGGTTTTTTCGTAGCCATGATTTCATTCTATCGGTGCTTTCAAGCGACTGAAGCCCTGCGCTTCAAAAGTCTTGAATGCACAAGGTTGACTCGGGAAAACCTCACATTGACAAAAATAACAGGCACGCCTCAAACTGGTGCAAACAAAAACGGAGACATACCATGCCCAGCGGTACGGTCAAATGGTTCAACGATGCCAAGGGCTTCGGATTCATCCAGCCCGATGGCGGTGGTCCGGATGCTTTTGCGCATTTCTCAGCCATCCAGTCTGAAGGCTACAAAAGCCTCAAAGAAGGCGCCCGGGTCACTTTCGAGCTCACCCAGGGGGCCAAAGGCTTGATGGCGGCCAACATTCTGGCTGAAGTCGGCTCGGCATTGCCCGCACAAACGGTGGACGAAGCGCCAGACCCGGCCAGCTGAAAAGCCTTGGATAGACTTTTCAGTCAATCTGCCCGTCGATGTTTGCCGCAAGCGTTATCCTTGCACGGTTGCGCAACCTGTTTGGATGAACTTTTCGATGACTTTTCGCTTGATTTCCCGCATTTGCAGCCGATCCATGCACTGGACTGCCGGGTGTTTGCTGATGGCAGCAAGCACTTTGGCTGCGGCACAAACAGCGCCACAAATGCAGCTGCCTCGCACCAAGCTGACGGCAGGCATGCACATCCTGGATGTGCAACTGGCGCAGACGCCTGAGCAGCGCCAAATTGGCCTGATGTTCCGCAAAGACATGCCCCAGCACGAAGGGATGTTGTTTGTGTTTGAACAGCCCACCACCCAATGCTTCTGGATGCGCAACACACTCATTCCTTTGACCGCGGCATTTGTGGCCGACGATGGCACCATCGTGAATTTGGCCGACATGAAACCCCAAAGCGATGATTCTCATTGCTCCACCAAACCGGTGCGCTTTGTGCTGGAAATGAATTCAGGCTGGTTTGCCAAGCGGCAAATCAAAGCCGGTTATCAGCTGGGTGGTCAGGCATTTGCCCACTGATGAATCACAGACGGGTACGGACAAGCGTCAAATGCCCCAGACCACATCTGCGTTTTCCGCAAGGCTGCGCTGCAAGAGCTTGAGCATAGGCGTTGCCCTTTGAGCCAGGCGCACGGCATCCAAAGTCACCTCTTCTTCGTGCGCATCGCTGGCGCCTGATGCGGCTTGTTCAGCCAGCCGTTTTCGCAAGACTTCGTCTTGCGCCACAGCGGTCTCCAAGGCCTGCATGCGCGCAGCCAAGGTGTCGGCCAGCAAGATACCCTTGACAGGATCATCGCCCAGCATGATCTTGAGCAGTTTTCGGGCATCTGCCTCCAGCATGATCAGATCGCTGGCGGCTGCAGATTTGAACTTGAAAAGCATGGATCTCCTGAAGGCCTCAATGGCCCCGCTCAGTCATTGGCCAGATCGAGGCTGCCATCTTCGTCGGTATCGCCCTGAATCAAGGCCTTGAGTTTATGGCTGGCATGAAAAGTGGCAACTCGACGGGCATCAATCGGAATCAATTCTCCGGTGCGGGGATTGCGTCCCGGGCGCGCCGCTTTGGTTCGGATCTGGAAATTTCCAAAACCCGAAATCTTCACATCCGAACCCTCGATCAAGCTGTCGACCATCAAATCGAAAAAGGCATCGACCATCTCTTTGGACTCGCGCTTGTTCAAGCCGATTTGCTCAAACAGCAAATCGGTCAGATGCGCCTTCGTCAAGGCCGGGGTTTCAAGGCTTTCGACTGAGAGTTCCATCATGCGCCCCTGTCAAGTACGCAAACGCGCAGCGAGCTGACTGGCCAAGTGGGACAAAACCCCGTTCATGGCAGCATCAATCTGGGCATCGGTCAACGTGGCATCGGCCGCCCCCAGGGTCAAACGCACAGCCAAGCTCTTCTCACCGACGACCAATGCACCGCCAGTCGCATCGGCCTTGGGTCGGTAAATATCAAACAGCACGGCCGACTGCAACAGACCGTCCGTTGGAGCGGCATGGATGGCCGCCATCAATTGCGCATGGGTGACCGACTCGGCCACGATTACGGCGATGTCACGTTCGACCGGCTGCTGCTTGGCCACGCCCTGCGCCACCGGCACTGCGCGGGCCGTGACGGCATCGAGCGACAGCTCGAACACCACAGGCGCGCTGCTCAGCTCCCAGGCCTGACGCCAGCGGGGGTGCAACTCACCCACATGGCCGATCACCACGCCATCCAGCACCACCTGGGCCGACCGGCCGGGGTGCAGCGCGGGGTGTTCTGCGGCCACAAATTCGGCCTGGCGCGGGGCCAGCAGTTTTTCCACATCGGCCTTGACGTCGTAGAAATCGACGTTGCGGGCCTTGCCCTGCCAGCCCAAGGGCTCCACCGGGCCCCAGGCCATGCCGGCCACGCGCATGGGCTGGTCAAAGCCCTCGACGGTGGTGTCGGTGCTTTGCACAGCAGCATTGCGCAGGAAGACGCGGCCCAGCTCGAACACGCGCACGCGGTCGGCCTTGCGATCGGCATTGAACTTGACGACCTGCAGCAGCGAGCCGATCAGGCTGGAGCGCATCACGCTCATCTGGCTGGCGATCGGGTTGAGCAAGCGGATCGGGTTGGTCTGGCCTGCCAGATCGCGCTCCCAGCTTTCTTCGACAAAGCTGTAGTTGATGGTTTCCTGGTAACCCAGCGCGGCAATGGCGCGGCGCACACTGGAGGGGCTGCGCTCGGTCTCTGGACGCACCTTGGCGGTGATGGGGGCCAGAGGCGGATTCGTCGGCAAGTTGTTGTAGCCCACCATGCGGGCCACTTCTTCGATCAGGTCTTCCTCGATCTGCAGGTCAAAGCGGAAGCTCGGGGGCGTCACAGTGACGGTGCCCTCGCCTTCGCTCACCTGCAGGCCCAGGCCGCGCAGTGCGTTGGCGCATTGCTGCTGGGTGAGCGGCATGCCAATCACCTTGTTGGCACGGGCCACGCGCAGCGTCACCGGCAGGGCTTGCGGGATGTTCAGCGTCTGGTCGTCGATGGGGCCAACCTGTGTGTCGGGCGTGCCGCAAATGTCCAGCACCAGCTGGGTGATGCGCTCGATGTGCTCCACCGTCAGCTGCGGGTCCACGCCGCGCTCGAAGCGGTGACCGGCATCGGTTGAGAAGTTGTAGCGGCGTGAACGGCCGGCAATCGCGGTCGGCCACCAGAAGGCGGCTTCGATGTAGATGTTCTGGGTGTCGTCGGACACAGCGGTGGCATCACCGCCCATGATGCCGGCCAGCGACTCGACCTGACTGTCGTCAGCGATCACGCCGACTTGCCTATCGACCGTCACGGTGTTGCCGTTGAGCAGTTTGAGCGATTCACCCGCATGGCCCCAGCGCACCTGCAGGCCGCCGTGGATTTTGTCGAGGTCAAAAATGTGCGAGGGACGGCCAAACTCGAACATCACGTAGTTGGAGATGTCCACCAGCGGGCTCACGCTGCGCTGGCCACAGCGGGCCAGGCGGTCCACCATCCACTGCGGGGTCTGCGCCTTGGTGTTCACGCCCTTGACCACACGACCGCTGAAACGACCGCACAGGTCGGTGGCCTGTACCTTGACGGCCAGCTTGTCGGTGATTTGCGTGGCCACGGCCGGGAAACTCGGGGCCTTCAAAGGCGCGCCGGTCAGGGCCGAGACTTCGCGGGCAATGCCGTACACGCTCAAGCAATGCGCCAGGTTGGGCGTGAGCTTGAGCGTCATCAGGGTGTCGTCCAGGTTCAGGTACTGGCGAATGTCCTGGCCCAAAGGGGCATCCAGTGGCAACTCCAGCAAGCCACCGTGGTCGTCAGCGATCTTGAGTTCTTTGGCCGAACACAGCATGCCCTGGCTTTCCACACCGCGCAGCTTGCCCACCTTGATGACAAAAGGCTTGCCGTCTTCACCGGGCGGCAACTCGGCCCCCACCATGGCGCAGGGCACGCGAATGCCGACGCGGGCATTGGGCGCGCCGCACACGATGTTGAGCAAACTGCCCTGCCCCACGTCCACCTGGCACACGCGCAGGCGGTCGGCGTTGGGGTGCTGCACGGCTTCCTTGATTTCGCCGACCACGATTTTGGTGAAGGGCGGGGCCACAGGCTCCAGCTCTTCCACTTCGAGACCGGCCATGGTCAGGGTGTCGGCCAATTGCTGGGTCGTCAAGGACGGGTTGCAAAATTCGCGCAACCAGGATTCAGGAAATTGCATACGCAGGGCTCACTTGGGTTCGCCGCACAGCACACGCCGGGCAGCAGACAGTCGGAAATTACTGGAATTGGTTCAGAAAACGCACATCGCCATCGAAGAACAGGCGCAGGTCATTCACGCCGTAGCGCAGCATGGTGAAGCGGTCCATGCCCATACCGAAGGCAAAGCCGATGAACTGCTCCGGGTCCAGGCCCATGTTGCGCACCACGTTCGGATGCACTTGGCCTGAACCACCCACTTCAAGCCAGCGACCGGCCAGCGGGCCGCTCTGGAACTGGATGTCGATTTCGGCGCTGGGTTCGGTGAAGGGGAAGAAGCTGGGGCGGAAACGCAGCACGAGATCGTCACTCTCAAAGAAGGTGCGGCAGAAATCGGTGACCACGACCTTCAGGTCCTTGAAGCTCACGTTTTCGCCAATCCACAGCCCTTCGCACTGGTGGAACATGGGCGAGTGGGTGGCGTCGCTGTCCACGCGGTAGGTGCGGCCCGGTGCGATCACGCGGATCTCGGGCATGCCCTGACCGGCATCAATCTGGTTGCGGTAGCGCTTGACGTGCTGGACCGCATGGCGCACTTGCATGGGGCTGGTGTGCGTGCGCAGCAGGTGCCCCCCTTCGACATAGAAGGTGTCATGCATCGAGCGGGCTGGATGGTCTTCGGGCGTGTTGAGTGCCGTGAAGTTGAACCAGTCGGTCTCGATTTCAGGGCCTTGGGCCACTTCAAAGCCCATGGAGCCAAAGATTTGCTCCACGCGTTCGAGCGTGAGCGAAACAGGGTGCAGACCGCCCAGGTTGGCACTGCGCCCCGGCAAGGTCACATCGAGTGCCTCTGCCTTGAGCTGGGCCTGCAATTCGGCGTCCTGCAGCGCCTGGCGGCGATCGTTCAGTGCGCTTTCAATCGCTTGCTTGGCCAGGTTGATGGCGGCACCGCGGGTTTTCTTGTCTTCCACGCTCAGAGCGGCCATGCCCTTCATCAACTCGGTGATGCGACCGGATTTGCCCAAAAATTGGGCCTTGGCGTTTTCGAGATCAGCAGGTGTCAGTGCCTGCGCAAAACTCTGGCGGGCGGATTCAACCAGGGTGTCCAGCTCGTTCATGATGGGAATTCAGTAGATGACAGAATAAAAAAGGGATTGAAGCTTTTGTGAGCCTCAACCCCTTTGATCAAGTGCGCGAAACATGGACCCAAGTCCATGTCGCTCATGAAATCAAGCTGCGGCCAGTTTGGCTTTGACTTGGTTCACGATGCCAGCAAAAGCGGCCTTGTCGTGCACGGCGATGTCCGCCAGCATCTTACGGTCGATTTCGATGGCA
>Ga0228702_1002254_pt1 | contig 11226 bp, 10 predicted proteins | sample McNCre217_Aug_MG_2_FD_178018 | JGI IMG/M metagenome (GOLD analysis project Ga0228702, IMG submission 178018) | Freshwater microbial communities from McNutts Creek, Athens, Georgia, United States - 20-17_Aug_MG | ecosystem: Environmental > Aquatic > Freshwater > Creek | place: USA: Georgia... | reverse complement strand
GGATTTCTTTTTCGTACAGATACTGTGGCTGATTAGGCGCAACGTATTCGAAATCCTTGGGCTCATTGCCATCTAGCTGGTCCATTTGGTGCTCCTCTCAAGAACACTCTGGCAGTGGAAGTTCAAAATAAGCCGTGAGAAGGCTGGGAATTACTTGCGAATCTTAAGGATTTCGCTGATCTCGTCGCAGTCCCTACGGATTGCCGCAATCAGGGTTTCTATGCCGTCAAACTTTAGTGCCGGCCGCAGATAGCTGACGTATTCGAGGGTCACAATCTTGTCGTAAAGGTCCAAATCGTTTCGGTACAGCACGTGTGCCTCGATCAACCTGGGCACGGCTTGGATGGTCTCATTGATTCCCACCGAAAGCGCTGCGTCATAGCGCTCACCATCGGCGTAAAGATAGCCCGCGTAGACACCATCAACCGGAAGATAACCCTCGGCATCGCGCGCCATATTTGCGGTTGGGAAGCCCAACTGGCGACCCAACTTTAGTCCGTGTTCGATGATGCCGCAGGTTTGGTGCCGGCGGCCAAGCAGCCTGGCCACTTGTTCCACATCACCCAGGTCAAGCAGATCGCGGATTCGACTGGAGGAAATCTTGTGCCCGTCCATTTCGATTGCGGGCACCACCTCCAACTCAAAGCCAAACTCTGCGCCAAGTTCGGTGAGCAGTGCGACATTGCCGAGGCCGCCCGCACCGAAGCGAAAATCTTGTCCGACGGTTACGTGCTTGGCGTTCAGTGCGGTAACCAGGATGTCCTCAACAAACTGGCGCGGCTCTAGGCACGCAAGGGACTCGTCAAAAGCTAGTGTCAGCAGCGCAGAAACCCCGGCAGCCTCAATCAACTGGGCTTTCTGATGGGGCCCAATGATCGGAAGCCTCAAGCGCTCCGGGTTGAACAGGGCATCGGGGTGGCGATCGAAGGTGACCGCAATCGATTGGATGTCATGGGCCTTGGCGGCGTCGGTGGTGGCAGTCAGCAGAGCCTGATGCCCCAGATGAATTCCATCAAATTTGCCAATGGTGACCGCGCTCGGCTGACAAGCCGACGGAATCTGCCCCAGACCCTGCCACTGCTGCATTACTGCTCCCGGCCCTGCTTGCGTAGCCAGTTAAGGCCGAGAATTGGCAGGATCAGCGGGATAAAGAGGTAATACATTCCGAAGTCTGACCAGACCGAGGTCTGCTTTACGGTCGCGGCGGGATAAAACAGGCTGAAGGTTCCAACCAAAAGCACGCCAGCAAGTTCGAAGCTGAGGGTGGCCCAGGCAACCCGGTGCCAGGCTTTTCCGGTTCGAGCGAGTGAGACGGTGGCCAAAATGTAGATCAGCCCGGAGACCGCTGACAGCGAGTAGTTGACCGGCGAGGCCGCGAATGCTGTGGCGATTTGGAAACCAGCGCGCACCGTTGCCGCAATTGCGAAAACGCCGTATACCGCGATCAGCACGCGGCCGGCGCCTAGTTTGCGTGGGGTGTCGGTAGTTTTTGCCATGGGTTCTAGCCTAATCGTTGGTTTAGAGGTAGCTTCCGGTCCAGATTTGGTGCATCCGAACCACCATCACCACGATGGCCAGCCCAGACACCCCAAGGACCACGTTTGACCAGCGGGTTCGTTCTACCAGCGACCAAAAAACGGCTGCCAGCGGGATGATGAGGGCGCCAACTAGGTAGGCGAAAAACTCCACCGTGCTCGTCTTGGCCTGCTGACCGCCAGAAACTAAAACAATGGCCGTGATAAGGAGCGCCACCAGGCCAATCTCGATTAGCGCCTGACCCGCAACGGTCAGGTTTCCCGGCACTTTTCCAATTAGGCCAAGCAGAAGTGACCCGAGGCCAACGACCAGGCTGGGCCACAGCAAAAGTTGATACATGAGGTCAGGCACCAGCCACCTCCAATGCAAACACGCAGCTCGACTTCAACTTTTTACCACTGCGCTCCAGCATTGCGACCAGGTTGCCCTCGGCATTGAGAGCAGCAATTGGCTGGCCCTTGGCAAAGTTGGAAAACTCTGACGGAACGTCGAGCAGCTTTCCATGACGGATGTCGATTTCTTGCTGACTGCTAAGTTGCAACACCTCAAACTGCACCGCCGCTGCCGCTGCACTTGGCAAAATACTCAGGTTTTCGCGAGTTAGGGCATCGATGCGACTGGCCTGCTCGACCGAGTAACGACCCACCTTGGTGCGGCGAAGTGCGGTCAGGTGACCGCCGACACCGAGGGCCGCTCCCAGGTCACGGGCTAGTGCCCGAATGTAGGTTCCGCTGGAACACTCGACGGTTACGTCTAGGTCGAGAAAACCGCCGTCTGCCAGTCTGGGCTCGGCGTCCAGGGTGAAGCTGTGAATGGTCACCGGCCTGGCAGCCAGTTTCACTTCGTCGCCGCCGCGCACCAGAGCGTAGGCGCGCTTGCCATCCACTTTGATCGCACTCACCGAAGACGGCACCTGCTGAATCTCTCCGCGAAGTTTGCCGAGTTCGCGTTCGATGTCGCTCGCGGTGATTTTGGCGACATCCGTGGCAGCCGCCTGAGAGATAATCTCGCCTTCACGATCGTCGGTGACGGTTGCGGCGCCCAGACGAATGGTCGCAGTGTAGGTCTTGCCCTCGCCCACCAGGTAGGTCAGCAACTTGGTTGCGGACTCAACCCCGATGATCAGAAGCCCGGTGGCCATTGGGTCTAGCGTGCCGGCGTGACCGACCCGCCTGGTTCCGGCAAGTCCGCGCACCTTGGCAACAACGTCGTGGCTAGTCCAGTCGGGGTCTTTGTCGATTAGCAGCAGGCCCGGGATTGCCAAGGACTATTCGCCGTCCTCGTCGGTCGGCTCATCCTCAATCTTGCGAGGCTCGCGGTATGGGTTCTCCTCGCCGGCATACTTGGCGCCGGTGGAAAGTTTGTGCACCTGCTCGTCGCGGCGGTGAGCCTCGGCCAGCAATTCGGCCAGATGGGCTGCAGTCTCAGGCACGGCATCGGTGATGAATTCGATGGTCGGAGTGAGGCGAATCGAGAGGCCCCGACCGATCTCGCCACGAATGCGGCCGCGGTTCTTCTCGATGATCTCGGAGGATCGGGCCTTGTCCTCGTCGCTACCAAACACCGTGTAGTAGATGCTGGCGTGCTGCAGATCCGGGGTCACTCGAACATCGGTGATTGTTACAAAACCGAGGTCTGGATCTTTGACGGCGCGTTCTAGGGCCTCAGCCACCAAAACCTTGATGCGCTCGGCTAGTCGCCGTGCTCTGGCGTGGTCAACCATTTTTACTCCTCTAAGAGTGCCGCCCGTGTCCCATTATCTGGGCCACGGGCAGCGACTTACTAGGTTAGACGCGTGGCTTTTCGCGCATCTCGTAGGTAACGATGATGTCCTCGAGCTGCAGGTCGTTGAAGCCGGCTAGGCCGATACCACACTCGTAGTCGGTCTTGACTTCGTTGGCATCGTCCTTGAAACGCTTGAGCGAGTCGATCTTGGTGTTGTCGAAGATCACGACGCCGTTGCGAAGTACGCGTGCCGAGGCGTTGCGCTTGATCGAACCCGAGCGAACGATCGAACCAGCGATGGTTCCAACCTTGCTCGACTTGAACAGCTCGCGAACCTCTGCGGTACCGGTCTCGACCTCTTCGTACTCTGGCTTGAGCATGCCCTTGAGAGCCTGCTCAATGTCCTCGAGTGCCGCATAGATGACCGAGTAGAAACGAACGTCGACGCCTTCGCGGTCGGCGCGTTCCTTGGCCTTGTTGTCTGGGCGAACATTGAAACCGATGATGATCGCGTTGTCGACGGTTGCAAGGTTGACATCGCTCTCGGTGATTGCACCGACGCCACGGTGGATGATGCGAAGCTGTACCGAGTCGTCAACCTCAATCTTGAGGAGCGAGTCTTCGAGGGCTTCGACGGCACCCGAAACGTCACCCTTGATGACGAGGTTAAGAGCCTCAACCTTGCCGTCTTCGAGGGCCTTGGTGAAGTCTTCGAGGCTGATGCGCTTGCGGGTCTTGGCCAGTAGTGCATTGCGGTCGGCAGCTTCACGCTTTTCGGCGATCTGACGTGCCTGACGCTCGTCCTCGGCCACCACGAAGGTGTCGCCGGCGCGTGGCACCGACTGCAGACCTAGGACCTGAACCGGACGGCTCGGGGTGGCCTTGTCAACTGCGTTACCGTTCTCGTCGAACATTGCACGAACACGACCGTGAGCCGCACCGGCAACGATTGGGTCTCCAACCTCCAGGGTTCCGGACTGAACCAGAACGGTTGCAACCGAACCGCGACCCTTGTCAAGGTTGGCTTCGATGGCAACACCGCGGGCATCCTTGTGAGGGTTGGCACGCAGGTCTAGAGCGGCATCGGCGGTTAGGAGCACTGCGTCCAGAAGCTCTGGAATGCCCTTACCGGTGAGTGCCGAAACATCGACGAACATTACGTCGCCACCGTATTCTTCTGCCACGAGGTTGAACTCGGTCAGTTGCTGACGGATCTTGGCAGGGTTTGCACCCTCCTTATCGGTCTTGTTGACCGCGACCACAATTGGCACTCCAGCAGACTGAGCGTGGTTAAGCGCTTCTACGGTCTGTGGCATAACACCGTCGTCGGCTGCAACCACAAGGATTGCAAGGTCGGTGACCTGGGCACCACGGGCACGCATAGCGGTGAACGCCTCGTGTCCAGGGGTGTCGATGAAGGTGATGGCGCGGTCTACACCCTCGTGCTCAACGTGTACCTGGTAGGCACCGATGTGCTGGGTGATTCCGCCGGCCTCGCCGGCCATGACGTTTGCCTTGCGAATCGAGTCGAGGAGTCGGGTCTTACCGTGGTCGACGTGACCCATAACGGTTACCACCGGTGGACGAGCCTCGAGGTCTTCATCGTCGTCATCGAAGTCGGTGGAGATGTCTAGACCGAAGCCTTCGAACAGCTCGCGCTCTTCATCCTCAGGCGATACAACCTCGATCTTGTAACCGAGCTCCTCGCCGAGGATTGCAAAGGTGTCTTCATCCAAAGACTGGGTGGCGGTAGCCATCTGTCCGAGGTGGAAGAGTACGGTGATCAGCTGGCCAGCATTGGCCTCGATCTTGTCGGCGAAATCTTGGATGCTAGCACCGCGACGCAGACGCAGAACGGTGTTGCCATCGCCGCGTGGCACAAGTGCGCCACCGAGGCTTGGGGCGTTGCTTCTCTGTTCGAATTCTTCGCGCTTGGCACGCTTCGACTTGCGAGCCTTCGATGCCCCGCGCGAACCGCCCTTACCGAATGCACCAGCGGTACCCGAGGCGTTGCCGCGGCCACGAGCCGGACCGCCGCCACCTGGACGAGCGAAACCACCCGGCGCTGGAGCACCGCCGGCACCCGGGGCGCCTGCTGGGCGTGGGCCACCGAAGCCTGGGCGCGGAGCGCCCGCACCGCCTGGACGTGGTGCGCCCGGACGAGGTGCACCACCAGGACCACCCTGACCTGGACGGCCTGGGCCGCCTGCCGGACGTGGGCCGCCGGGACGGTTGCCCTGTCCTGGACGTCCCATGCCCTGGCTAGGCGCAAATGGGTTGTTGCCTGGACGCGAGATTGGGCGTGGAATGCCCATGCCCTGCGCGGCGGCGAAAGGATTGTTTCCAGGGCGAGGAATGCCGGTTAGTCCACCTGGGGTTGCTGGAGCGGGCGCAGCTGGAGCTGCCGCAGCCGGAGCCGCAGGCGCAGCAGGAGCTGGCGCACTTGGTGATGCCGCAGCCGGAGCCGCAGGCGCGGCTGGTGCCGGTGCGGCTGGCGATGCAGGGCTTGGGGCCGAAGGTGCCGCTGGTGCACTAGGTGCTGCTGCAGCAGGTGTCGGCATCGCGGGCGCGGCCGGTGCGGCCTTAGGCGCGGGTGCTGCCTTAGGTGCTGCGGCGGCGGCAGCTGCTTCGGCTGGGAATGCATCGCGCAGTTTCTTGGCCACTGGCGGGGCAATGGTGGAAGAACCGGACTTTACGAATTCGCCGAGTTCTGCCAATTTTGCCAAAGCAACTTTGCTATCAATGCCAAGTTCTTTAGCTATGTCGTATACGCGTGGTAGTGCCACTTAGTTTGTTCTCCTGTCTGGGCCTACCCCAGACAGGGCAGGCTTAAAGCTTTGGGGTACTCATTTCGAGCAACTCATTTTGAAGCCAACATCTTCTCTGCCTGTTCTACATAATTGGCGACCTGCTGCCACTGCAGATTTGAACTTGCCTTGAGTGCCCGGCCAAAGGCCTTGCGATCTAATGCGAGTTTCAAACATGCGGTGCTGGTGTGTAACCGGGCGCCTCTACCCGGCAACTTAGTGTTGGGATCTGGAACTAATTCCTGACCAACCAAAACGATTCGAAGCAGATTTGAGGCACGCTGACGACAACCAACGCAGGTTCTTACGGGTTCCATTCTACCTGCTCTACTTCGTCGGGGCTAGACCCGAAGGTCTAGTCCTCCAGAATGCTGTCTGGCTGAACGTCGATCTTGGCACCGGTGAGACGAGCGGCCAGACGCACGTTCTGGCCTTCCTTGCCAATGGCAAGCGAGAGCTGGAAATCTGGAACAAGCGCACGGACGTGCTTGGTTGCGGCGTCCAGCATGTAGCAGCTGGAGACGCGGGCAGGCGAAAGGGCCTGTGCCACAAAAGTAGGCAGGTCTTCCGACCAGTCCACGATGTCAATCTTTTCGTCGTTCAGTTCGGCGCCAACGGCACGCACGCGCTGGCCAAGCTCACCGATGCACGAACCCTTGGCGTTGATGCCTGGTTTGGTGGCGCGAACGGCAATCTTGGTGCGGTGACCAGCCTCGCGAGCCACCTGCACGATCTCGACATCGCCGCTTGCAATCTCAGGAACCTCAAAGGCAAACAACTTGCGAACCAACGATGGGTGGCTGCGCGAAACCGTAACCTGAGTTCCACCCTTGGCGGCACGTGCCACCTTGGTGACATAGAAGCGCATGCGCTTGCCGTGAGAGTAGTCCTCACCTGGAACCTGCTCGCTGTCCGGAAGCATGGCCTCGACGGTACCGAGATTGACGTACACCAGATAGGGCTTTGGGCCCTGTTCGATGACACCGGTGACGATGTCCTCTTCCTTGCCCTGGAACTCTCCAAAGAGCACGTCATCGTTGATTTCGCGAAGACGCTGAGCGATTACCTGCTTGGCCGAGTAGGCCGCGATGCGACCAAAGTTCTCTGGAGTGGAGTCGACCTCTTCGCCGGTTGGCTCGCCCTCTTCATCCAGAACTGGGGTAAAGATGCTGACTTTGCCGGTCTTCTGGTCTAGGACTGCGCGCGCTGGGTCGTGGTTTCCCATGGCCTTTTGAAAGGCGGCAACCACGGCGGCCTCGATGATCTCGACCAGCTCTTTGAACGGGATTTCGCGATCGATCTCGACTTGTTTCAGTAGCCTCAGGTCGATATCCATAGCCAAACCTCTTCCGTTACTTAAGTTCTTGTACCACCAAGTTTACCGCTACCGAGCGACGCTCGCCCGTCGCGCGGTTCCAGAGGTCCACCTCGCCAGATTCCAGGCCCTTGCCCACAATCACGATATTTGGCACACCGATCAACTCCGCATCGCCAAACTTCACGCCCGGACTTACCTTTGGTCGGTCGTCCAGCATCACAGTCTTGCCCGTTGCCTCAAATTCGGCGGCAAGCTTTTCTGCGGCCTCAAAAACGCTGTAGTCCTTGCCGGCTGCAACGATGTACACGTCCACCGGAGAAACAGCCTCTGGCCAAATCAGACCCTTGTCATCGCGGTTGGCTTCGGCCAACACCGCAACCAAACGAGTTACACCGATTCCGTATGAACCCATGGTGACAACCTGGAGCTTGCCATTCTCATCGAGTACCCGAAGGTCTAGGGCTTCGGCGTACTTGCGGCCAAGCTGGAAGACATGACCGATCTCGATGCCGCGGGCCAGTTCCAGCGGGCCTGAGCCATCTGGTGCCTGGTCTCCGGCGCGCACCTCGGCGATGTCGGCGATGCCGTCAGCCTCGAAGTCGCGGCCGGCCACCACGTTGATTAGGTGCTGATCGGTGACATTTGCCCCGGTGATCCAGTTGCTTCCGGTAACCACACGAGGATCGACGAGATAACGAATTCCGGTAGCAGACTCGGCTCCCAGGTGCTTGGCCAAACTGCCGTTGGAGAGCGATACCGGGCCGATGAAGCCCTTGACCAAGCCAGGGTGTTTGGCGAAGTCGCTCTCGTTTGCTGGCTCAACCTCGTTGGGGCCAAATGCGGCCTCCGCACGCTTGGCGTCAACCTCGCGGTCGCCAGGGATACCAACTACGACCAGCTCGCGCTTGCCTTCGGGGCTGGTTAGTGCAAGAACCACATTCTTAAGAGTGTCTGCACTGGTCCAGGCACCGCTTGGCTTGGCAAAGTTGGTGTTGGCCTGATCTACCAGGGCTTGAATTGAGGTTGCGCCGGGAGTCTCCACGACGGTTGTCGCTGGCTGACCTTCGATGGGGCTGGCCGCGGGAGCGACTGTCTTGACAGCCTCCACGTTGGCGGCATAACCACCGGGCGAGCGCACGAAGGTGTCCTCGCCGATTTCCGAAGGCGAGAGGAATTCCTCGGAGGCGCTTCCGCCCATGGCACCGGCGTCGGCCTTTACGATTACGTATTCCACTCCCAGTCGGGTGAAGATGCGCTCGTAGGCATCGCGCTGCGCCTGATACGCCTTCGCCAGACCCTCATCGGTGAGGTCGAACGAGTAGGCGTCCTTCATTACAAACTCGCGACCGCGAAGCAGACCAGCTCGCGGGCGGGCCTCATCGCGGTACTTGTTCTGAATCTGGTACAGGCAGACCGGAAGGTCTTTGTAAGAGCTGTAGAGGTCCTTCACCAACAGGGTGAACATCTCTTCGTGGGTTGGAGCCAGCAGGTAGTCGGCCTTTTTGCGGTCCTGCAGACGGAACAGGTTATCGCCGTATTCGGTCCAGCGGTTGGTTGCCTCGAATGGTTCGCGCGGCAACAGCGCAGGGAAGAACACTTCTTGAGCCCCGGCGTTGGCCATCTCCTCGCGGACAACCTTCTCGATCTTGGCCTTGACCAGAAGACCAAGCGGCAGCCAGGTGTAAACACCCGGGGCGGCTCGTCGAATGTAGCCGGCGCGGAGCAGCAACTTGTGGCTTGCTACTTCGGCTTCGGCAGGGTCTTCACGCAAGGTGCGCAGGAAAAGATTAGATAGGCGAGTTGGCATTGTTCTAGCCTACCGAACCGAGGCTGGCACTATGGCTGTGCGACAACGACCTCTGGCTTACCCAACAGCGCTGGGTCCATAGACTCAGCAATGCGGTTGGCTTCTTCGATGAGGGTTGCGACGATGTCCTCTTCCGGAACGGTTTTGATTACCTCACCGCGAACAAAGATCTGTCCCTTGCCGTTGCCCGATGCCACACCGAGGTCGGCCTCGCGTGCCTCGCCCGGACCGTTTACCACACAGCCCATTACTGCTACGCGAAGCGGAACGGTTAGCTTTTCGAGACCGGCGGTCACGTCGTTTGCAAGCTGATAGACATCGACCTGGGCACGACCGCACGAAGGACAGGAGACAATCTCAAGTTTGCGCGGACGCAGGTTAAGGCTCTCCAGAATCTGACTGCCGACCTTAATCTCCTGAACCGGTGGCGCACTGAGCGATACTCGAATGGTGTCTCCGATTCCCTGCGCTAGCAAGGCGCCGAAGGCCACCGATGACTTAATTGTGCCCTGGAACTCTGGCCCAGCCTCGGTTACTCCAAGGTGCAGTGGCCAATCGCCACGCTCTGAAAGCAGCTGGTAGGCCTTGACCATTACCACTGGATCGTTGTGCTTGACCGAGATCTTGAAGTCGTGGAAGTCGTGTTCCTCGAACAGGCTGGCCTCCCAGACCGCACTCTCGACCAGAGCCTCTGCAGTTGCCTTGCCATACTTTTGCAGCAGGCGAGGATCCAGCGATCCAGCGTTTACGCCGATGCGGATGGAGACGCCTGCATCCTTGGCAGCCTTGGCGATCTCGCCTACCTTGTCGTCGAACTGGCGGATGTTGCCGGGGTTAACGCGCACCGCACCGCAACCGGCGTCGATTGCCTGAAATACGTATTTAGGCTGAAAGTGGATGTCGGCGATTACCGGAATCTGTGAACGCTTGGCGATGATGCGAAGCACGTCGGCATCGTCTTGCGATGGACATGCCACTCGGACGATGTCGCAACCAGAGGCGGTGAGCTCTGCGATTTGCTGTAGCGTGCCGTTAATGTCGGTGGTTTTAGTGGTGGTCATTGACTGAACACTGATTGGCGCACCACCGCCCACGGCAACCTTTCCGACCATGATTTGTCGGGTCTTTTTGCGTGGAGCGATTACCGGAGGCGGTGTCTTAATGGCACCCAGGTTTACAGCTGGCAACTGGCACTCACTTTCAAAAACTAGGTTTCAAGCCTAAAGTATCCGGCCGCTAGCCGAGCTTGATGGGGTTGACGAAGTCTGCAAACATCACAAGCAAACTTACGCCCATAAGTACCGCCCACATGACCATGGTGAATGGAACAGCCATCGCGGTATCAACTGGGCCCGGGTCTGGCTTGCGCGCCAGGCGGTAAATGCCGCGCTTGACTCCCTCGTACAGCGCACTGAGCACGTGCCCGCCATCCAGCGGCAGCAGTGGCACCAGATTGAACACAAACAGCGCAAAGTTGAGTGAAGCCAGCATCATGAAACCGGTGCTCAACTTGCCCATGAGATCTATTTGATTATTGGCGGCAACGTCTCCCGCGATGTTTGAGATTCCGACGATTGAGACCGGACCGGTTGCATTGCGCTTTGCGCCTGAGAAAGTATCTACTGCTAGAGAATAGAGCTGGTGAGGCAGGTCGACGATTAGTCCGGCGGTTTGGCCAAGAGCCAGGGCCGAATAACCCCAGGTCCGGTCTAGGCCATAAGGCGCGCGCGTCCAGTTGAGTGCGATACCCAGAACACCGCGCTTCTCGGTGATTGGTGCACCCGACTTTGTTAGCTTGGGGGCTAGGGTCAGTTTGTCGTAGGCTGCGCGAACCGCTAACACGGGCCTCACGGTAACAGCGTGGAGCGAGGAACCGCGACGGAACTCAATTTGTAGCGGCTTGGCGTTGCCAACCAGCATGTCTTGCACCGGAGTAAAGGTGGATATCGACTGCCCGTTTACCTTGGTAATCACGTCTCCGGGCAGCAAACCAGCCTTGCGCGCAGGGCTGATCGGGTCGGCGGCAGTGCAGG
>Ga0228702_1002252_pt1 | contig 11227 bp, 9 predicted proteins | sample McNCre217_Aug_MG_2_FD_178018 | JGI IMG/M metagenome (GOLD analysis project Ga0228702, IMG submission 178018) | Freshwater microbial communities from McNutts Creek, Athens, Georgia, United States - 20-17_Aug_MG | ecosystem: Environmental > Aquatic > Freshwater > Creek | place: USA: Georgia... | reverse complement strand
AGGCTTCCACCAGACCGCCCGATGCGGTCTGCAACCGGTTCAGCAGCACCAGCGCATCTGGCAGACTGCGCGCCGACAGCGTCGCCGTGGCATAGGCGCGGGGCCGTGGCACCAGCTTCATCACCGCTGCTGTAATCACCCCAAGCGTGCCTTCGGCCCCGATGAACAGCTGTTTCAGATCATAGCCAGAGTTGTCCTTGTGCAACTGGCTCATCACATTCAGCACCCGACCATCGGCCAGCACCACCTCAAGCCCCAGACACAGCGCGCGGGTAGACCCATAGCGCAGCACATTCGACCCACCCGCATTGGTCGACAGCACGCCCCCTATCATCGCCGATCCGCGTGCGCCAAACCACAGCGGAAAATACAGCCCCTCGGCCTCTGCCGCCTCGTGCAACCGGTCCAACACCACGCCTGCCTCGACAATCGCAATGCGAGAATTGGCGCGGATTTCGCGGATCTTGTTCAACCGTTCGACCGAAAGCATCAGCCCGCCTTTGGTCATCGCACCGCCCACAAGGCCGGTGCGCCCCGACACCGGGATTACCGGCATGTTGTGACGCGCGGCAATGCGCAGCGTTTCGGCGACTTCGGCGGTCGATCCGGGCCGTACCGCCGCAATCGGGTCTGCGGTGTAATGCTGCGTCCAATCTGACCGATAGCGGTCAAGGTCGGCCCCGGTGATAACATGCGCAGCGCCAAGTGCGGCAGAAAGTTCGGTCAGAAGGGTCATCGGCGTCTCCGGCTTTTGCGGCAGTTTGACCGAAGGCGGCGCAGGTGCAAGGCCCCCTGTGCTTGCCATTGCTCTTTGCTGAAATACTCCCCCCCGGAGGGTCCAACGCTGGCCGCAAACGCGGCTTTGGCTATTTTTGCACCTGCGCCAGCAGGTCCAAAACCTTCGGTCCCAGCGCCGCGACCGCTTTCTTCACGCCGTCAGCATTGGGGTGAATACCGTCGGCCTGCATCAAAGCGGGGTCCAACAGGCCCGTCGCTGGGTCGGTGACGGCGGCAAAATATGGCGGCGACAGCACTGCCGCATAGCGGTCGGCAAGTGCGGGATACATGGCATCAAAGGCGGTTTTATAGTCGGCGCCATAGTTGCCGGGCGCCTGTAGCGCCACCAGCAGAACCGGCAGGTTGCGGGCTTTCGCCTTGGCAAGGATGCCATCAAGATTGGCCCGTGCCACCGCCGGATCAATGCCGCGCAACATGTCATTGCCGCCCAGGTTGACAATCATCGCCGCCACTTCGGGCGTCAGCGACCAATCGGTGCGCGACAGCCCGCCTGCAGTGGTATCGCCCGAAACCCCGGCGTTGATCAGCGTAACTTCTTGCCCCTGCGCCGCCAACCACGCCTGCAATTGCGGCACAAAGCCCTGTTTGGGCGGCAGGCCATAGCCTTCGGTCAAACTGTCGCCCAAGGCCAATACCGTCACCGGAGCCGCAAAAGCCGGGCTGACCGACAGAATAATCGCCATGATAACATTGCGAATTTGCACAAGCGGCGCATATGTGAAGCGTAGCAATTGGGATTTCATCATGACCGAGACCGTTTTGGCGTTGCAGGACGCGTGGTTGACCTTGGCGGGAAATGCCGGGGCGGTGGATATCCTGAAAGGCATAACCCTGACCGTGCCGCGTGGCGAGACCCTTGGTCTTGTTGGGCCGTCCGGGTCGGGAAAATCTTCGTTACTGATGCTGATGGGCGGGTTGGAACGCGCCACTAAAGGCGGCGTCACCGCCTTGGGGGCCGATCTGAACCAGCTTGACGAAGACGGGCTGGCCCGGTTTCGGCGCGGTTGTATGGGCGTGGTGTTTCAATCCTTTCACCTGATCCCAACCATGACTGCCTTGGAAAACGTCGCCCTGCCAATGGAAATTGCGGGCGTGGCCGATGCCTTCGCCCGCGCCGAAGACGAATTGGCGGCGGTTGGTCTTGCGGCGCGGCGGCACCATTATCCGGCGCAAATGTCGGGTGGGGAACAGCAGCGGGTGGCTTTGGCGCGGGCAGCGGCCCCGCGTCCCGCGATCTTGCTGGCCGATGAACCCACCGGCAATCTTGATTCGGTGAACGGTGCCGCGATCATGGATCTGATTTTTGCCCTGCGCGACCGCCACGGCGCGACCTTGGTGCTGGTCACCCACGCCCCCGAACTGGCCGCGCGCTGTGATCGGGTGGTGCGGTTGGTCGATGGCCGGATTGACGGTGCCACAGCATGAGCCTGCCGCTTGCTCTGCGCATCGCGCGCCGTGAACTGCGCGGCGGCTTGCGCGGCTTTTGGGTGTTTTTGACCTGTCTGGCGCTGGGCGTTGCCGCGATTGCCGGTGTGGGCATGGTGCGGTCTGCGATCGAAGCCGGGCTTGCCGATCAGGGCGCGGTGCTGTTGGGCGGCGATGCGCAGGTTGAATTCACCTACCGCTTCGCCTCGGATGCTGAACGCGCGTTTCTGACCGAAATTTCGACGCAACTTTCTGAAATCGTCGACTTCCGCTCGATGGTGGTGGCGGGTGACACCCGCGTGCTGACCCAAGTGAAAGCGGTAGATACCGCCTACCCCCTGCTTGGCACGGTGCAGCTAGAGGCGGGCAGCTTTGAAACCGCAATGGCGGGCATGGGCGGCGTGCCGGGTGCTGTGATGGACGGCGTTCTGGCCGATCAGGTTGGTCTGACCTTGGGTGATCAATTCCACTTGGGCGCGCAACAATTCGTGCTGACCGGACGCATCCTGCGCGAACCCGACAGCGCCACCGGCGGCTTCATGCTTGCCCCCCGCACAATAGTGCGCCGCGATGCGCTGAAATCATCAGGCTTGCTAGAGCCGGGATCGCTGTTTGACAGCGCCTATCGCATGGTCTTGCCAAAAGACGCCGATCTGACCGCCTTGCAGGCCAAAGCCGAAGCCAGGTTCCGCGATACCGGTCTGCGGTGGAGCGACCGCCGCCGCGCCGCGCCCGGCGTTGAACGCTTTGTCGACCGCATCGGTGCATTTTTGGTGCTGGTAGGTTTGGCGGGGCTGGCGGTCGGCGGTGTCGGCGTAGCGGCGGCGGTGCGGTCGTATCTTGAGGCAAAGATTTCCACCATCGCCACGCTACGCACCTTGGGCGCAACTGGCGGGCTGATATTTCAGGCTTATCTGCTGCAAATTGCCCTCTTGGTGCTGTTTGGTCTCGCGCTTGGGCTGGGGTTGGGCATCGGTGTGCCCTTGGCATTGGCGGGGCCGATTCAGGCGGCCTTGCCGTTTCCCGCCAAGATTGCACTTTATCCCCGCCCGGTGGCCGAAGCTGCGTTTTACGGCATCACTGCCGCCTTCCTGTTTGCGCTGTGGCCGCTGGCACGCAGCGAACGGGTGCGGGCGGCAGCCTTGTATCGCGGCGGCGTTGCGGGTGGTTGGCCGCGGTGGCGCTATGGCTTTGCCATGTTGGCGCTTGCCTTTGGGCTGATTGGCGGCGCGGTTTGGCTGTCGGGCACGGCGATGCTGGCGCTTGGCACCGCAGGCGGCGTGATCGCGGCGCTCTTGGTGCTGGCGCTGGCGGCCTGGGGGCTGATGCGGCTGGCTCGCCGTTTGGCCCGGTTGCGTTGGTTGCGCGGCAAGGTCGCGCTGCGGCTGGCGCTTGCCTCTATCGGCGCCCCGCGCGCCGAAACCGTGCAGGTGGTGCTGGCGCTGGGGCTTGGGCTGACGGTACTGGCGGCGGTGGGGCAGATTGATGCCAACCTGCGCGCGGCGATTACTCGCGATCTTCCCACCCGCGCGCCGTCGTTCTTCTTTGTCGACATTCAGCCCGATCAGGTTGCGGGCTTTCACGCCAAACTGGCAGCAAATCCGGCTGTGACCAAAGTTGAAAGCGCGCCGATGTTGCGTGGCATCATCACCCAGATCAACGGTCAGGATGCCCGCAAGGTTGCGGGCGAACATTGGGTTTTGGCGGGTGATCGTGGCGTGACCTATGCGGCCGAACAACCCGCGTCGACAACGCTTACCGCCGGGGCGTGGTGGCCAAAAGACTATCAAGGGCCGCCACAGATTTCCTTTGCCGCCGAAGAAGCCGAAGAAATGGGCCTGCATTTGGATGATAGCCTGACGGTGAATATCTTGGGCCGCGATATTGTTGCCAAGATCACCTCGTTTCGGGTGGTGGATTTTTCCAACGCCGGAATGGGCTTTGTGATGACGATGAACCCCGCCGCCGTGGCGGGGGCGCCGCATACCGAAATCGCCACAGTCTACGCCGACACCGGCGCCGAGGCCGGAATTTTGCGCACTATCGCGTCGGCCTATCCAAACATCACCGCGATCAGCGTAAAAGCCGCGATTGGTCGTGTCGGCGAAGCCCTGACCGCAATCGCGCAAGCCACCACGATTGCCGCCATGGCAACCTTGCTGACGGGCTTTGTGGTGCTGATTGGCGCGGCGGCGTCGGGCGAACGGGCGCGGGTTTATGAAGCGTCGGTGCTGAAAGTACTGGGCGCGTCGCGCGGCCGGATACTCGCCAGCTTTGCCCTGCGCGCCGGATTGATGGGCGCCGCCGCAGGCTGCGTTGCGATAGCCGCGGGCGCGATCGGCGCTTGGGCGGTGATGCGCTTTGTGATGGAGGTGGATTACGCCTTCGAACCGATCTCGGCGCTTGCCATCGTTTTGGGCGGCATTCTGGCCACTTTGCTGGCTAGCCTTGTCTTCGTGCTGCGCCCGCTGGCCGCGCGCCCGGCGCAAGTGCTGCGCGCGCAGGAATGACCGTTGCCAAATAGCGCGCCTTACGGCGCATGGCTTTTGTCTTGCCCAAGCGCCAAGGCGCTTGGGCTCGGTAGGGCCTTCGGCGAGGATATTTGAACCAGTATGAAAGCCATTGCTCTTTCTTAAATACTCCCGCCGGAGGCGTTTGGCGGTGGCAAGTGTTGCCACAGAAACAGAAAAAGCCCTGCCGGTAAGGGCAGGGCAGGCGGTCTGGCCAAAGCCTGACAGGGAGGAAGGGGCGGCTTAATCTTGTTGATCAAGCCAATCGCGGAAGTTGGCGACAACCTCGGGGTTGCTGTCGACCATGTATTGCGGGGCCGGGTATTCGCCGGACTGCACATCAGAGGCAAAAGCACGCATCGCTTCGATGCGCAGGGCTTGCAGGCGGGCGTATTCTGCGGCGAAATTGGCGTATTTCTTGGCGTGGCGCGGCACATGGCCGCCGTTTTGGCCCAGCACGTCGTCGCTGAACAGGTATTGCGCGTGACCGGCCGGGCCTGCGCCCATCGAGATCAGGAACAACCCGGTCTTTTCGGCGATGGCTTCGGTGATCGAATGCGGCACGACTTCGATTTCCACCGCAAATGCGCCTGCATCGGCCAAGGCTTTGCACTGGTTATAGACCAGTTGTGCCGATTCAAGCGTTTTGCCGACCGCCTTGAAGCCGCCCGTCCAGGTGCGCTTTGACGGGATCAACCCGACGTGGCCGCAGACCGGCAGGCCGTGATCGGCCATTGCCCGGACGGTTTGCAGGCTGCCAGAGCAGTAAAACCCATCCGCGCCCGCTTTATACAGCGGAAAGGCCCATTTCAGGAAATCCGCCGTATCGCCGATTTCGTAGAAATTGTCGCCGGGGAAGGCAAAGGCATTTGGGGCGACGTCGCGAAAGCGGCGATCATGCAGCATCGCGGGCGGGATCGACAGCAGTTCGACCCCGGCCTTTTCCGCCGCTTCGGCCTCTTCCAGCGTTTCGACGCGCAGCATGGCAAACTGATGCTTGCCGCGCGCATCCAGCAGGTCTTTGACAGTAAGCCGTGCCATTATGCCACCTGAATGAAGACGCGGTCGCCTTCGACTTTGACGGGATAGGTTTTCAGATTGATGCAGACGGGGGCGCGTTTTGCCTCGCCGGTGCGATAATCAAACTGGCCGTTATGTTTGGGGCATTCGATCATGTGATCCATCACCAGACCATCAGACAGATGCACGTCTTCATGGGTGCATTTTCCGGCCGTGGCATAAAACTTGCCGTCGGGCGAATGGTAGATGGCATAGGTGGCCCCGGCGTGATCAAAGCGGATCAGGTCTTCGGCGTCGATGTCATCGGTGGCGCAGGCGTCAATCCATTGGGTCATGTGTTTACTCGGCAGCAGCTGTGGTTTGGCCAAGGGCCGCGACGTGGAAATCTTCGCGGTAGGGTTTGGCGGTGGGCGGAAGCTCACGTTTCAGGAAGTAGTCTTCATAGGCAAGCTGGCGTTTCAGCGCTGGCCACATTTCGGCGAAGGCCTCAGTAATCGACCGGTTCGGCGCGGGCAGGTCGTTCTTGATGATCTCGTGCAGGCGCGGCAGGGCATGATAGGGCACCATCGGGAACATGTGATGTTCGATATGGTAGTTCATGTTCCAGTAAATGAAGCGCGAAATCGGGTTCATATAGACGGTGCGCGAATTCAGCCGGTGGTCGATGACATTGTCGGCCAAGCCGCCGTGCTGCAACAGCCCGGTCATGATGTGATGCCAAGCGCCGTACATCCGCGGCAGGCCAATCACCATCAGCGGCAGGATCGACTGCAGATAGACCGCCAGCGCGATTGTTGCGGCGTAGATCAGCGTCGAAATTCGCGCCACGCGGACCACTTTGTGCCATTCGCTTTGCGGCACAAAGGTTTTTTCTTCGGCTGTCGGGCCGACGAATGCATTGTAAAGCATGCGCGGGAAGAACGCGATTACGTCCGGAATGCCCACAAAAGCCAGGATCAGTTTGAAAAACGCCGGCGGGCGCATGATGGCGATTTCGGGGTCGCGGCCGACGATATAGGTGTCGGTGTGGTGGCGGGCATGGCTCCACCGCCAGGTGGCAGAGTTGCGCATGATCATGAATGACGCGATTTCGTAGACGGCGTTGTTCATCCACGGTGTCTTGAATGCGGTGCCGTGGCTGGCCTCGTGCCAGCGGCTGTCAGAGGCGGACCCGTAAAGCACCCCGTACGCCAGCCAGAACGGCGCGCTATACCATGATGGCCACAGGTAAATCCCGATGCCGGCAAAGGCAATCATCAGCCCATACAGCAGCAAGGTGTCGCGGATGGCGGGCGCGTTGCTGCGCTGCATCAACTCTTTCATCACTTTGCGCGGTACTTCGGTGTGATACCATTCGGCAGCGGCAAGGCCGGTTTCCACGGCGCGGGCGCCGTCCGGGCCAAGCAGGCTGTAATCGCGTTTTGCCATGATCCACTCCCATACGGTTCATGCGGTTTGGCGCAAGTTAGAACATTTATTCCAAATCACGCAATCATGGGCTTGATGTCCTTCATCATATTTCGTCAAAGTGGTAAGCAAAGTTTGATGATTTTTCGTCAGGAGGCGATATGAAGCGCTTGGGCATGGCAGAATTGGCGCAAGAGGCCGGGGTATCCATTGCCACGGTGGACCGGGTGCTGAACGGGCGCGAGGCGGTGCGGGCCGACACGCGCGCGCGTGTCCTAGAGGCAGCGCAGCGCATCGGGCATCCGGCGGCGCGGCGTTTGGCCCCGGTAGGTGCCGATTTGCCAGAGCTGCGCTTTGGCGTGGTGTTGCACAAACAGGGGCAGGATTTTTACAAGGCTTTCGCCGAAGAACTGGTCCGCGCCGTGGCTGCCGCGCAAGGCGTGCGTGGGCGGTTGGTGTTGGAATTTTCAAGCTCGCAGTCGCCCAGTGAAATGGCGGCAACCTTGCGGGCGATGGTTGGGCGCTGCGATGTGCTGGCGGCAACGGCTGTTAACCATCCGGAAGTTACTTCGGCGGTGGAGGATCTGAAAAGCAAAGGCTTGGCGGTGTTTTCGCTGTTGTCAGACTTCGCGCAGGGGGCGCGGGCCGGATATCTGGGGTTAAACAACCTGAAAGTCGGCCGCACCGCGGGTTGGATCATGTCAAAAACCGCGAAAGGGCCGGGGGTGATGGCAATTTTTGTCGGTGGGCATCGCTGGCACGGCCATGAACTGCGCGAGGTCGGGTTTCGCAGCTATATGCGCGAATGTGCGCCGCATCTGACGGTGCTGGATTCGGTGGTGAACCTTGAAACCCGGCAGCTGACCTATGAAACCACGCTTGGCCTGCTGGCACGCCAGCCCAACCTGCGCGGCATCTATGTGGCGGGCGGCGGTATGGAAGGGGCAATCGCTGCGCTGCGCGAGTCGCGGCCACAAACCGAGGTGGCGGTGGTCGTTTCGGCGCTTACCGGCGATTCGCGGGCGGGGCTGGCCGAAGGCTTGGTCACATTGGTCACCGATACGCCTTTGGAAAAGCTGTGCCGCGATCTGATCGTGGTGATGACCCGCGCAGTGGTTGAAGGCGCGCCAGAAAACGGAATTCAGCATTTTCTGCCGCCTGATCTGCATGTTGCCGAGTCTATTTGACCCGTTTGTGGCATTAGGGCGCGGCGCTGTCTCGTCAAAACTCGTCAAGATGCCGGGCTGATTTGGAATTTTTTCATTGATCGACTCCAAAAATGGAATATCAATTCCAAGACGCCGCCGCTGCGGCCCAGGTCGATCAAGGAATTACAGATGTTGCCCTTCGCGCTGAACCACATGACTGCACCGAAACTGGGGTGGGAACCCTTCCTGGATCTGGCGAAAGCCTTGGGCTGTGTTGGCGTAGAGTTCCGCAATGACCTGCCGGGCAAATTGTTTGACGGTGCCGATCCGGCCGTGGTTGGCGCTGCCGTCAAGGCGCGCGGTCTGCGGTTCTTGGCATTGGCCGAAGTGAAGATGTTCAACGATTGGTCCGAAGCCAAGCGCGCCGAAGCCGAAGCGTTGATGAAAATCGCGGTGGCCGCCGGTGCCGAAGCCATCAGCCTGATCCCGCGCAATGACAACGTTGCAACCTCGCGCGCCGAAAGCCGCGCTGTGACCGAAGTTGCTCTGCGTGAACTGCTGCCGATGCTGAAGGCGCATGGGCTGAAAGCCATGGTCGAACCTTTGGGCTTTGAAGTCTGCTCGCTGCGCTACAAAGACGTTCTGGCCGAGGTGATCGACGCCGTTGGCGGCCGTGGCACCTATTTCATGGTGCATGACACCTTTCATCACGCGCTGGCGGGGGGCGGCCCGATCTATCCGGAACTGACGGGCATCGTTCATGTGTCGGGCGTGAAAGACACTATTTATGTCAATGACATGCGCGACCCGCACCGCGTTTTGGTCGATGCCGATGATCTGTTGGGCAACGTCGCCCAGATCCGCGCCCTGCGCGCGGCGGGCTACACCGGCGCGATTTCGTACGAACCCTTTGCGGCGTCGGTGCACGATTTGACAGACCCGAAATCCGCTTTGGCGGCATCGATGGAATTCATCCGCAGTGGCGTGGCGGCTTGAAAGGAATTATTGCAATGATATTGCGAAGGCAATTTTCATTGCAAGCAAGATCAGAAAACGGTTAAGTCCGTTCTGACTGCCGCCCCCAAGAAGGGGCGGTCCGGCAGGGAGAGACGGTGTGCCGGACACCGAAAATGTGGAGGAGAGACACATGAAGAAGACCCTTATCATCGCTGGCTTCGCGGCACTGTTGGGCACCAGCGCAATGGCTGACGGCATCGGCGTTTCGATGGCTAAATTTGACGACAACTTCCTGACCGTTCTGCGCAATGGCATGGACGCCAAGGGCAAAGAACTGGGCGTTGCGCTGCAGATCGAAGACGCTGGCAACGACGTGGCAAAGCAGCTTGACCAGATCAACAACTTCATCGCATCGGGCGTTTCGGCGATCATCGTGAACCCGGTTGACACCTCGGCGACCCAAGCCATGTCGGATGCCGCTGCTGCCGCAAACATCCCGCTGGTCTATGTGAACCGCCAGCCGATCAACGTCGACACCATGCCCGACAACCAAGCGTTCGTTGCATCGAACGAAGTTGAATCCGGCACGCTGGAAACCAAAGAAGCTTGCCGCCTGTTCAAAGAAGCTGGCAAGACCGAAGCCAACGTCTATGTCATGCAGGGCGAACTGTCGAACCAAGCCGCTGTGCAGCGTACCGCTGACATCCATGACGTGATCGGCGGCGCAGATTGCGGCGTGAAGATCAACATCATCGACGAGCAAACCGCGAACTGGTCGCGTGACGAAGCACAATCGCTGATGACCAACTGGCTGTCCTCCGGCACCGCGTTTGACGGCGTGATCGCCAACAACGACGAAATGGCAATCGGCGCAATCCAGGCGATGAAAGCCGCCAACGTCGACATGGCAACCGTTGTGGTCGGCGGCGTTGACGCAACCCAGGACGCTTTGGCTGCAATGCAGGCCGGCGATCTGGACGTTACCGTGTTCCAAGACGCAGCCGGTCAAGGCGCTGGCGCTTTGGACGCTGCGATCAAGCTGAGCAAAGGCGAAGCTGTCGAGCAAAAAGTCTACATCCCGTTCCAGCTGGTGACCCCGGCGAACGTGGCAGATTTCCTTGCCAAAAACTGATCCTTAGGGATCTGCGGGGTGGCTATTGTGCCACCCCGTTTTCTTGTTGCGGGGCAAAGCAACAAGAAAACCATGACTTTACCGGGGGGAGAGACTGCGGTGTCTGATCAGACGCATGGCCTTGGTGGCCTTAAATACGACCCGACGAAGAAAGCGCGCCCGCCAGAACTGAACGTATTTCTGGCATTGGTCGCGATCGTTGCAATTTTCGAGGCACTGGGCTGGCTGTTCATCGGCGACAGCTTTTTGCTGAACACCCGCGACAATGTCGACGGGATTTTCAACACTCAGCGGCTGCAGATCATCATTCTGCAAGTGTCGATTGTCGGCATCATCGGCCTTGGCGTGACGCAAGTGATCATCTCGGGCGGCATTGATCTGTCGTCGGGGTCGATTGTTGGCGCCACCGCAATGATCGTGATGAGCTTTGCACAAGTCGCCACCGTCAACGGCAACCCGAACCCGAAAGCAATTTTCGGGCCGGAATTCATGGATTTGCCGGTAATTGTGCCGGTGATCGTTGGTCTGATCTGCGGTCTGATCGCGGGTATGATCAACGGCGCGCTGATTGCCTACACCAAGATCCCGCCGTTCATCGCCACGCTGGGCATGATGGTTTCGGCGCGCGGTCTGTCGAAATGGTGGTCCAACGGCAACCCGATTTCCTTCCCGACCGAAAGCTATGCCATGATCGGCAAAGGCCTGATGCCGGTGTTCATCTTTGCGGCGCTGGCGATCCTGTTTCACTGCGTTATGACCTATACCAAATACGGCAAGCACTGCTACGCCATCGGGTCAAACGAGGCTGCGGCGCGGATGTCGGGCATCAA
>Ga0228702_1002250_pt1 | contig 11229 bp, 9 predicted proteins | sample McNCre217_Aug_MG_2_FD_178018 | JGI IMG/M metagenome (GOLD analysis project Ga0228702, IMG submission 178018) | Freshwater microbial communities from McNutts Creek, Athens, Georgia, United States - 20-17_Aug_MG | ecosystem: Environmental > Aquatic > Freshwater > Creek | place: USA: Georgia... | reverse complement strand
GGCGGTGGTCTCGCCCGCCCACATGCGCGGGATCACGCTGTAGGTGCCGTCTTTCTGGATGTTGGCGTGGCTGCGTTCGTTGATGAAGCGGCTTTGTGGGTCGTCCTGCGCCTCTTTGGGCCAGGTGCTGATCAGGTAATAGTTGACGGCTGGGCGGCAGCTGGCGCAGCCGTTGGGCGTGCGCCAGTCCATGAACTTGAACACGCCGCCCACGGTGAGCAGTTTGTGCTCACGGATCGCATCGCGCACCGCCTGGTGGCCATGCTCGGTGCAGCCGCACATGGGCTTGAGCTTGGGTGTGGCCGAGTAGTCGCCACCGGCGGTGAACATCAAAATTTGCTCGACCAACCCCGTGCACGAGCCGCAGCTGGCGCTGGCCTTGGTTTGTTTGCGCACTTCGTCCAGGGTGAACAGGCCCTTGTCCTTGATGGCCTTGCAGATCGCGCCCTTGGTCACGCCATTGCAGCCGCAAACCTCGTCGGTGTCGGCCATGGCCGCGGCTTTGCTCTGGCCCTGGTGGCCCACGTCGCCAATGTTCGACTCGCCAAACATCAGCTTGTCGCGGATGTCGGCCACGCTGCGGCCGTCGCGCAGCAGCTTGAAATACCAGCTGCCATCCACCGTGTCGCCATACAGGCAGGCCCCCACCAGCTGGTCGCCCTTGAGCACCAGCTTTTTGTAGACGCCGCCTGCCGGGTCGCTCATCACGATCTCTTCGCACTCGGTGTTGCCCATGAAGTCGCCCGCGCTGAACAAGTCGATGCCGGTGACCTTGAGCTTGGTGGATGTCAAAGAGCCTGTGTAGCGGGCAATGCCGAACTCGGCCAGGTGGTTGGCCAGCACTTTGCCTTGTTCAAACAGCGGGGCCACCAGACCGTAGGCAATGCCCCGGTGCGCGGCGCATTCGCCCACGGCCCAGATGCGCGGGTCGGTCACGGTTTGCAGGGTGTCGCTGACCACGATGCCGCGGTTCACATGCAGGCCCATGCTTTCGGCCAGCGCCGTGTTGGGGCGAATGCCCACGGCCATGACCACCAGTTCGGCGGGGACATGCGTGCCATCCTTGAATTCGACTTTGCTGACGCGCCCTGTCTCGTCACCCACCAAGGCCGCCGTTTGCGCGCTCATGCGGAACCGCATGCCGCGTGCTTCGAGCGAGGCTTGCAGCATCTGCGCGGCCACCTTGTCGAGCTGGCGCTCCATCAGCCACTCGCTCACATGCACCACGGTGACTTGCATGCCGCGCTTCATCAGGCCGTTGGCCGCTTCCAGGCCCAGCAGGCCGCCGCCAATCACCACCGCATGTCGGTATTGCGTGGCCGCGTCAATCATGGCCTGCGTGTCGGCAATGTCGCGGTAGGCCAGCACGCCTTGCAGGTCTTTGCCCGGCAGGGGCAAGATGAAGGGGTTGGAGCCGGTGGCGATCACCAGGCGGTCATAGGGGGTGGTGAGTTTGTCGCCCTGGGCGTTTTCAGCGCTCACGGAGCGTTGGACGCGGTCGACCGATGTGACCTTCCAGCCGGCGTGCAGCGTGATGCTGTTGTCGGTGTACCAGGTCCAGTCGTTGAGCACAATCTCTTGGAGCGTCTGTTCTCCGGCCAGCACGGGTGAGAGCAGGATGCGGTTGTAGTTGGGGTGCGGCTCGGCACCGAAGACGGTGATGTCGTACACGTCGGGTGCGAGCTTGAGCAGCTCTTCGATGGCCCGGACCCCGGCCATGCCGTTGCCGACCATGACCAGTTTCATTTTTTCTTTGGTGTTGACGCGCATGTCCATGGTCTTCTCCTTAAGCGGTTTTTTCCACATGCGCCTGGCGCGTGTACAAAAAGTCAATCACTGCTTTGCGGTAACGCTGGTAGTCGGCGCTTTCGGCCAGCTCCACCCGTTGGCGCGGGCGGGGCAGATCCACGCTCAGCACCTCGCCAATCGTGGCGGCGGGGCCATTGGTCATCATCACGATCTTGTCGGACAGCAGCACTGCTTCGTCCACATCGTGCGTGACCATGACCACGGTGCTTTGGGTGCGGGCCACGATCTCCAGCAGCTCGTCTTGCAGCTTGGCGCGGGTCAGCGCGTCCAGCGCGCCAAAAGGCTCGTCCATCAGCAAGACCTTGGGCTCCATGGCCAGCGCACGGGCAATGCCCACGCGCTGCTTCATGCCGCCCGAGATTTCGCCGGGGCGCTTTTGCGCGGCGTGGGCCAGGCCCACCATGTCCAGCGCGGCGTCGGTGCGTGCCTTGAGCTGCGCTTTGCTTTCGGTTTGGCCAAACACGCGCTCAATGCCCAGGTGCACGTTGTCAAAGCAGGTCAGCCAGGGCAGCAGCGAATGGTTCTGGAACACCACCGCGCGCTCGGGGCCGGGGCCTGCGATTTCGCGGTTGGCGCACAGCAGCACACCCGCCGTGGGGGTGGTCAACCCGGCGATCAGGTTGAGCAAGGTGGACTTGCCGCAACCCGAGTGGCCGATCAGTGCCACGAACTCGCCTTTGGCGATGTCCAGGTGGATGTCGCGCAGCGCCGGGAACAAACCCTTGTTGGTTTTGAAGGTCTGCTCAACGCTCTGGATCTGGATGTATTTGCTGTCGTGGTTCATGATGGGACATCCTCATAAGTGAAGGCCGTGGCGATGCGGATCAGGGCGTATTCGAGGATCAGACCCACGCCACCGATCACGAAGATCGCGATGATGATGTTCTTGACGTTGAGGTTGTTCCACTCGTCCCAGACCCAAAAGCCAATGCCCACGCCGCCCGTCAGCATTTCGGCCGCCACGATCACCAGCCACGCTGTGCCCACGGCCAGACGCACGCCGGTCAGCATGTAAGGCAGCACGGCCGGGAAGAGGATGGTGGTGGCGATCTTCCACTCGGACAGGTTGAGCACCCGCGCCACGTTCAAATAATCCTGCGGCACGCGCTGCACACCGACGGCGGTGTTGATGACCATCGGCCAGATCGAGCAGATGAAAATCGTCCAGATGGCGGCCGGGTTGGCCCCTTTGAACACCAGCAAGCCGATCGGCAACCAGGCCAGCGGTGACACCGGGCGCAGCAAACTGATGAGCGGATTGAACATGCGCGAGAGGAAAGTGAAGCGCCCAATCACAAAGCCCGCCGGGATGCCCACCAGTGCCGCCAGGCCAAAGCCCACGGCCACGCGTTCGAGCGACATCAGCACGTTCCAGCCCACGCCCTGGTCGTTGGGGCCTTTGCGGTAGAACGGATCGCTGAAGATCTCAATCGCTTGCACACCCGTCTCGTAAGGACTGGGGATGCTGCCTTTGGTGGTGATGGACACCAACGCCCACAGACCGATCAAAAGGCCCAGGCCCATCAGCGGCGGCAAGACAGCCATCCAGAAGTTGTGCCACTGGCGGGCACGTTGCATGTGCTGGGCTGCGGCGGCGTTGGCTGCGGCCACTTCGGCTGCGGTGGGCGCAAGGACCGGTGTGGGCGCAAGGACCGGTGTGGGCGCAAGGACCGGCGTGGGCGCAGTAGGGCTGCCCGTGGGCGAATGGAAAACGGCACTGACCATGGGGTTCTCCTTCACGCCTTGATTTTGAAACCGTCGGCGTATTTCTGGGGGTCTTTGCCATCCCAGACCACACCGTCGATGCCTTTGTGGCTGCGCATGTCGCTCTTGGGCACTGGCGCCTTGACGGCAGTGGCGGCCTCTTTGTACAAAGCGATCTGGTTGATCTGTTTGGCCACGCCCAGGTAGTCGGGGTGGTCTTTGAGCAAGCCCCAGCGCTTGTGTTGGGTCAGGAACCACATGCCGTCTGATAGGTAAGGGAAGTTCACCGTGCCTTCGTTGTAGAACTTCATGTGGTTCGGGTCGTCCCAGGTCTTGCCCATGCCGTTTTGGTAGCGGCCCAAAATGCGCTGGTTGATCGCGTCCACGCCGGTGTTCACATACGACTTGTCGGCCACGGTCTCGGCCATCTTCATCTTGTTGGACAGGCTGGCATCGATCCACTGGCCCGCTTCGATGATGGCGGCCGTCACGGCGCGTGCCGTGTTGGGGTATTTCTTGACGAACTCGGCCGTGGTGCCCAGCACTTTTTCGGGGTGGTCTTTCCAGATGTCTTGCGTGGTGGCCGCTGTCACCCCGATGCCGTCCATGATGGCGCGGTGGTTCCAGGGCTCACCCACGCAAAAACCGTCCATGTTGCCCACACGCATATTGGCCACCATTTGCGGTGGCGGCACGGTGATGACTTTGGCGTCCTTCATGGGGTTGATGCCATAAGAAGCCAGCCAGTAATACAGCCACATCGCGTGCGTGCCTGTGGGGAAGGTCTGCGCAAAGGTGTACTCGCGCTTGTCGCTTTGCATCAGCTTGGCCAGCCCAGCGCCGTCGACCGCGCCTTTGTCTGCCAGTTTCTTGGACAGCGTGATCGCCTGGCCGTTGTGGTTCAGGTTCATCAGCACGGCCATGTCTTTCTTGGGGCCGCTGATGCCCAAATGCACGCCATACACCAGGCCATACAGCACATGGGCAAAGTCCAGCTCGCCATTGACCAGTTTGTCGCGCACACCGGCCCAGCTGGCTTCCTTGCTCAGCACGAACTTGACGCCGTGTTTCACATCGAGCCCCAGCACCGAGGCCATGACCACGCTTGCGCAATCGGTCAGCGGGATGAAGCCGATCTTGACTTCCTTTTTCTCGGGGGCGTCGGAGCCTGCGGCATAGACCACCGAGCGCAGGGCGGGCGACACGCCTGCTGCGCCCACGGCGGCGGCCTGCAACACGGTGCGGCGGTTGAAGCTGGTTTTCAGAATGTCGGTCATGGCGAAACTCCTGGTGCGGTTTTGAAAAACAAAAAAGGCGTCCTCATGTCGCTCACGCCTGCTGTGCAGGGCGCGAACGCATGGGGACGCCTTTGTCCGGTGTGGTCTCACCCGCCTTTGGGTGATCTCACGTGTGACCTTCGTTGGTCTTGTTCATGTCTTTGCAATTGGCGTGCCAGGGTTTTCCTGGGTATTTGAGGCCTGGATTGCACCTGTCGGGTGCGGGTGCACTGCCCTGGTGCGCCTCTAAGGTGCGTCGCAATGTGCGTCGCAAGGTGTGCGCTCAGCCCAGCAACTCAGCCATCTCGACCATTTGCTGCGCGATGTCGGCCAGCTTCACGCCCTTGTTCATGGCCGCCTTGCGCAATTTGCTGTAAGCCTCTTGCTCGCTCAGGCCCTGGCGCTGCATCAACAGACCCTTGGCGCGGTCGATCAGCTTGCGGTCTTGCAGCTCGCCACGGGCGTTGTCCAGTTCGGCCAGCAAGGCTTGCTCGTGTTTGAAGCGGGCCATGGCCACGGTCAGGATCGGGTGGATGCGCTCGGGCGCCAGGCCCGCCACGATGTAAGCCGTCACGCCCGCGGCCACGGCCTCGTTCATGGGGCGCGTGTCGCTGTCGTTGGTGAACATCACGATCGGCCTGCGCTCGTCCCGCGTGGCCATGACCACATGTTCCAGTGCATCGCGGGCGTCGCTCTCGGCGTCCACGATCACCATGTCGGCTTGCAGCTGGGCCAGGCGCTCGGTCAAAAACACATCGGCGGGCAGGGTGGCCACCAGGTTGTAGCCCGCCTCAAGCAGGCCAATGCGCAAGAGGCGCGAGCGCTCTTCGATGGCTTGCGCTTGTTCATCCCCCTCGGCCACCAACGCGGGATCGGAGATGATGACGACGATTCTCAAAGCTACTGGCATGCCTTGGGCCATGCAAGAAGTGCGCCGACTCGGGATAGTCTGGAGGTGTTTCGGGAAGTGGGGCATGGCTTTTGCAATAAGGCCTGACGCAAGACGGCGATGGCTTGAAATGGATGGCGAGGATGACAAACGAAACGATGGCCAATCTGCTGGCACCGAAGGCGCTCGGTGCACTGATGGATGCGCGGCGCACGGTGCTGCCCAAACGTCTGGTGGAGCCCGGACCCGATGCCGCGCAATGGCAGGCGCTGCTGGCGGCAGCTGCGACAGCCCCCGATCACGATCAGCTCTTGCCTTGGCGTTTGGTGCTGATTGATTCGTCTCAGCGCGAAGCATTGGGTGAGTTGTTTGCGCGGGCTTTGCACGAGCGTGATGCGCATGCCACTCAGGCGCAATCGGCGCAGGCCCGCGAAAAAGCACACCGAGCGCCCTTGTTGCTGATGTTGGTGGTGGATGCCGACAAGGGGGATTGCAGCATCGATGTGTCGGAACGCCTGATTTCGGCGGGGTGCGCCTTGCAAAACATGCTCTTGCTGGCCTCAGCCATGGGTTACGGCTCGGCCCTGACCAGCGGCAAAGCCCTCAAATCACAGGTGCTGCGTCAGGCGTTCGGTTTGAGCTCAGGTGAGCAAGCCGTGTGTTTCTTGAGTTTGGGAACGATGGCGCATGCCAAGCCCGGCAAGCCGCGCCCTGACGGGGCGGCGTTGTGCAGCGCCTGGACACCTGTGGCGACCTGAGACCACAGGCCCCGTGGCGGTCAGGCCGCCACCATGCCGTGGCGCTGCTTGAGGTCGGCGCATGCGGGCGACGCCCAAAAGGCGAGCAAGTCGCGCACCGCCTGCGGGTGCTGGCTGGTGGCGGCCACGCTGCCTGAGAAGGTGGTGGTGATCTGCACCGCATCGGGCAAGGGGCCCAGCACGGTGATGCCGGACACGCCCATCATCTCGCTCAATTGCTGAAAGCCCAGGGCCACTTCGCCTTGGGCGATCAAAGCCCCCACGGGCACGCCCGGCTTGGCTTGCACGATGCGGTCCTGGATCTGCTCGGTGATGCCCCAGCGCTCGAATTGTTTGGCCAACTGCACTCCGCTGGGGCCTGTCGAATAGCCCAAAGTCCGGGCATTCAAGATGGCTTGTTTCAGGGCCGATTCGGTGGAGATGTCGGGTTGCTCGGCCCCAGCAGGCACCGCCACTGCAACGCCCGAGTGCACCAGGTCCACACGGCTGCCGTTCAGGGCTTTGCCGTCGGCGATCAAGGTGTCGATCGCATTGCTGGCCAGCACCACGCAGTCAAAGGCTTCGCCCGCTTGCACGCGCTTGGCCGCGTCCACGCCGCCGACCGACTCGACCTGTACTTCCCATTCGGGGGCATGGGCTTTGAAGAGCAGGACGAGGTCCGCCAGCAGCGGCTTGGTGGCCATGGAGGAGATGACGCGCAGAGGTGTGGGCATGGTGTGGGTGTGCAAAAAAAGCAGATGAAGAATTAAACCAAAGCCGACTGGGGCTTGTGCATACGCCACTAAACTACCTGTTATGCGAATTTTGGGTATCGAATCTTCTTGCGATGAGACGGGCGTGGCTCTGGTGGAGACCACGGGCGAAGCCTTGCCGCGTCTTTTGTCGCACGCCTTGTACAGCCAGATCGAGATGCATCAGGCCTATGGGGGCGTGGTGCCCGAGTTGGCCAGTCGCGACCACATTCGCCGTGTGCTGCCGCTCACGCGCCAGGTCATGACCGAAGCGGGCGCGACCTTGGCCGACGTGGATGTGGTGGCCTACACCCGTGGCCCGGGCTTGGCGGGGGCGCTGCTGGTTGGATCGGGCGTGGCCTGTTCACTGGCCGCGGCCTTAGGCAAGCCGGTGCTGGGCGTGCACCACCTTGAAGGCCATTTGCTTTCACCGTTTTTGAGTGCCGATCCGCCTGAATTTCCCTTCATCGCTTTGCTGGTGTCGGGTGGCCACACCCAGCTCATGCGGGTGGACGGCGTGGGGCGCTACGAATTGCTGGGCGAAACCATTGACGACGCGGCGGGCGAAGCGTTTGACAAGTCCGCCAAGTTGATGGGCCTGCCTTACCCGGGCGGCCCGGGCCTGTCGCGCCTGGCCGAGCAGGGCAACCCCGCGGCCTACAAACTGCCACGGCCCTTGCTGCACAGTGGCGATTTTGATTTTTCCTTTGCCGGACTCAAAACAGCGGTGCTGACCCAGAGCCAAAAAATCGGTGCCGCAGCCCACACCGAAGGCGCGCCCGAGCGTGCGGATCTGGCCGCTTCAACGCAAGCGGCCATTGTGGAAGTGCTGGTCAAAAAGTCCATGAATGCGCTCAAGGCCAGCGGCATGAAGCGCTTGGTGGTGGCCGGTGGCGTGGGGGCCAACCGCGAGTTGCGCGCGCAACTCAATGCAGCCTGTGCCAAAGCCCGTGTCCGCGTGCATTACCCCGAGCTGCACCTGTGCACTGACAACGGTGCCATGATCGCCATGGCCGCCGCCATGCGCTTGCAGTCGGGTGCGCAAAGCGCCGAAGCCCGTTACAGCTTCGACGTCAAACCACGCTGGCCACTGCACGAGTTGGCGTGAACACGCGCAGGGCGGACCTGCGTCAGACCCCGTTGGTCTGAGCCGTTACACTGCGCCCCTTTGCGTCAACACCTGTTCCATGACAGGTTCTATTTTTCATATGCGTTTGTCCTCGAAGTCCCGCCTTGTTTTGGTGTCCTTGACTGCCGCCTTGGCTCTCTTGCCCGCTTGGGCCCAGTCCCCCCAGCCGATCAAGCTGGCCCTGATCGAAGGCCTCAGCGGTCCTTTTGCCAACACCGGCGAAGCGGTGGTGCGCAACATCACCTGGGCGGTGGAACGGGTCAATGCCCGGGGCGGCGTCAAAACCGCACAGGGCACACGTCCCATGGCGCTGGAGCGTTACGACAGCAAAGGCCAAAGCGAAGAAGCCTTGTCGGCACTCAAGTCGGCCATTGACGATGGGGCTCAGGTGATCTTGCAAGGCAACTCTTCGGCCAATGCGGCCGCGCTGATCGATGCGATCAACAAGCACAACGAGCGTGAACCCGGCAAGCGCGTCCTGTTTTTGAACTACTCGGCGGTGGACCCTGCGCTGACCAACGAGAAATGCAGCTTTTGGCATTTTCGGTTTGATGCCCATGCCGACATGCGCATGGCGGCGCTGATGAAGGTCTTGCGTGAAGACAAAAAGCTCAAGTCGGTCTACCTCATCGGGCAGGACTACAGCTTTGGCCAAGCCGTGTTGCGCGAAGCCAAAAACCAGTTGTTCCGTCAGCGGCCCGACATGAAGATCGTGGGCGAAGAGCTGCACCCTGTGGGCCGCGTCAAGGACTTTTTGCCCTATGCCGCGAAGATCAAGGCCAGCGGTGCGCAGGCCATCATCACGGGCAACTGGGGCAATGACTTGACGCTGTTGGTCAAGGCCGCACGCGAGGCCGGCTACGAGGGCAAGTTCTACACCTTTTATGGCAACGCATTGGGGGCTCCTGCCGCCATTGGCGATGCGGGCGTGGGCCGTGTGGTGGCTGTCGCCGATTGGCTGCCCAATGTGCCGGGCAAAGCCAGCGAGCAGTTCTACCAGTCTTTCCGGCAGCGTTTCCCCAAACCCTCTGAAGACTATGTGCATGTGCGCATGCAACTCATGATCGAGGCCCTCGCCCAAGCGGTCGACAAAGCAGACTCCACCGATCCTGTGGCCGTGGCCTTGGCGCTTGAAAAAGCCCGCGTCAGCATGGCCGGTCAAACCGGCACCATGCGCGCTGACGACCACCAGTTCCAGCAAGGCCTGGTGGTCGGCGTCATGGAGCGCCAGGGCGCGGCAGGCGTGCCTTTCGATGTCGAGGGCTCAGGCTACGGCTTCAAGGTGGTGCGACAGATCAAGGCCGAACAAGCCCGCATGCCCAGCACCTGCCAGATGCAGCGCCCCTCCTGAACTGAGGCGGTGCAAACGAATTGAAAAGGCGGCTTGACCGCCTTTTCTTTTGCCCGTCACTCTCATGTGACGCAGACGCTGTTGACTTTGAAACAACTTGTAAAACATATCTAGGTTTTGTTTTGATTTTCAAAATGAATATTAAGATGCACAAAAATTAGAAAAACATCAATCCTGATTGTTGTAGAGGTCTGGATTGGGAATATGGATTTGAAATTGAATTTCAAACCGCTCAGGGATTTCGACAGAAACACTTCCAACGGATTTCGATCCGAGAAAGGCAGCCCCGATGACTCTCAAGCGTTACTTCAGCAAAGACTTTCAAAAAGACCTGGCCACATTGCATTTGATGGATGTGCCGCAAGTCTTGAAAGACATATTCAATGACCAGGAATTGCTCTGTTTTGGAGGCAAGGACTGGGTCCATGTGTCGAAGGATCTTGCGCCGATGACCCTGTCCAATCGCCCACGTTTTGTACTCAGTTTGCTGGCCGTGGTCTTGACTGATCAGTGCATGCAGACGCATTTCAAGTCGTCTTATGCCCAGTGGCGCGAACAGACGAATTACCCCAAGTTTGCGTGGATGCGTTTTGGGCTGTACAACGAAAATCCGCTCAAGATTTTTTCGGTGCCAGAGCGTGCAGGTTTGTTGCCTGTGGATCAGACATTGGCCCAGATGCCCGAATTCGTCGCTTTTTATTTGGAATTGATGGGCGATTACTTGAAAAAGAACATGCCGCATATTTCGCTGGAACGTTTTTGTCAGGCCATCTTCAAGGACCGGATCATGGAGTTGGATGACGGCCAGGTGTTGGCAGCTTTCAAGCAAGCCTTTGAGCAAGCGGTGTTTCCATCTGCCCAAGAGGGCTGGCAGCAATCAGACTGCGCCATGGCGTGATTGACCGAAGGACTGAGGTCCGACTTTGAAGAAACCCGCTGACCGGCGGGTTTTTTTGTGGGTGGAGCTTTGGCCGAATGGCCAAAAAAAATGCGCCCCGAAGGGCGCATGAAAAACAAGTCAGGCAACTGCTAAACGCTGACAGAGATCAGTATACTGTATTTTTATACAGTTAGATTGTTGCGAAATCAGGCATGGGGTTTTTCCATGTCCACGTCCTTTGCAAAACTCGCATCGCTCAAGGGCGTCTGATCGGCCATCCAGCGGCCATACACGGTTTGAAAGTCGGCCGTGATCTGCGCAAGCGGCATGTCGTCAAAGGTACCGCGGTGGTTCACATACTCCATGTGGCGATTGCCCGATTTGTCAAAGGGGTGGTAAATCGAATCGTTTCGCCCATCAAATTCCAGCGGCAGCAAGCCAAATTTATCGCACAGCTCGATGTTGAACGCTGGCGTGGCCTTGACCCATTGGCCATCCAGCCAGATGTCGGCGTAGCCGTGCCAGATGAACACATCGGTCTTCATGGTTTGGCGCAGGCGCTCGGTGCTCAGGTGGTTGCGCACATCGGCAAAGCCCAGCCGTGCAGGCAGGCCGGCGGCGCGGCAGGCGGCCACCAGCAGGGCGGCTTTGGGCACACACCAGCCGTGGCCCAGCGCCATCACGGCGCTGGCTTTCATGCC
>Ga0228702_1002248_pt1 | contig 11231 bp, 15 predicted proteins | sample McNCre217_Aug_MG_2_FD_178018 | JGI IMG/M metagenome (GOLD analysis project Ga0228702, IMG submission 178018) | Freshwater microbial communities from McNutts Creek, Athens, Georgia, United States - 20-17_Aug_MG | ecosystem: Environmental > Aquatic > Freshwater > Creek | place: USA: Georgia... | reverse complement strand
CGATGGTAGCAGGAGGCTTGGACGAGACATCATAGACCACGCGATTAATCCCTTTTACCTCATTAATAATGCGGGTGGAGGCTCGCTGAAGCACATCGTAGGGTAAGCGTGCCCAGTCCGCCGTCATAGCATCGGACGAGGTAACTGCTCGTAAGGCACAAACATTATCGTAGGTGCGACCATCGCCCATCACTCCGACGCTACGAACGGGTAGGAAGACTGCAAAAGCCTGCCATACTTTATCGTAATTTCCTGAGGTACGGAGTTCATTGATAAAAATATCATCGGCCCGACGAAGAACATCCAAGCGATCTGGGGTAATTTCACCGCAAATACGCACCGCCAAACCAGGACCAGGGAAAGGATGACGCCAAACCATCTCTCGAGGCAAACCAAGTGCTTGGCCTAAAGCACGAACTTCGTCTTTAAACAACTCGCGCAAAGGCTCGAGTAGTTTTAACTTCATGTTCTTGGGCAATCCGCCGACATTGTGGTGACTCTTGATTGTCACAGCTGGTCCACCTGTCGGAGAAACTGATTCAATAACATCAGGATAAAGGGTGCCTTGAGCTAAAAATTCAACCTTACCCTTCTGGGCTAACGTCTTTACCGAGCGATTAAAAACTTGCACAAACTCTCGTCCAATAATCTTTCGTTTCTGCTCGGGATCGGTCACACCTTTCAGCTTTTTGAGGAAGATTTTGGATGCATCAACCACGCGAAGGTCTAATTTGAACTTACCGCGAAACATTTTCTCAACCTGAGCACGTTCACCAAGACGCAATAAACCATTATCAACAAAGACGCAGGTTAACTGTTTGCCGATTGCCTTTTGAATTAAGACCGCTGCCACAGAAGAATCGACCCCACCAGACAGGCCAAGAATGACGTGCGACTTACCTACTTTCTCGCGGATTTCTTTCACAGCAGTCGCCACATAATCATCCATTACCCAATTAGGCTTACAGCGACAAATCCGGAAAAGAAAATTACGTAAATACTCAATGCCACGTTCAGAGTGAGCGACTTCAGGGTGAAACTGGATACCGTAAAAACGACGCTTCGCATCTTCCACCACAGCGTTATCGGAATTCTCAGTACTGGCGACTGCCTTAAAGCCTTTCGGCAAACGAATGACTTTATCGCCATGTGAATTCCAAACACGCAAGGGAGATTTTAATCCGTGAAGCAAGGGTGAGCGGTGGGCACGAAAAGAAAGTGTACCATGGCCGTATTCACGATGTTTACTGCTGGCAACTTGGCCGCCTAACATTTCGCCCATCAGCTGTACGCCATAGCAGATACCTAAAACAGGAATCCCCATGGAAAAAATCGCAGGGTTCGGACGAGGAGATCCCGCTGACTTTACACTGGAAGGGCCACCCGAAAGAATAATACCGACCACGCCATCAGCACGGAGAGTCTCAAGGGAAACATCGAAAGGATAGATGCGCGAATGCACCTGGCATTCACGTATGCGACGGGCAATGACTTTGGTTAATTGCGATCCGAAATCGAGAATAGCGATAGACTGTGAGGCCATAGGCTGGTGAAAAGGGGTTGGTTAAAATTTTAGTCGGACATTGTTCCATCCGCATCGCGGACAAGGCGCCTCTTCTCGACGACGGGGACGAACATAAGTGAGCGCACAACGAGTGCAGGAGAAAACGGAACTTAAGCGACGGTGGTCAGACAATAAGGCATCGCGCCGATCATACCATGCTTGCAGGCAAATAAAGCCGATCGCGACAATGGCGGTAATAAGAGCCAAAAAAACACTGATATCAATTGGCTGAAGCATGTCGGTGAATGAGGGATTAAAAAGGCGAGACGCGTCACCAGTGGGGGTAGACGCGTCTCGATAAGGCTACGAGGCCAGGGCTTATTTAGGCCTTGGCTTCAGCAGCTGTTTCCTTGTTGGCCTTAGGCTTACGTGCAACCTTGGCTTTAGGGGTTAAGGCAGGAGCTTTGTCATCCTTGCCCACGAGCTCGATGAGTGCCGTTTCGGCGGCATCGCCTTTGCGAGCATCGAGTTTATAGATTCGGGTGAAACCACCGTTACGGTTTAAGAACTGCTTAACACGATCTTTAAACAAGAGGCCACAAGCCGCTTCGTTACGGAGACGCGATAAGGCCAGACGATAGTAGTGTAATTTAACACTCTTATCCGAAGATTGCTCAGCTTTTTTAGCTAAGGTGATAAGGCGTTCAGCAAATGGACGAACCGCACGAGCCTTAGAGAGGGTCGTCTTGATGCGTGCATTGGTAAAGAGCGCAGCAGCTAAATTAGCTACTAAAGAGCGGCGATGGGCCGTCTTAACGCCGAGAACGTGATGGTGAGAGCGGTGACGCATAGAACAAGGTGTCGATTAGGAGTTTACGCCTTTGTCGAGTAAGCGCTCGTCAATCTTCTGACCAAGTGAGAGGCCCAATTGTTCGAGTTTGGCTTTGATTTCGTTAAGAGACTTTTTGCCGAAGTTACGATACTTCAACATTTCTTGCTCCGACTTCATCGCTAGTTCACCTACCGTGTTAATGTTGGCGTTGTTTAAGCAATTCGCCGCGCGCACGGAGAGTTCAATCTCGTTCACTGACATATTGAGAAGTTTGCGTAAGCGATTTTGCTCTTCGCTCACTTCTGATTTACCCGATTCAAATTCAACCGCATCGGCCGAGACTGTGTCAAAGACGGCCAAGTGGTGACGGAGAATCGCCGAGGCTTCTTTCAAAGCTTCATCGGGCGTGATACGGCCATCCGTCGAAATCTCGAGGACCAGCTTATCGTAATCGGTCATCTGACCAACGCGCGTGTTTTCCACAGCGTATTTAACGAGGGTCACAGGTGAGAAAAGAGAATCAACCGGAATCGAACCAATGGCTTGTTCGGCCTTTTTGTTTTCTTCCGCTGAAGCCCAACTACGACCAACACTTACTTCAACTTCGGCAAAGAAGCGACGCTTGCGATCGAGAGTGCAAATGACGGTGTCAGGATTCACTAGAGAAACCGTGCCACCTTTGCTTTCAAAAACGATATCCGAGGCTTTAACCACACCCGTTTTGTTAACGTCGATGGTACCTTTGAATGATTCTCTCTTATTCGCTTCGGTGCGAATGCGGACTTTCTTCAGGTTTAAAACAATTTCGGTAACGTCTTCAACGACACCATCAATCGGCTGAAACTCATGCTGCACTCCTTCGATGGTTACCGAAGAGATGGCAGCTCCTTCGATGGAACTGAGAAGAACGCGGCGCAACGAGTTGCCAATCGTATGACCGAATCCGGTCTCGAATGGCTCGGCGGTGTAGCGAGCAAAGGTGGATGAAGCCGAGGATTCCTCTTTTTTGAGGCCCTTGGGTAATTCGAATTTTCCGAGGCGCTTGGACATGGCTATGAGTCTTGGGTTGGGGTTGGCGGTTGGATCAGCGGCTATAGAATTCAACGATGATCTGAACATTGATGTCTTGAGGAAGTTCCTCCTTCGCAGGCTCACGGGTTACTTGACCCTTGAGCTGATCAGGCTGAACACTCAACCAAGCTGGGGCAGGACGACCTTGACCATCTTCAATGGCGCGGGTTGCTAACTGCTTCGACGAGGTACGGTCACGAATTTCAATTTCGTCACCAGGAGAAACGGTAAAACTAGCGACGTCTACTTTTCGACCATCGACACGTACGTGACCGTGAGAAACTAACTGACGGGCAGCCGCACGAGAATTGGCAAATCCTAAACGGAAAATAACATTGTCTAAACGCGTCTCGAGAATGCGTAAGAAATTGTCACCAGCGACACCACCCATGCGCTTCGCGCGTTCAAAAGAGAGACGGAACTGCTTCTCGGTCATGCCATACATCATGCGAAGCTTTTGCTTCTCATTGAGGCCGACGCCGTATTCAGAAACTTTACGGCGAGTCGTTTTGCCGTGAATACCTGGGGGATAGGGGCGACGTTCTTCACCCTTGGAAGTAGTGAAGATATTTTGACCGAAGCGTCGATTGAGCTTGGTCGTTGGTCCAGTGTAACGAGACATAATTTTTTAGTGTGTAAGAGAGGTGGCGGATGAGAGAACCCGCCCGAGTTGCCATCGCCGGACGGTGAGACGAAAATGAAAAATTAAACGCGACGACGCTTGGAAGGACGGCATCCATTGTGTGGGATAGGCGTCGCATCAACAATAGAGGTAACATTAAGGCCCAAGTTTTGCAGAGCACGGATAGCGCTGTCACGACCCATTCCTGGACCTTTAACGCGTACTGAAACATCTTTCAGTCCGTGTGCCATGGCTAATTTGGCTGCTTCTTGGCAAACCACTTGAGCCGCATAGGCTGTTGATTTGCGCGAGCCGCGAAACTGATGGCGACCAGCTGAACCCCAAGAGATAACGTTACCGTTTAAGTCGGTAATGGTTACTTTGGTATTATTGAAAGTAGCAAGAATATGGCAAACGCCTGCGGTAATATTCTTTGAACCCTTTGCTCGACGAACTTTAACTTCGCCGATTTCTTCACCGAGCAATTCTTTCGCGGTGATTTCTTTGCGTTCAGCACTCACTTCAGGAGTGGTTGCCGCAGCAGTTACTTCGGGTGCAACCGAAGGTGTAGCTTCAGCGGCAGCGGCTTTAGGCTTACGTGCTTTAGGATTCTTAGGGGCTTCTTCGCTCATCGTAAATGTTTAGGTTGTCGTGAAAAATTAATTACTTAGCAGGAGCCGAGGCAACGCCCACGGTCTTACGCTTACCCTTACGAGTACGTGCATTGGTGCGCGTGCGTTGTCCGCGAACAGGAAGACCACGGAAGTGGCGCAAACCACGGTAACACTTCACTGCTTGCAGGCGCTTGAGATTTTGTGCGATGTCGCGACGAAGATCACCTTCGCACTTGTAACCCATGCGCACAATATATTCGACAATCTTGTTAAGCTGTTCTTCGGAAAGATTGGAAGCGCGCATCGACGGATCGAAGCCGAGTGCTTCACAAATTTCCGTGGCACGACGAGGGCCGATGCCATAGATATAGCGGAGTGAGTACTCTACTTTTTTGTTGTTAGGAATGTCTACACCGAGGAGTCGTGGCATGATGGTATCCGTGCTGTTTGGAAGTTGGGAAAGAGGTCGGAACTTGATGGTTCTTCAGGGATTTGGAAGCAAAAAAAGAGATTTATGGAAGAGTGAGGATTTCAGCCCCTGTTTCGGTGACTAGAATGGTATGTTCAAAATGGGCTGAAACTTTGCCATCCGCAGTCCGCGCCGTCCAGCCATCTGCTCCCATCACGATCTTATGGGTACCTAAGTTTACCATCGGCTCAATTGCTAAACACATACCAGGCAATAACTTAGAGCCAGTTCCAGCCTTTCCAAAATTGGGAATTTGGGGTTCTTCGTGCATTTTCTTGCCCACACCATGGCCAACGAAATCACGGACAATACCGTAACCAAGGGGCGCCAAAATGCCCTGAACAGCGGCAGAGATATCCCCTACCCTATTTCCGGGGCGAACAGCGGCGATACCAGCATGGAGGGCCTTTTCCGCAGCCATGCAAAGAGCCTTAGCCTCAGGATCCACTTTGCCGACCGCGATGGTGCAGGCGTTGTCACCGATATAACCATCGCGACGAACCACGACATCGAGAGAAACCAAGTCGCCTTCCTGGATGATTCGTTGGGGCGCACCGATGCCGTGGACGACTTCATCGTTAACCGAAACACAAATGTGACCTGGGTAAGTGAGACCTCCGACAACATAACCATAACAGGCACTTTCGCAGCCATGACGTAACATTAAACCTCGAGCAGCGGAATCAAGTGCGGCGGTTGAAACACCTGGCACCACTAGGGCAGAAAGATCACGCAAAACACGTGCGGCAGCTACACAAGCAGCTCGCATGCGACTCACTTCCTCTTCCGACTTTAGGTTAATCATTCAACAAAAACTTACTTCACGAAGTCGCTCCAATGATTAGCAATCCAAGCCGCAGCACCGAGCAAGAAGAGCACGAGGCAGGTTTTTTCCATCGAACCCAGAGCAGAGTTTTCTCCGCTGGATCGAGCTCCTGATTGCGGAACAGGTAAACTACCGATGCGTCCTTTTTTCAAGAAACCCTCGTAGTTACGCTGCAAGAGGAAGGTCTCGATCTGACGCATGGTGTCGAGCATCACACCGACGGTGATGAGTCCTCCAGTGCCACCGAGGAAAGTTGCGAGACGCTGAGGGAAATTTAACTGCAAGGTGAAAAGGTCTGGCATCAAGGCGATGATAAGCAGGAACAAGGATCCCGCAATTGTCAGACGAGTCATGACAAAATCGAGAAACTGTGCGGTATGCTCACCCGGACGAACCCCCAAAATGTAACCGTTATTTTTCTTCAAATCGTCGGCGATTTGCACCGGACGGAACATGATAGAAATCCAGAAATAACTGAATCCGAAAATCAGAATCGCATAACTCGTGTAGTGAAACCAGCCATGTCCATAAAACACATCAGCCCAAGAACGAAGAAATTCTAACTGCGGAGATAAGGTGCTTAGGGGATTTAAAAGCATGGGCGGGAAACTCAATATCGCCCCCGCAAAAATCACTGGCATCACGCCAGCATAATTAACCTTCAAAGGCAAATAGTTGGTTTGAGCACCATACATTTTTCGACCCACCATTCGCTGTGCATACTGAATGGGAATGCGACGCACCGCCTGATTAATAGCGACCATCGCTGCGGTAACTAAAACAAAGAGGATCACCATACCCACTGCCTTCTCCCAGCCATGGCTAGCACTGGTTGCGGCACCAATTTTTCCGCCGAAAGCTAAATCCACAAAGGATGTCACGGCTCCAGGAATATCAGCTAAAATTCCAACTGTAATTAAAATCGAAGTTCCATTTCCGATACCGCGCTGGGTGATTTGCTCGCCAAGCCAAAGCATGACAACCGAACCCGTAGTTAAAAGAAATACGCCCATGAAAATAAAGAGCGTTTTGTGATTCATCATTTCTGGCACGACAATGGTACCAGTAAAATTACCCAAACCTAAGGCTTGCCCTACTTTACCAGGGTTCAAGAAAGCACCCATCAAGAGAGCGGATTGAACAATCGCAATAGCGATAGTCAGATAGCGCGAATACTGCGCTACTTTCTGACGACCCACTTCACCTTCTTGCTGTAAACGTGCAATCGAGGGAACCACCGCCGACATCAACTGCATAATAATCGATGCACTGATGTAAGGCATAATGCCCAACGAGAAAATCGCTCCTTTCAACAAAGCGCCACCCGTGAACATGTTATACATCGCCACCATCCCACCCGAGGCCTTATCGGCCATGGTGTGGTAATAATCCATGATATCTTTGGGATCGATACCAGGGAGAGGAATATTCGCTCCAATACGAGCAACGAACACCAGAGCCACCGTCGCAATCAGGCGAGCTCTGAGTTCGGGAATCCTCCAGCAGTTGGCGAAGGCCGAGAACATCGCGGAGGGTCTTGAAGGATTATTCAGCGACGTTAGCGCCGAGCTCTACAACCTTGCCGCCAGCGGCTTCGATTTTTTTCTTCGCAGAGTCGGAGAAACGGTGAGCGGAAACGGTGATGGCACGCTTGATTTCGCCGTTGCCTAAAACTTTAAGAAGCGAGGCATTAGCACGCAGGATGCCCTGCGCTTTAAGTTCAGCGAGGCCAAAGGATTTACCCTCGAGCTCTTCGAGGTCATGCAGATTAACCACCGCATAGGAAACGCGATTCACGTTTTGGAATCCACGGTGAGGCAAACGACGATAGAGAGGCATTTGACCACCTTCGAATCCAGGGCGATGTCCACCACCCGATCGGGCTTTCATACCCTTGTGACCACGACCCGAGGTTTTACCATGACCAGAGCCACGACCACGACCAAGAACTTTGTGTCGGTGGGTAGAACCCTTAATTTCAGGAAGATTGTGAAGTTTCATAAAAGAAGCACTTAAGTGCGCAAGGACTTGATTTGTTGGAGAGTGCGAAGTTGAGCCAAACCATCTAAGGTCGCCTTAACAATCGCTTGAGGATTGTTCGAGCCCATGGACTTGGAAAGGACATCTTTCAAGCCAACGACTTCGAGCACCGCACGCACGCCACCACCAGCAATCAATCCTGTACCAGGAGAAGCTGGGCGAAGCATAACCACACCACCATCGGCACGGCCGATAACTTCGTGAGGAATCGTGTTATTGCGGAGATTAACGAAAGTTAAAGCACGATGGGCGCGATCTGTTCCCTTGCGAATCGCATCAGGAACTTCTTTCGCCTTACCATAACCAACGCCGACTCGACCCTTGCCGTCACCGGCAACGACCAGAGCAGCAAAGTTAAAACGACGTCCACCTTTCACCACTTTAGAGCAGCGATTAATGTGCACGACTTTATCGTTATACTCAGAGGCTGGGGCTTCATTGCGGCTTTCGCGACGAGGCGCACGAGCACCACCGTTATTGCTGGAGCCACCTTGGCCACGGCGATTACCACGGCGATCACCGCCTTGACTGGAACCACCATTAGCAGATGCGGACGAAGCCGCGGCATTATTTTTTTCTTCGCTCATGTAAGTCTTAGAAGAGGAGCCCCGCTTTTCGTGCAGCGTCAGCAAAAGATTTTACCGCACCATGGTAACGACGACCTGCACGGTCGAAAACAACGGTGGTGATACCAGCGGCCTTGGCTTTCTCACCAAAGGCGGCACCGAAAGCAGCGGCACCAGCGGTGGAGGGACGGATTTTTTTACCACGCAACTCTTTCGAAGTGGTCGCTGCGGCTACTAAAGTAGCACCACGATCGTCGTCGATAGCTTGTGCGTAGAGATGCAAATGCGTGAGCTTGAGAGCTAAACGCGGACGGGCGGCGGTGCCACGTACGGTTTTGCGGATACGCCAGCGACGCTTTTGGGCGAGGAGATTCTTTTTGGCAATTTTCATAATCGGATACGGTTTGCGGGTTAGGCCGTCTTCTTACCTTCCTTACGACGAACGTATTCGCCTTCAACGCGAACACCTTTGCCTTTGTAAGGCTCAACGGGCTTATAGAGTTTGATGGAGGCAGCGACTTGGCCAACCATATGACGGTCGGGTCCGCTGATAACTAATTTCGTTCCGTCCGTTACTTCGACTTTTACTCCAGCAGGAATAGTATAACGGATGGGGTGAGAATAACCGAGAGCGAGATCGAGAACATTACCCTTGAGGGCAGCCTTGAATCCAACGCCTTCAATGAGAAGAGTCTTGGAGTATCCTTTCTCCACGCCTTCGACCATGTTGCGAATAATGGCACGGGTTGTACCAAAGAGTGCACCCGCTTCTTTCTTCTCAGTAAGATCGGCAACTTGTACGGCTGATTTATCAACCGTGACTCCGATTTGGGCAGGGAAGTTATGGGAGAGTTTTCCTTTCGGACCTTCGACCGAAACAGTCTTTCCATTCACGGAAACTTTTACGTTCGCGGGGAAAGTGACAGGTTGTTTACCAATGCGAGACATGACTTTTTAAGATTTCTTGGTTGATTACCAAACTTTGGCGAGGAGTTCACCGCCAACTTTTTGGCGACGGGCTTCGGAGTCAGTCATGACACCGCGAGAGGTAGTGAGAATGGAAACACCCATTCCCCCGATGACTTTAGGAACGGCGCTATAGCCAGCATAGACGCGTCGACCAGGAGTGGAAACACGCTCGATGCTCGTAATCGCAGGAACACCCGAAACATACTTCAGGGTTAGTTCGAGCACGGGCTTGTCGTCGCGCTCAACTTTACGGAAACCAGCGAGGTAACCAGATTCAGTCAAAATGCGAGCAACACCCTCACGCAGGCGAGACCATTGTACACTCAGCGAAGGCTTTTGCGCCTTGGAGGCATTGCGAATGGAGGTGAGAAAATCTCCGATAGTATCGTTAGAAGAAGACATAGTGATCGTTATAGGAGATTACCAGGAAGCTTTGGTGACACCGGGAATTTGACCACCTAAGGCAAGTTCACGGAAGGTGATACGAGAGAGACCGAACTTGCGAATGTACGCACGAGGACGGCCAGAGATAGAACAACGATTCTTTAAGCGAACGCGAGAGGAGTTACGAGGCAACTTAGTCAACTTGCGCTGAGCTGCATAAAACTCTTCTTCTGTGGTCTGAGGGTTAGCGAGAATCTTTTTCAGTTCTGCACGCTTTGCGGCATACTTAGCGACAAGACGTTCGCGCTTTTTGGATCGTTCAATGACGGACTGCTTTGCCATACGAGTAGTAGATAAGGTGGGTTAGGCTTTGGCGGTGGTAGCGTTTGCTTCCGTTGTAGCCGTAGAAGAACGACGGAATGGCATGCCGAGCATGCGTAAAAGTTCCCGACCTTCGTCATCAGTCTTGGCGGTCGTGACAATCACGACGTCGAGACCAATGTTAGCACGCTGAGAGCCGTCGGCTTGGGTCTCAGGAAAGATAGTGTGGTCAGCAATACCCAAGGAGTAGTTGCCACGTCCATCGAGACGGTTCGAAGTACCACGGAAGTCGCGAATCATAGGCAAGGCGACCGCGGTTAAACGAAGTAAAAACTCCCACATGCGTGGACCGCGGAGGGTAACCATACAACCCAATGGCATACCTTGACGAACCTTGAAGTTCGCCACGCTCTTGGCTGCACGAGTCACGACAGGCTTTTGCCCGGAAAGCTTGGTCATTTCTTTGACCACTTCAGCCATATGACCTTTGTCGGCTTCGGCTTTGAAGGCAGAGTTGAGAACAATCTTTGAGAGATTAGGAACCTGGTGTACATTCTTGTAACCACGACTCTTAATCAGCTCGGGAACGACCTTCTCGAGATAAACTTGTTTGAGATAAGGCTTAGACATTTTTGTAATAAATTCTCGGGTGGTTTCGTTGATTTACTTTGTTGCCTTGGCTGCTTTAGCCGCAGGCTTCTTCGCACGACGTGCATCCCAGAGGGAAGCCAACATGACGTTGGAGCGGTGAATCGCCGCTTCGCGCTCAGTGATTCCGCCAGCACCCTCTTGGGTGCGCTTGAGGTGGCGTTTAACCAAATTGAGACCTTTGATCGTAACGCGCTCAGCAGCGCGATTATAATTCAGGATCTCGCCGCGTTTGCCTTTTTCAGCACCCGCAATGACGACGACTTCGTCGCCTTTTTTAATATCAGTCTTTGACATAGCGATTAGAGAACCTCGGGAGCGAGGGAAATGATTTTCATGAAGTTTTTGCTTCGTAGTTCACGAGC
>Ga0228702_1002247_pt1 | contig 11232 bp, 8 predicted proteins | sample McNCre217_Aug_MG_2_FD_178018 | JGI IMG/M metagenome (GOLD analysis project Ga0228702, IMG submission 178018) | Freshwater microbial communities from McNutts Creek, Athens, Georgia, United States - 20-17_Aug_MG | ecosystem: Environmental > Aquatic > Freshwater > Creek | place: USA: Georgia... | reverse complement strand
CCGACAACCCGCTGCGCGTGGGCGACGCGGCGCAAAAGCGCTCGCGCATCGCTTCGGTCAAACACAAGGCGGGCCGCACCGGCGACCTGCTGTTTGTCGAAGTCGAACACGCTTTCCACAACGCCCATGGCCTGTGCCTGACCGAGACGCACGACATCGTCTACCGCGCAGCCGCCGTACCGGGTGCGCCCGAAGTGCCGCCCACCGCAGCCGAGACCGGTGCGCCCTGGCAGCGCGAATTTGTGCCTGATCCGGTGTCGCTGTTCCGCTACTCGGCGCTCACCTTCAATGGTCACCGCATCCATTACGACCGCAGCTACGTCACGCAAGAAGAAGGCTACCCCGGCCTCATCGTGCACGGCCCACTGATCGCCACCTTGCTGGTGGACCTGGTGCGCAGGCAAGTGCCCGGGGCCCGCGTGGCTTCGTTCCAGTTCCGCGCCGTGCGCCCGACCTTTGACCTGCACCCTTTCCGCCTGAACGGCAAACCGTCTGCCGATGGCAAAACGGTTGAGCTGTGGGCCTGCGACCACGAAGGCTGGCTCACCATGCAGGCGCAAGCGACCTTGGCCTGAGATTCTTTGGCCCGCACTTTTCACCGATACAAAAAACCATGCACACCACACCCGACCCCTACCAGGACATCCGCGACGCCGTGCGCGATCTGTGCGCCCAGTTCCCTGACGAATACCACCGCAAGGTCGACGAAGCACGGGGCTACCCCGAAGAGTTTGTCGACGCGCTCACCAAGGCGGGCTGGATGGCCGCGCTGATTCCGCAGGAATACGGCGGCTCGGGCCTGAGCATGGCCGAGGCCTCGGTCATCATGGAAGAGATCAACCGCTCGGGCGGCAACTCCGGCGCCTGCCACGGCCAGATGTACGTGATGAACGCCATCGTGCGCAGCGGATCGCAAGCGCAAAAGGACAAGTTCCTGCCCAAGATCGCCACCGGCGAGTTGCGCATCCAGTCCATGGGCGTGACCGAGCCGACCACCGGCAGCGACACCACCAAGCTCAAGACCAGCGCCGTCAAGAAGGACGGCCGCTGGGTCATCAACGGCCAGAAGGTCTGGATCTCGCGCATCCAGCACAGCGATTTGATGATCCTGCTGGCGCGCACCACGCCAGTGGACCAGGTCAAGAAACGCTCTGAAGGGCTGTCGTGTTTCCTCATTGATTTGAAGCAGGCGATTGGCAACGGCCTCACGGTGCGTCCGATCCTGAACATGGTCAACCACGAGACCAACGAGCTGTTCTTTGACAACCTGGAAATCCCCGAAGACGCGCTGCTGGGCGAAGAGGGCAAAGGCTTCAAGACCTTGCTCGACGGCCTGAACGCCGAGCGCACGCTGATCGCCGCCGAGTGCATTGGCGACGGTTACTGGTTCATCGACCGCGCCCGCAAATACGCCAGCGAGCGCGTGGTGTTTGGCCGCCCGATTGGTCAAAACCAGGGCGTGCAGTTCCCGATTGCCGACGCCTTCATCGAACTCGAAGCCGCCAACCTGATGCGCTGGAAAGCCTGCGAAAAAATCGACGCCCACCAGAACGCCGGTGCCGAAGCGAACATGGCCAAGTACCTCGCGGCCAAGGCCAGCTGGGAAGCGGCCAACGTCTGCCTGCAGACGCACGGCGGCTTTGGCTTTGCCTGCGAGTACGACATCGAGCGCAAATTCCGAGAGACGCGCCTGTACCAGGTGGCCCCGATCTCGACCAACATGATCTACAGCTACGTGGCCGAGCACATCCTCGGTTTGCCCCGCTCCTTCTGACATGACTTCGCCAAGACCCCTCGACGGCATCACCGTCATCTCGCTCGAACACGCGATTGCCGCGCCGTTCTGCACCCGCCAGCTGGCGGACCTGGGCGCACGCGTTATCAAGGTCGAGCGCCCCGGCGCGGGCGATTTTGCGCGGGCTTACGACACGCGGGTGCGCGGTCAGGCCTCGCACTTTGTGTGGACCAACCGCTCCAAGGAAAGCCTGACGCTTGACCTCAAACAGCCCGGCGCGCTGGCGGTGTTGCGCGAGCTGCTCAAAGACGCTGATGTGCTGGTGCAAAACCTCGCGCCCGGCGCGGCGGCCCGCATGGGTCTGTCGTTCGAGGCGCTGAGCCCCACGCACCCCAAGTTGATCGTCTGCGACATCTCGGGCTATGGCGAAGACGGCCCCTACCGCGACAAGAAAGCCTATGACCTCTTGATCCAGAGCGAGGCGGGTTTGTTGTCGATCACCGGCACACCCGAGGCCCCGTCCAAGGCGGGCAACTCCATGGCCGACATTTCAGCGGGCATGTACGCCTACACCAACATCCTGTCGGCGCTGCTGCTGCGCGGCAAGACCGGCCAAGGCAGCCACATCGACGTGTCCATGCTCGAAGCGCTGGGTGAGTGGATGGGTTACCCGCTGTACTACGCCTTTGAAGGTGCCGCGCCGCCGCCACGCACCGCCGCCTCGCACGCCAGCATCTACCCCTATGGCCCGTTTGCCGCAGGCGACGGCGGCACCGTGATGCTGGGCCTGCAAAACGAACGCGAGTGGAAAGTGTTTTGCGAGGTGGTGCTGGCCGATGCGGCTTTGGCCAGCGATGCGCGCTTTTGCACCAACGCCCTGCGCAACGAGAACCGCGCTCAGCTGCAGCAACTGATCCTGGGCGTCTTCGCCAGCATGAGCACAGCCGAGGTCGAAGCCCGGCTGGACCAGGCGCAGATCGCCAACGCCCGCATGAACGACATGGCCGGGGTCTGGGCGCACCCGCAGCTCAAGGCCCGTCAGCGCTGGCAGACCGTGGGCTCGCCTGCAGGCGACATTCCGGCCCTGCTGCCCCCGGGGCGCAACAACCGTTACGACTACCGCATGGACGCGGTGCCCGCCGTGGGCGAGCACACCGAAGCCATCTTGCGCGAGCTGGGGCTGGACGACGCGGCCGTGCAGGCCTTGCGCAACAGCCAGGCTATTTGAGGCAAGCGCTTGATGAATTCCTCCCGTAGGTCGATGGCTTTAGCCCCGACATGCAGCTTGAGCCGGAGCCAACAAACGTCGGAGCTGAAGCTGCCGACCTACCTGATGGCGGGACAACATTCGAGACAAAACAGAAGGAGACAAACCATGACCAACAACACCCCATCCAACACCGCCCAACTGGCCGCCTTTGCCGCAGGTTTGCGCTTTGAAGACATCCCCGAGCCGGTGGTCCGCAAGATCGAAGACTTGCTGGTCGACTGGTTCGGCTCGGCCGTGGCCGGGCACGGCTCGCGCCCGGTGGAGACCATCACCCGCTTTGCCCGTTCCATGGGGCCTGCACAAGGCTCTTCCGAGGTGATCGTGGACGGCTCCTGCAGCTCGCCCTATGTGGCCGCCATGGCCAACGCGGCGGCCTCGCATGTGGCCGAGCAGGACGATGTGCACAACGGCTCGGTGTTCCACCCGGCCACGGTGGTGTTCTCCCCTGCGGTGGCGGTGGCGCAAGCCTTGGGGGCGAGCGGCCAGCAGTTGTTGGCCGCCTCGGTGGTGGGTTACGAAGTCGGCATCCGCGTGGGTGAGTTTTTGGGGCGCTCGCACTACCGCGTGTTCCACACCACCGGCACCGCAGGCACGCTGGCCGCAGCGGCCGCTGTGGGTCATCTGTTGGGCTTGAACGCGCAGCAGATGCAACACGCGCTGGGCTCGGCCGGCACACAGTCGGCGGGCTTGTGGGAGTTTTTGCGCACCGCCGCCGACAGCAAGCAGCTGCACACCGCGCATGCCGCCGCAGCGGGCCTGATGTCGGCCTATCTGGCCAAAGACGGGTTCACGGGTGCGGCCGACATTCTGCAAGGCCCGCAGGGCATGGCCGCAGGCATGTCGAGCGACGCCGACCCGAGCCGCCTGGTGGACGGCCTGGGCACGCGCTGGGCCACGGCCGAGACCTCGTTCAAGTACCACGCCAGCTGCCGCCACACCCACCCGGCTGCCGATGCGCTGCTGCACGTCATGCAGACGCATGGCTTGCAACTGGGCGATCTGGCCGAGGTGGTCACGCATGTGCACCAGGGCGCCATCGACGTGCTCGGCCCGGTGGTCAAACCCACCACGGTGCACCAGAGCAAGTTCTCCATGGGCACGGTGCTGGCGCTGGTGGCGCAGCACGGCCACGCGGGCCTGACCGAATTTGACCGCGACTTCTTGAGCCAGCCCACCCAGATGTTGCGCGACAAGGTCACGATGACGCTGGACGCCGAAGTCGATGGCGCCTACCCCAAACGCTGGATCGGCAAAGTGACCGTGACCACCACCGATGGCCGCGTGCTGCATGGCCGCGTGGACGAGCCCAAGGGCGATCCGGGCAACACCCTCTCACGCCAGGAAATCACCGACAAGGCCTTGCGCCTGGCCGCGTTCAGCGGCGGTGCCCAAGCCGACGCCATGCAAAAAGCCGTGGCTGCGCTGTGGCAAGTGGCCACCTGGCCCAAGGTGGGCGCGCTGCTGTCATGAGCGAGCCGGTGTCGTCACTCTTGCAATTGGCGCGCAGCTTTTTGTTTGTGCCGGGCCACCGGCCCGAGCGCTTTGCCAAAGCGCTGGCCAGTGGCGCCGATGCGGTGATCGTTGATTTTGAAGACGCCGTGCCGCTGGACGCCAAGGCCACGGCGCGTGAGGCTTTGCTCTCTGCCTGGCCCAGCCTGGACGCCGCGCAGCGCGCACGCCTGCTGGTGCGCGTGAACCCGGCGGGCACGCCCTGGCATGCCGACGATCTGCGCGCCGTGGCCAGCCTGCCCGGTCTGGGCGCGGTGATGCTGCCCAAGGCAGAAAGCGCGCAGCAGATCGACGCGGTGTTCAGTGCCACCCGGCTGTCTGTGCTGCCCCTGATTGAAAGCGCCGAAGGCGTGGGCCAGATGGACGCCATCGCCCGCGCCACGGGCGTGCTGCGCCTGGGCCTGGGTCACATTGACCTGCAGGCTGATCTGGGCATGAGCTGCGGCCCTGACGAAGCCGAACTCGCCCCGATCCGTGTGGCCCTGGTGGTGGCCTCGCGCCGCGCAGGCTTGCCCGCGCCGGTGGACGGCGTGACCACCGCCACGACCGACGCCGAGGTGCTGGCCCGCGACGCCCAACGCAGCCGCCGCTTTGGCTTCGGTGCCAAGCTGTGCATTCACCCCGCGCAAGTGGCTGGTGTGCACCAGGCGCTGGCCCCCACCGAAGCCGAACGCGACTGGGCCGAGCGCGTGCTGGCAGCCGAAGTGCAGGCCCGTGGCGGCGCGTTCAGCGTGGACGGCAAGATGGTCGATCCGCCGGTGCTGTTGCTGGCGCGCAAAATCTTGCAGACTGCCGTTTTGTGATGCTGCTCCTCGCCGGTCTGTGCTTCAGCGCCGATGTGGGGCTTGTGCGGGAATCGCATTGTCGGAGCTGAAGCTCCGACCTACGGGAAGCCATGGGTAGGTCGGTGGCTTTAGCCCCGACATGAGGCCAGTGCAGGAGCCGACACGGCGCTGGCCTGCATTGCTGCTCTTGGCGCAATTCCCGCTGGCACAATCCCACCATGTCTGTTCATTTCGATCTGGTGGATTTGCGCCTCATGGTGCGGGTGGCCGAAGCCAACAGCCTCACCAAAGGTGCGGAGGCTTCGTTCATCTCGCTGCCTGCGGCCAGCACGCGTATCAAGAACCTCGAAGAAAGCATTGGCGCCAAGCTGCTCAACCGCCACAGCCAAGGCGTGACGCTCACGCCGCCGGGCCAGGCTTTTGTGCACCGTGCGCGCTTGGTGCTGGGCCAGATCGAGCATCTGCGTGGTGACTTGCAGGAATACGCCAGCGGCATCAAGGGCCACCTGCGCGTGTACGCCAACACCACGGCACTGGGTGAGTTTTTGCCCGAGGTGCTCAAGCGCTATCTGGCCACGCACCCCGATGTGAACATCGACTTGCAGGAAAAGCTGTCGAATGAAATCGTGCGCGCCGTGATCGATGGCAAGACCGACATCGGCATCGTGGCTGGTTCGGTGCGTACCGAAAGCCTGCAGACCTTGCCCTACCGCTCGGACAGCCTGGTGCTGGTGGTGCCCGAGGGGCATGCCGTGGCCGATTTGCCCAGCATGCCGCTCATCGACGCGCTGGAGTTTGACCATGTGGGCCTGCACGAGGCCAGCGCCTTGCACGCCTTTCTCAACCGCGAATGCGAGCAGCTGAACAAGCCGCTCAAGGTGCGCATCCAGGTCGGCAGTTTCGAGTCGGCCTGCCGCATGATCGAAGCCGGTGTGGGCGTGGGCGTGCTGCCCGAGTCCGCCGCCCGCCGCCACGCCCGCAGCATGGCCATTTGCCTGGTGCCCCTGTCCGATGCGTGGGCGCTGCGCTCCATGCAAATTTGCGTGCGCAGCCTCGATGAACTGCCCGGCTTTGCGCGGGATTTGATTGATCTGCTGTCAGAGGATGCGCGGCAGGCATTGCCCTGAGGGCTTGTTTGTGCCAAGTGCGAGGATGAAGCCTGCGAAGTTGACCGTCAGGCCTGGTCAAGCTCATTGGCGCAATGCAAGTCCTGCTTGTGGGACGCGCGTTGTCTGAATTTGTTCGAGCTGTGTTCGGACAATTCCGCTGAAAGCCTCACCGAGGCGTGGCAGTGGCCGGTGGCGATTTTTCACCAGATAAACAGGAAAGCTTGGAGCATCCTCAATGCTCGCGAAGACAAGGCCATCGGCCTTGTGCGCCCGCGCAGACAGATCATCGACAAATGCAACGGCGACGCCCGTGGCCGCTACCGCGCAGGCGGCCAGCCCGGAGCGCACTTCGGCGGCAACGTTGCGGGCCACGCCGTGAGACTCAATCCAATGGTCAATGACGGCGCTTTGCGGGGCTTCGGCGCTGTAGGCCACCAGGCGCCCGGCAAGCGCCTCGGCCAATGGGGGGTTTTTCTGGCGTGCCAAGGCATGGCCGACAGGCAGGGCGCACAAGAGTTGCCAGCGGCCTATTTCTTCGACTTCCAATGCAGGATGGTCCAGGGGGGCGCTGGAAATGGCCAGATCGGCCTCTTCCGAAACCAGCAACTTGACGAATTCGCGGGTGGGCAGTGACTCGAACAGCACGCGGGCCGCTGGGTATTGGTTGATCAACATGGCCATGCTGCGTGGCACCAGCTCCAAAGCCGTGCTGGCACTGGAGAGCACGCGCAAGGTGGTGTGTGTGCCGTAGCGCAGGTGTGCCGCAACGTCTCGCACATGCAGCACGCCGCGGTAAACCTTCTCGATTTCCTCATGCAGTTCCCGGGCTTCTGCCGTCGGCACCAGCCGTCCGCTGCGGCGCTCGAACAGCACCACATCCAGTTGCATTTCCAGGTGCCGCACCAGTCGGCTGATGCCTGGCTGCGATACGTGCAGCAACCGTGCGGCTTCGGTGGTGGAGCCGGTGTTCATCACGGCGCGGAACACTTCGATTTGTCGCAAGTTCATGGCTGGTGATTATCCAGTGAATAACTTGATGTTATTCATGCATCCGGTATTGGTATTGGATTGCATTGCAAAGCCTCCTTACGATGGCGGCAACAGGACCTCGGTGGGTCCTTCAAACAGGAGACATGCCCATGTTCAATACCCCTCAATCTGCTGCGCGGCGCACGCTCATCGCCGCATGTCTTGGCGTCTTTGCTTCGATGGTGGGCGCGCAGCCTGCCGCGTGGCCCAGCAAGCCTGTCACGCTGGTCGTTGGTTTTGCTCCTGGCGGATCGGCAGACATTCTGGCGCGTGCGGTGGGTCAGAAATTGTCTTCTGCGCTGGGGCAGCCCGTTGTGATTGAGAACAAGCCTGGTGCAGGCGCCACGATCGCCAGCGCTGCAGTGGCAAGCGCACCTGCGGACGGCCACACCTTGCTGTTTGTGACATCAGGGCATGCAGGCAGTGGTGCGCTCTACAGCAATTTGCGCTATGACCCGGTGAAGGCTTTCGCGCCAGTGGCCAAGATTGCCGCCACCCCGGTGGTCATCGTGGTACCAAGCTCACAGCCTTGGAAATCACTGGGCGAGTTGTTGGCGGCAGCCCGCAAATCCCCCGGCTCGCTCAACTATGCCGCTGGCGGTGGCGGTGCCACCACCACGGCATTGGCGGCAGAGTTTCTCAAGAAAGAAGCTTCGGTGGACATGGTCCAGGTGCCCTACAAGGGCTCGGGTCCTGCCTTGACCGCCTTGCTCTCTGGCGAGGTTCAGGTGGGTTTTGAAATTCCTTCCAGCGCATTGCCACATATCCAGTCGGGCAAGCTCAAGGCTTTGGCGGTCACGTCGCGCACGCGCAGCTCGGCCCTGCCAGATGTGCCCACCAGCATTGAGCAAGGCATCCGCAATTTCGAGGTCATTGGTTGGTTTGGTCTGATGGCGCCTGCAGGCACACCAGCTGCCACCGTCACGCGCTTGAATCGGGAAATCAACGCGGTGCTCAAGCAAGCCGATGTGCGTGAAAAACTCGCCGGGCTCGGCCTGGAGACAGGCGGCGGCACGCCCGAAGACTTCCAGAAACTGATTGAGTCCGACACCCAGCGGTATGGCGAAGCCATTCGCCGCATGGGCATCAAGGTCGATTGAGCATGGTGGCCTGCATGCCCAAAGCACAGTTGGTGATGGTTGGCGGTGGTCTTGGCGGCGTTTCGGCTGCACTGGCGGCCTTGCGGCTGGGGCAATCGGTGGTGCTGGTGGAAGAGCTTGACTGGTTGGGCGGGCAACTGACCGCACAGGCTGTTCCGCCCGATGAATACCCCTGGATCGAATCCTTGGTGGCATCGCAAAGTTATGCGCAACTGCGCCGAGCCATCCGCGAGCATTACCGCCTCCATCTGCCGCTGACGCCAAAGGCCGCCAGTGCGTTTTGCCTGAACCCGGGGGCTGGCAACGTCAGCACCTTGTGCCACGAACCCTGGATTGCGGCGCGTGTGATCGACGAGTTGCTTGCCCCATGGGTGGCCAGTGGTCAGTTGCAGGTGCTGCGCCGTCACCGCCTGCTGCGGGCGGAAACGCAGGGCGACCGGATCACGGCGGTGCACTTGCAAGACCTTTCTTCGGGCAACAACATCGTTTTGGACGCGCTTCTTTTTGTCGATGCCACGGAAACGGGCGCCTTGCTGGACAAGGGCCAGGTCGAACATGTTTTTGGTGCAGAGGCCCAGTCACAGACGCAGGAGCCCCATGCGTTGGAAAAAGCAGACCCATGGGATCAGCAAGCGGCAACCTGGTGCTTCGCGATGGCCTACCACCCCGGTGAACACCATGTCATTGACAAGCCTGAAGGTTACGAGCGTTTGCGCACCTTGCAGCTCGATTGCTGGCCCAATGCGCAGTACAGCTGGACCTTGTCTGATTTCGTGACCCATCAGCCCCGTGTGCGGCCCTTGTTTGTGGGGCCGACCGATGAACCGGGTTTGTATGACCTGTGGCATGCGCGTCGCATCGCCTGGCGGGGCAACTTCCAGCCCGGGACTTATGCCAGTGACATCACGCTCGCCAACTGGCCGCAGATGGATTACTGGGAAAAACCCCTCATTGGCGTCTCACCAGATGAGGAACAGCGGGCCTTGCACGAAGCGCGTCAATTCAGCCTGGGGTTTTTCTACTGGATGCAAACCGAGGCCCCGCGACACGATGGTGGGCAAGGTTATCCCGGACTGCGTTTGCGAGGCGATGTGCTGGGCACCGAAGATGGTTTGGCACAACAAATCTATTGGCGCGAAGGTCGACGCATCCAGGCGGAATTCACCGTGCTTGAACAGCACATTGGCGTGGCGGCACGGCCTGGTCAGGATACGGCCGAGTCTTTTCATGACAGCGTGGGCATCGGGGCGTACCGCATCGACCTGCACCCCAGTACGCGTGGCAGGAACACGGTCGACATTGATTCGTACCCATTTCAGATTCCGCTGGGCGCCTTGCTGCCGCAGCGGGTGGACAACGTGTTGCCTGCGTGCAAGAACATCGGAACAACGCGCATCACCAACGGTGCTTACCGTGAACACGCCACCGAATGGAGCATCGGTGAAGCGGTGGGGTGTCTGGCGGCGTTTGCATTGGCCAAAGGTTTGCCGCCGCGTGCAGTGCGCGCGCAGGGTGCGCTGTTGCAAGAGTTTCAGCAATTGCTTCGTTCGCAAGGCGTTCTTCTTGAATGGCCCCGCTTCGGGGCCATGACACCGGGCATGCGGACAGGCTACAAATCCGTGACATGAGTTGACTGTCCACGGCTGTTCATGTCGGCGTGCATGCCTTGCCTGTTTGGCACCTTTTGCAAGCGGTTTTGTTCTTTTCAGCCATTTGAGCCTGACCCCCGCTGCCTTTAACCTGTGTGCCAACACGAGGAGACAAAGATGAGCACCCAGGCACATTCGGTGGACCGCAGGCAGGCGTTGGTGGCGCTGTCGGCCATGGCCTTGGGCAGCACGGCCTTGGCTCAGAGCCGACCCGCAGACGCCTTCCCCACCAAGCCGATCCAGCTGGTGCTGCCGTTTCCGCCCGGCGGCTCGATGGACCCGATCTTTCGGACCCTGGCCGACGCTGCGTCCAAGGAGCTGGGTCAGCCGGTGGTGCTGATGCACAAGCCCGGCGCGGGCGGTGTGATGGGCACGGCCGCGCTGGCCAGCATGCCCGAGTCGGACGGCTACACCGTGGCCGTGATGCACAACTCGGTGATCCGCGCACCGCTGGTGCAAAAGGTCAACTTCGATCCGCTCAAGGACTTCACCTACCTGATCGGCCTGTTCAACCTGACGACCGGCATTTGTGTGGCGGCCGATGCGCCCTGGCAGACCCTGGGCGACTTGCTGGCCGATGCCAAGAAGCGTCCGGGCATGGTCAGCTGGGGCACGGTGGGCGCGATCAGCATCAACCGCATCGTGGCCGAGCGCCTGGCCAAGATGGCGGGCACCTCGTTCAACATGGTGCCTTTCAAGGGTGGTGGCGAAGCCTTCACCGCCTTGATCGGTCGGCACCTCGATGTGTATGGAGACCCCGGCTTTGGCGCGCAGGTGCGCGGCGGCAAGGCGCGGCTGCTGGCCACCTTCACGCAAGAACCCCTGAAAGGCTACCCGGGCGTGCCCACCGTCAAGGCTTCGGGTTTCGACATCACGATCGACTCGCCCATGGGGCTGGTGGCGCCCAAAAACCTGCCGCCCGCCATTGCGGCCAAGTTGGCCGCGGCTTTCCGCAAGGCGTCTGCGGATGCGGCGCACCAGAACCAGCTCGACAGCTTTGACATGCAGCCCAACCTGATGACGGGCGAAGCCTACACCGCCTATGC
>Ga0228702_1002245_pt1 | contig 11239 bp, 7 predicted proteins | sample McNCre217_Aug_MG_2_FD_178018 | JGI IMG/M metagenome (GOLD analysis project Ga0228702, IMG submission 178018) | Freshwater microbial communities from McNutts Creek, Athens, Georgia, United States - 20-17_Aug_MG | ecosystem: Environmental > Aquatic > Freshwater > Creek | place: USA: Georgia... | reverse complement strand
CTGCCACCACCGCGCTGTACCGGCTGGCCCCGCCAGCCTTTCTGGCGGGCTACACCTTCGAGTTCAAAGTCAAGCAAAAGCTCGACGAAACCCAGCTCAAGAGCCAACTCACGCTGGCGGGCTATTCGCACGTCAGCCAGGTGGTCAGCCCCGGCGAATACGCGGTGCGTGGCGGCCTGATCGACCTGTTCCCCATGGGCTCGCCCGTGCCCTACCGGGTGGACCTTTTCGACGACGAAATCGACAGCATTCGCACCTTCGACCCCGACAGCCAGCGCAGCCTTTACCCTGTGCCCGAAGTGCGCTTGTTGCCCGGGCGTGAGTTCCCGATGGACGAAGCGGCGCGTGCGCGCTTCAGAAGCCGCTGGCGCGAACTGCTCGAAGGCGATCCAACCAAGAGCCGCATCTACAAGGACATGGGCAACGGCGTGGCAACTGCCGGCATTGAGTACTACCTGCCGCTGTTCTTTGAAGAGACCGCCACCGTCTTCGACTACCTGGACGTGGAAGGTCAAACCGCCACGCTGGTGTTGCACGGCGATCTGGAACCGGCCTTCCAGCGCTTTTGGCAAGACACCAAGGACCGTCACCGCTTGGTGCTGGGCGATCCTGAGCGACCCGTGTTGCCGCCCGAGTCGCTGTTCCTGAGTGCCGAGCAGTTCTACACCCATGCCAACGCCCATGCCCAATTGGCACTCCGCCCCGGCACGGCCGATGTGCAGGACAACGCCCTCGCCCAGCCCCTGCCCGAACTCACCGTGGTGCGCGGCGCGGACGACCCGCTCTCGCGCCTGCAGGCCCACCTCAAAGCCAGCGCGCACCGACTGCTGATCCTGGCCGAAAGCGATGGCCGCCGCGAGAGCCTGCTGGACTTCGTGCGCTCCAGTGGCCTCACCCCCCCTGTGTTCGACAGCCTGCAGGAATTTCTGGGCAGCAACGAAAAAGTCGGCATGGCCACGGCCGCGCTGGCCAGCGGCTTCCATTGGTTTGAACACGGCATCGACCTGGTCACCGAGACCGAGCTGTTTGCCGCCGGCGCCGTCACTCGACGCCGTAAAAAGCAGGAACAGGTCAGCGATGTCGAAGCGCTCATCAAGGACCTCTCCGAGCTGAACGTGGGCGACCCGGTGGTGCACAGCCAGCACGGCATTGGCCGTTACCGGGGCCTGGTCAACATGGACATGGGTCAGAAAAACGAAGACGGTACGCCCGCGCTGCAAGAATTTTTGCACCTCGAATATGCCGACAAGGCCACGCTCTATGTGCCGGTGAGCCAGCTGCAGCTGATCGGCCGCTACACCGGCGTGAGCGCCGACGAAGCGCCGCTGCACAAGCTGGGTTCAGGCCAATGGGAAAAGGCCAAGCGCAAGGCTGCCGAACAGGTGCGTGACGCGGCCGCCGAGTTGCTCAACATCTACGCCCGCCGCGCCGCGCGCGAAGGCCACGCCTTCCACTACAGCCCGCAAGACTACGAGACCTTTGCCAACGACTTCGGCTTTGAGGAAACCGCCGACCAAAAAGCCGCCATCCACTGCGTGATCCAGGACATGATCAGCCCCCGCCCGATGGACCGCCTGGTCTGCGGTGACGTGGGTTTTGGCAAGACCGAGGTCGCGTTGCGCGCCGCCTTTGTGGCCGTCACAGGTGGCAAGCAGGTCGCCTTGCTGGCACCCACCACGCTGCTGGCCGAGCAGCACTACCAGACGCTCAAGGACCGTTTTGCCAAATGGCCCGTCAAGGTGGCCGAAATCTCGCGCTTTCGCTCCACCAAGGAGGTCAACGCCGCCATGAAGGGCATCGAAGACGGCACGGTGGACATCGTGGTCGGCACGCACAAGCTGCTGAGCGAGAAAACCCAGTTCAAGAACCTGGGCCTGCTGATCATCGACGAAGAACACCGTTTTGGCGTGCGCCACAAGGAGGCGATGAAGCAGCTGCGCGCCGAAGTCGACGTGCTCACCCTGACCGCCACCCCGATCCCGCGCACCATGGGCATGGCGCTCGAAGGCCTGCGCGACCTGAGCGTGATCGCCACCGCACCGCAGCGGCGCCTGGCCATCAAAACCTTTGTAAGAAACGAGGGCACAGGCGTGATCCGCGAGGCGGTGCTGCGCGAGCTCAAGCGCGGTGGCCAATGCTACTTTTTGCACAACGAGGTCGAGACCATCGAGAACCGCAAGCAAAAGCTCGAAGAAATCCTGCCCGAAGCCCGCATCGCCGTGGCCCACGGCCAGATGCCCGAGCGCGAACTCGAGCGCGTGATGCGCGATTTCGTGGCCCAGCGCTACAACATCTTGCTGTGCTCGACCATCATCGAGACCGGCATCGACGTGCCCACGGCCAACACCATCGTGATTTCACGCGCCGACAAGTTCGGCCTGGCCCAGCTGCACCAGCTGCGCGGGCGTGTGGGCCGATCCCATCACCAAGCTTATGCCTATCTGATGGTGCCCGAGATCCAAGGCCTGACCAAACAAGCGGCCCAGCGTCTGGACGCGATCCAGCAAATGGAAGAACTGGGCAGCGGTTTTTATCTGGCCATGCACGATCTTGAAATTCGTGGCGCGGGCGAGGTGCTGGGCGAAAACCAGAGCGGCAACATGCTCGAAGTGGGCTTTCAGCTCTACAACGAGATGTTGTCCGAGGCCGTGCGCAGCCTCAAAGCGGGCAAAGAGCCCGATTTGCTCAGCCCGCTGTCGGTCACGACCGACATCAACCTGCACGCCCCTGCCCTGCTGCCCAACGACTACTGTGGCGATGTGCACCTGCGCCTGTCGTTTTACAAAAAGCTGGCCACCGCCAAAACCGCCGACCAGATCGACAGCCTGCTCGAAGAACTGGTGGACCGCTTTGGCAAACTGCCCGCCCAGACCCAGACCCTGGTGGACGTGCACCGCCTGCGCGTGCTGACCCAGCCTTATGGCGTCATCAAGGTCGATGCAGCCCCCGGCGTGATCCAGATCACCTTCAAGCCCAACCCGCCCGTGGATCCCATGGCCATCATCGGCCTGATCCAGAAAAACAAACACATCAAGCTGGCGGGCAACGACAAACTGCGCATCGAGCGCGAGCTGCCCGACCCGAAGATGCGGGCGCAGATGGTGCGGGATGTCTTGCGTTCACTCGGAACGCCGAAGGTGGAGGCTGCATCTGCTTGAGGCTCAGGTGCGCGTGTTCAACCGGCTGCTGCCGAGTTGAGACCGATCAGCGCAGCTGCACGCTGCCGTTCACAGTGATCTGCACTTCGTCTTTGCCGGCTTCAAGCGGCACCGGGCTGGGCGCGGCATCGGCCATGGCCACGCGGGCCATGGCCACCATGGGCATGACGGGCGAGGCCCGATCCACACTGCCCACCGTCACCTGGCGCAAGGTGTAGCCGGCAAAGCCAAAGTCCTTGGCCAGTTGCTGGGCCTTTTGTCGAAAGTTTTGCACCGCTTGGCTTTGCACCTCGGCTTCGAGCCGCTGACGCGCCTCGCGTGAAAGCGAGAATTGCGCCGACTCGACCGCCATGCGCGGCACGGTACCTGACACCTGACCAATCCTGGCAAAGTCACGCCCTTCGATGACCAGATCAGCACGACCTTGCCAGCCCGACACACGGCCTTTGTCGTTGTAGCGCGGCTGGATGCCAAATGCGCCACTGTGCACCTCCAGCTGGCTGGGTTGGGTGTGGGGCTTGAGCTGTGTCAGGGCCTGGTCCACCGCTTGCTTGAGTTGCTTTTGCACCGACATGGCATCAGCCCCTTCGACCGAGGTCCACACCACCACGCGCAACCAGTCTTGCACAGCCTGTTGTTGGGCACTGGCACTCAGGTTCACCACCTGCACAGGTTCAGACCCTGCGGTCGTTTGGGCTTGCAAGCCCAGGCTCATGCCCGCCAAAGTCAAGGCCATGGCACTGTGTGAGATCGAGAATTTCATGGTTTTCTCCCAGAGAGTCGCTGTTGCAAATGGCCACGGTGAACGTGGTACAGCGTCATTGTGATGTCACCGGGGCCTTACCGCGATAATCGGGGCATGACTTGTGTAACCGAAATCGCCCCCGGCCTGGCCATTCAGGGCTTCACCGCGCCCCTGTCGCTCTCCCAGTTCAAACTCATCGCGTTCGACATGGACTCGACGCTCATCAGCATCGAGTGCATCGACGAAATCGCGGATGCCGTCGGTCGGAAAGCCGAAGTGGCCGCCATCACCGAAGCGGCCATGCGCGGCGAGATCACCGACTTCAAGGAGAGCCTGCGCCGCCGCCTGGCCCTGCTCAAGGGCGTCACACTGGCCGACATGGAACGCGTGTACGCCGAACGACTGCAGATCAATCCCGGTGCAGCCGAGCTGATTGCCGCTTGCCAGAAGGCGGGCATGAAGGTGCTGCTGGTCTCTGGCGGTTTCACATTCTTTGCCGACCGGGTCAAATCGCGTTTGAACATCGACTTTGCCCGATCCAATCAGCTGGAAATTGTGGGCGGCGAACTCACGGGCGGTCTGGTGATGCAAAGCTGGGGCGACATTTGCGACGGTGCCGAAAAACGCCGCACCCTCCTCGAAGTCGCCAGCTTGCTGGGCATTGCACCCCACGAGTGCATCGCCATGGGCGATGGCGCGAACGACCTGCCCATGATGGGGGCTGCGGGTCTGTCCGTGGCCTACCACGCCAAACCCAAGGTGCGCGAACAGGCCATGGTGGCCATCCAGTCAGGTGGGCTGGATCGGTTGCTGGAAGTCGTCAAGCCCTGAACAGCATCGCCCTGGGGCGAATGGGGGTGGTCTGCGAGCGCTGCATCGCGGCGAGGGCGCCGCTCCCACAGGGGATAAGTAATGTGGTTTCTGTGGGAGCCCCGCCCTCGGGGCGAATGGGGTGGTTGGCGACGCTCTTTCGCGGCGAGGGCGCCGCTCCCACAGGAAAAAAGGAGCCCTGCAACGCAACTCAGCGGCGCAGCGGGCGCAACAGGTCACTCAAACCGTTGTGATCAATTTCCTGCATCAACTGCAGCAAGCGCCCCACCTCCCCCTTGGGAAAACCTTCGCGGGCGAACCAGTTGAGGTAATTGCCGGGCAGATCAGCGATGAGCGTGCCTTTGTGCTTGCCAAAGGGCATGGGCAACGTGACCAGTTTCATCAGGTCTTCGGGGTTCATGCCGGCCCCATCAGCCATTCGCGCACCCGGGCCTGAAAGGCCTCGGGCTCAGAGACCATGACCCAATGGCCGCAGGGCAACCCTTCGACCGCGCAGCCTTCACGGGCCGCCAGCTTGTCCAGCCATTCAGGCGAATGGAACATGAAGGGTTTGCGCGCGCCATACACATACAACATGGGCATGGACAAATTCACCGGCGCGGCCCGCCTGAACCCACCCGCCAAACCCAACCACTGCATGGCATAGGGGTAGTTCATGCGGTAGCTGATGCTGGCCGGATCGGTGGGACAGCGCAGCCAGCGGGCCATGGCGCGGGTCATGCGGTTGCCCAAACCTGGGCTGAGGTTGCGGCCGATTTTCCAGGCCAGCGCCAACCAGTATTGGTAAGCGAACACCGAAAACTTCTCGCGCACGCCCCAACTGCGTTGCAAGCGGGGCGAATTGTGGTCGCCCACATCCACCGCCACCACCCGTGCCACCCGGTCGGGATGCCGGATGGCAAATTCATAGCCAAACACGCAGCCCCAGTCGTGCAGCATCAAGGTGACGGGCTTGCCGGGGCTGATGCGGTTGATCACCCGGCGCAAAAACTGGTTCATCTCATCGAGCGACATGGCTGTCACCGGCCCCCGGGTGAAGCCCGGCAAGGTCAGTCGGGCACAGACATGGTCGCCCCGCAAGGCCAGCACCGTGTCGTCCCACAAGGCCCGGGTATCGGGCCAACCATGCAGCATGAGAATGACCTGATCCCCTCGCCCTTGCACCAAGACCTCGGTGCCATCCACATCCAGAGACAGTTCGGTGGTCATCGGCCTGGCCTCACAGGGCTTTGGCCAGGCGAGGCACCCCTTCAAGGATCTTGTCTTCGCCCACGGTGGCAAAACTCAGGCGGAAGGTGGCATGGTCGGGCTCGGCGCAGAAAAACGGCGTGCCTGGCACAAAGGCCACACCCTGCTCAATGGCGCGTTTGGCATACGCATTGCCGTCGGCCACTTTGCCACCTGCGCCCGTGAGGCGCGCCCAGACAAACAGCCCCCCCTGAGGCTGTACAAACTCCACAGCATCACCCAGCTCTTTGCGCAACGCATTGCCCATGGTTTGGGCGCGCTGGGCATAAACGGCACGGACCTTGTCAAGCGTGGCAGGCATGCGACCGGCTTTCAGGTATTGCGCGGCCGTGGCCTGGGCAAAGGTGCTGGTGTGGGCGTCGCTGAATTGTTTGCACATGGTGGCTTTGCCCAGCAAATCGGCCGGGGCGATCATCCAGCCCACACGCAAGCCGGGCGACAGCACTTTGGACAGCGAGCCGCAATGCACCAGCAGCTCGCGACTGCCGGGCACCGAGGCGCTCAGGGCCAGCAGGCTGGGTGGCGGGGCCTCGCCAAAATACAAATCGCCATACGGGTCGTCTTCGACGATCAGGGTTTGGTGTTTGACGGCCATCTCCAGCACCTTTTGGCGACGCTCAGCGCTGAGCAAGGCACCGCTGGGGTTGCCAAAGGTGGGGATCAGGTAAACGAACTTGGGCTTGTGCTTGGCGATCAACTTTTCCAGCTCGTCGGTTTTCACACCATCGCCGTCCACCGGGGCGCTGATGAGTTCGGCCCCATACAAGCGGAAGCACTGGATGGTGGCCAAAAAGGTCGGACCTTCCACGATCACTTTGTCACCGGGGCTGATCATGGTTTTGCCAATCAAGTCCAGCGCCTGCTGGCTGCCGGTCGTCACGATCAGTTGTTCGGCGGTGACGTCTTTCGCGCCCTTTTGCCCCATGAAGTGGGCCAGTTGCTCGCGCAGCGGGCCAAAGCCCTCGGTCGCGCCGTATTGCAGGGCTGCCCCGGGGTCTTGGGTCAGTGCCGCATTGCTGGCTTCGCGGATGCCGTCCACATCAAACATGGCACTGTCGGGAAAGCCACCGGCAAAGCTGATGATGCCGGGCTTGCCCAAGAGCTTGAACAGCTCACGGATGGCGGAGGTTTCGACGTTGTTCAGGCGATCGGCAAATTGCAAAGACATGGTGGTGTATCTTCCCGGGTTGAATTGGCCCCCATTTTGCCAATATCCGCACCCTCACTTTCAAGCACCATGAAGCCCGCACAGATCGAATCTTTTTTTGCCACACTGCAAGCGGCCAACCCCATGCCCGTGACCGAGCTGGAATACACCAGCGTGTTCGAGTTGCTGGCCGCTGTGCTGCTGTCGGCCCAAGCCACCGATGTGGGAGTCAACAAGGCCACACGCAAACTTTTTCCGGTCGCGGGCACCCCCCAAAAAATTCTGAACCTGGGTCTGGAAGGGCTGGAGAGTTACATCAAGACGATTGGCCTGTACCGCAGCAAAGCCAAGCACCTGATGGAAACCTGCCGGATTTTGGTAGCGCAGCATGGCGGCCAGGTGCCCGGCACCCGTGAAGAATTGGAAGCCCTGCCCGGCGTGGGCCGCAAAACCGCCAATGTGGTGCTCAATGTGGCTTTTGGGCAGCCCACCATGGCGGTGGACACCCACATCTTCCGCTTAGGCAACCGCACGGGCCTGGCTCCGGGCAAAACACCGCTTGAAGTGGAGCAAAAACTCCTCAAGCGCATCCCGGCCAAATACAAGGTGGACGCCCACCACTGGCTGATTCTGCACGGGCGCTATGTGTGCCAGGCCCGAAAACCGCAGTGCGGGCAGTGTGCGGTGGCAGCGTTTTGCGACTTCAAGCCCAAAACAGCTTGAACACAAGCCGCCCTCCCTGAGTGAACCTCGTCCCCGAGGCGATGAGGGGGTCTGCAAAGACTCCATCGCGGCGGGGGCACCGCTCCTACATGGGAAGCGCAGGCTGTGTTTTGATGGAGGCACCGCTCCCACATGAGAAGCGCATCACTTTGAATTACACCTGCTCTCCCCACTTTGGGGCGGGTAAAATTTGCCCCCTCTGTCTGCACGGACAGTTCCTGACGGATGGCCCTTGCCGCCGTCGCCTCAAGCGCCCTTGCGCTGCTTTTTCAAACCCGATCCGATCTGCCCATGACGCGAGCCTCGCCGCGTGCCCAACTCCACAGCTCCCGCCTTTGGCGTTTTCTGACTGAAAACGGCATGGCCAGCCCTGCCTTGGCCGCTGGGGATGTGGGGCAGCAACTGGGCGATTGGCTCGATTTTCGGCAAGCCATTGCGTTGCACGGCATTCTGAACCCTGAATCGCCGCCCCTGGCGGACAGCCCAAGGCCCCGCGCCACCGTCAAGCCCGAGGCCCTGCGCCTGCATGTGAACAAAGTGCGCACTGCGCTGGAGCAGTCGATCACTCAGGGCGCAACCGCTGGTTCGGGTCTGGCCCGCATCGACATGCCGCCCTCCGTGCTCGACGAACCTGTGGACCCCAAACGCGCTTTTGAGCCGTGGCGGCGCTTCATCGCCTCGCACCAGCGGCAAATGGAAACCATCGTGCGCACCCTGCGGGCGCAAGTGCGCTCGCAGCTGGCCCAAGGCACCCCGGCCCAGCGACAGCTGGCCACCCTCGACACCGCGTTTGAAAACATCCTGGTCGAACGCGAAGCGCGCTTGCTTTACACCGTCTCGCAGATGCTGGAAAAGCGCTTTGCGCAAGCCCTCAAACAACACCTCAAGCCCGCCGCAGACCCTGTGGCGCAAGCCAGCGAGTCTCCAGGCCCCCTGCCCTGGCTGACAGCCCTGAACCAGGACGTGCGCAGCGCTTTGCTGGCCGAACTGGACACGCGCTTGCAGCCCACTTTAGGCCTGCTTGAGGCCTTCACTCCCGAAAGCACCTCCTCTTTATGAAGCGATATTCGTTTTCCATGGCCTTTGGTTTAGGCGCATTGGCCGTTTTGTGGGTCGCCGCAATGGTCGCATCCAGCCATATGCTGGTGCTGGCCATGGCCGCCGTCATTGGCGGGGTTTATGTCGTGGGCGCACTGGAACTGCGCCACTACCGTCAGGCCACGGCCACACTGGACCTAGCGCTGGCCGATATCCCCCCCGATCTGGCCGTGTTGAACGACTGGCTGATCCGCTTGCACCCTTCGCTGCACAACGCGGTGCGCCTGCGTGTGGAAGGCGAACGCACTGCCCTGCCAGGCCCGGCGCTCACGCCTTATCTGGTGGGTCTGTTGGTCATGCTGGGCATGCTGGGCACTTTTTTGGGCATGGTGGTCACGCTCAACGGCGCGGTATTTGCCCTTGAAGGAACCAACAACATCGCGGGCATGCGGGCCGCGTTTTCTGAGCCCATCAAGGGCCTGGGACTGGCGTTTGGCACTTCGGTGGCTGGCGTGGCCACCTCGGCCATGCTGGGCCTGATGAGCAGCCTGGCCCGCCGCGAACGTGCCCAGGCTGCCCAGGTGCTGGACGCCCAAATCGCCACCCGGTTGCGGGTGTTTTCACTCACGCACCAGCGGCAAGAAACCTTCAAGGCGCTGCAACAACAGTCGCAGGCCCTTCCCCAGGTGATGGGCCAGTTGCAGACCAGCATCGAGGCGATGGTGGCGCAGATGGCGCTCAGCAGCCAGCAAGTCAACGAGCGCCTGTTGTCCAACCAGGACCAGTTTCACCAGGCGGTGCAGACCCGTTACACCCAGCTGGCCCAGTCGGTGGACGAATCCTTGCGCAGCAGCCTGAGCCAGAGCATGCAGGTGGCGGCCGACAGCATCCGCCCCGTGGTGCAAACCACCCTGGCCGACATGGCGCAGCAGGCGCAAGGCCTGCACGAGCGCATGGTGCAGACCACACAGCAGCAACTGGACGAACTCAACACCCGGTTCAACACGTCGGCCCAAGGCGTGGCCAACACCTGGGCCACCGCTTTGAGCCAGCATGAACAGGCCAGCGCGGGCCTTTTGGTCAGCGTGGGCCAGACACTGGCGCAGGTCAGCCAGACCTTTGGGCAACGCACCGAAGCGCTGGTGGCTTCGGTGCAAGCGGCCTATGCCGAACAACTGGCCCGCCAGACCGACGCCGACCAGCATAAGCAAGAGGCCTGGCAAGCCTCGCTGCAAACGCTGGCCGCCTCGCTGCACAACCAGTGGCAACAGTCTGGCGAGCAGACGCTGGCCCAGCAACAAAGCATTTGCGACACCCTGACGCAGACCGCGCAAACCGTGACGCAGCAAGTGCGGCAGCATGCCGAACAGACCCTGGCCGAGATCAGCCGCGTGCAAAGCCAAAGTGCCAGCGCTGACCAAGAGCGCCTGGCCGCCTGGCAAGCGCAGATCACGGCCACTGCCCAAGCCCTGCACAGCCAATGGCAGCAATCGGGCGAGCAGACGTTGACGCAACAGCAAAGCATTTGCGACACCCTGACGCAGACCGCGCAAACTGTGACGCAGCAAGTGCAGCAGCACGCCGAACAGACCCTGGCGGAGATCAGCCGCGTGCAAAGCCAAAACGCCAGCGCCGACCAGCAGCGCCTGGCCGCCTGGCAAACCCAAATTGAAGCCACTGCGCAGACCCTGCACAGCCAGTGGCAGCAATCGGGTGAGCAAACTTTGGCCCAGCAACAAAAAATTTGCGACACCCTGACGCAGACTGCGCAGCAGGTCACCGAGCATTCGCAGGCCCAGGCCACCCGGACGCTGGCCGAAGTCACCCGCCTGATGGCCAGCGCAGAAGACCTGATGCGCACACGCATCGCCGCAGAGGCCGACTGGGCCGCGCAGCACAACACCCGCGCCAATGAGTTGACCGCCCTGCTCAAAGGCGAACTGCAGGCCCTGCGCGATGCCGAAGCCGAGCGCGGCCAGGCCGCCGTGGACCGCCTGAGCGAGCTGCAAACCGCCGTGGCCGCACACCTGACCACGCTGGGCACGGCGTTGGAAGACCCGATCACCCGCCTGATCGAAACCGCCTCGCAAGCGCCCAAAGCGGCCGCCGAAGTCATCGGCCAGTTTCGCCAGGAGATTTCGGTCAGCGTGGCGCGCGACAACGAACTGCTCGAAGAGCGCACCCGCATCATGCAAACGCTCAGCGGCTTGCTGGACGCGATCAACCATGCCTCGAGTGAACAACGCGCCGTCATCGACTCGCTGGTGGCCTCGTCTGCGGCCACGTTGGAGCAAGCCAATCACCAATTTGCCGCGCAGGTCAGCGGCGAGTCGGCCAAGCTGGGCGAGA
>Ga0228702_1002244_pt1 | contig 11247 bp, 12 predicted proteins | sample McNCre217_Aug_MG_2_FD_178018 | JGI IMG/M metagenome (GOLD analysis project Ga0228702, IMG submission 178018) | Freshwater microbial communities from McNutts Creek, Athens, Georgia, United States - 20-17_Aug_MG | ecosystem: Environmental > Aquatic > Freshwater > Creek | place: USA: Georgia... | reverse complement strand
TTCTGATTGTTCCCCGTAAGCCTGTTCCACGCATCGCTGAAAGTGCAATCGAAGACCAGGCGCTCTTGGGTCATCTTTTACTTACCGCACGTCGTTTAGCCGAGCAATTGCCGTGTCAACGTGGCTATCGGTTAGTGATTAACAATGGACCCGAGGGAGGGGAATCGGTGCCTCATTTGCACGTCCATCTCTTGGGTGGCCGTCCGATGCATTGGCCTCCTGGTTGAGATGAATCTTCCTCCCGAACCTTGTCTCGTCATCGATGGTTCCGCTCGTCGCGGAATCGATGTCGGTGTCTACAAGAATCAGAGTTGGCTATCTCATGCCAGCGCTGAAGAAGGCGCCCTCGAAGGCCTGTGGCAGGCAACAGAAAAGGCACTACAAGAGGCACGATTGTCTTTGAGTGATATACGTTCGTTTGCTCTCTGTGTTGGCCCAGGATCGATGCTGGGTATTCGTATTACGGCGCTGGCAGTACGTACCTGGTCAGCCCTCGAAACACGCCCCATTTACGTTTGGGAAACGTTGCCCGTTTTGGCTCAAGTCATCCTTCAACGAGGTGGTTGTACTAAGCCATTCCTCGCTTTGACCGAATCGCGAATGAAACGCTGGCACGCCATTCACGTCAATCCTCTCAGCCAACCACCGATTGTTTGGCAGAAGGAACTTTCAGTCGAAGAAGTAAAAGCCGAAAAAATGCCTCTCTATGTCACTTCGGAATCGGCCCAAACAGTCTTTGTCGAAAGCGAACTCTGTGCCCCGGTTTGGCCTGATTTACCTTCGATTATTGCGCAGGGTAATTCTTTGCGTCTCGAGCCCAAACCTGATGCATTGAATGCGGCCACTGATTATACAACGTGGTCAGGTGAACGACATCGTAGAAATTCATGAGCCCTTCTGGACATCTCTCACGTGCCTGGGCGGAAGTCGATCTTCCCGCTCTGGATCGTAATGTCGGTCGGATTAAACAAGCCTTACCAGCTCATGTTCAGTATGTAGCGGTGGTTAAAGCCGATGCCTATGGTCATGGTATGCCCGAGGTGGTCACACGCCTTCTGCAAGCTGGGGTTCATACCTTTGCGGTCGCCAATGTGCATGAGGCGACTCGACTTCGAGAAATTGGTCACGATGCCGATATTCTTTTACTCAGTCCAACGTTGCCAAGCGAAGTTCCGCGAGCCGTCACTTTAGGTTTAGATATTACATTGAATTCTTTAGCCGAAGCTGAAGCGGTAGCGGAATTTGCTCAGACTCATAAAACGCAAGCCCGGGTGCATATTAAGGTCGATACGGGAATGGGGAGATCGGGCGTTTGGCACACCGAGGCTACCGAGCTTTTTGCAAAAGTTTTGAGTGCCAAATCTCTCGACTGGCGCGGGGTTTACACTCATTTCTCCGATGCCGATAAAGATAACGCTTACACCGCTCAACAGCGTAAACTCTTTTTAGAATTAGTTGAAAAAATTCCTGCACAGAAACGCGAGTCCTTGTTAATCCACGCCGATAATAGCGCTGGGCTGGAAACCTTTTCCAGCGCCTCGCCTTTCAATGCCGTGCGCATTGGATTAATGCAATACGGTCTACCTCCTTCAACGGGATCGTTTTTGGCAAGTCTCCGTCCCGATCCAGTCCTCTCCTTTCACTCGCGAGTGGTGTTAGTTAAATCACTTCCTGCTGGAACGGCGATTGGTTACAATCGCACCAAAGTCATTACTCGCGATTCGCGTATCGCTGTGGTGGCGGTAGGTTACGGCGATGGTGTGCCAACCGCTGCTAGTAATCGTGGACAGTTTCTTATTCGCGGAAAACGCTGTCCGATTTTAGGTCGAGTCAGCATGGATCAAACCGTGGTCGATGTTACGGATTTACCTGAAGTAGTGGCGGGTGACCAAGCGACCATTTTAGGCGCACAGGGTAATGACTGCATTACCGTATCGGAGTTCTGTCATTGGGCCGATTGCATTCCCTGGGAGGCACTTTGTACACTGACTCAACGTGTGCAAAGAGTCTACCTTTCTGACCGCACTTAGGATTAGCCTGCGACGACCAGGTTCACCAATTTGCCGGGCACAACGATTTCTTTGACGATGGGTTTTCCATCGATGAATTTTTGTACCGCCAAATCGGCTTTAGCTAAAGCCAGTAACTCTTCTTTAGAAGTATCTTTCGCGACTTTCATGGTGGATCGCACTTTGCCATTAACCTGGAAGACCACTTCAACGACGGATTCAACGAGTTTAGCGGGGTCAAAACTGGGCCATCCTGCCAATGAAATGCTTTCTTTATAACCTAGGCGCGACCAGATTTCTTCGCAAAGGTGCGGAGCAAAGGGAGCGACCAATTTTACAAAACTTTCCAACGTTGAACGCTGAATGGTATGCGCTTTTTCAGCGGCATTCATTAAAATCATTAACTGCGAAATAGCGGTGTTGAACTGCAAAGTTTCGATGTCTTTGCTGACTTTTTGAATGGTGCGATGCAACTCGCGCACGAGTTCTTCGGGCTCTTTGCCATCTGAAACAATCTTGGCCGCCAGAGTCCCTTTTTCTTCGTTGATGGCCAATCGCCAGAGTCGTCTTAAGAAACGCGTGATACCAGCAATACCATCGGTGTTCCACGGTTTGGCTGCTTCGAGAGGGCCTAAGAACATTAGGTATAGGCGCAAGGCATCGGTTCCGTGATCTTTGACGATGGCGTCGGGGTTAACCACGTTACCGCGGCTCTTGGACATTTTTTCACCGTCTTCACCTAAGATTAAACCTTGGTGGAAAAGTTTTTGGAAAGGCTCAGGGTTAGGCAGAACTTTGATGTCGTAGAGGAAGCGATGCCAGAAGCGGGCATAGAGCAAGTGGAGCACCGCATGTTCAGCACCGCCGATATAAAAATCGGGACAGCCCCAGTACTTCAGCGCTTCAGGTGAAGCAATGGCCTGAGCATTGTGAGGATCCAAATAACGCAGGTAATACCAGCAGGAGCCAGCCCATTGTGGCATGGTATTGGTTTCACGTGAAGCTTTGACCCAAGATGCGCCCGGTTGCGGCTGCGATTGGGGAATGGTTTCGCCGTTCTCTAAGTTCAGCCAGACCTCAGTCCAATCGATTTCTTTTGAGAGAGGTGAGTCGCCCGTCGGAGAGGGTTGATAGGATTTAACCTTGGGTAAAGTCAGTGGGAGTTGTCGGCTGCTGAGAGGGACTGCACAGACTTCTTTTTGATTGATGCGACAGGTCACAGGCTCCGTGGGCAGGAACTCGGCCACAGCGGATGAGCGATTGATTTTTGCGTAGTCTTCGCGAGATACCCAAAGAATCGGGAAAGGTTCGCCCCAGTAGCGTTGACGGGAAAAGAGCCAGTCACGCAGTTTGAAATTAACGGCGAGTTTGCCCTGATTCTTCGCATTCAAATCAGCGATGATACGTTTTTTTGCCTCCGACGCACGCAAGCCATTGTAGGCTCCAGAATTCATCATTGGTCCGTCGTTGATCCAGGGCTGTTTCGTCACATCAATCAACTCAGTCGAGTCGACCACCTGGATAATGGGTAATGAAAATTGCTTCGCGAATTCCCAGTCGCGCGTGTCGTGCGCAGGTACGGCCATAATCGCACCCGTGCCATAGCCCATCAGAACATAGTCGGCTGTCCAAACGGGGATTTTGGCTCCATTGATTGGGTTGATAGCGTAAGCGCCGGTAAAGACTCCCGATTTTTCTTTAGCTAAATCAGTACGCTCTAAATCAGATTTGTTTTTAACTTTAGCTACATAGGCCTCGACCTCGGCTTTTTGTTCAAGCGAGGTGATTTTTTCTAAAAGAGGGTGTTCAGGTGCGATGACCATGTAGGTCGCACCAAAGAGGGTATCTGGGCGGGTCGTGAAAACCGTTAACTGTTCTTTCTGTCCATCGATAGCAAAAATCACTTCAGCGCCTTCGGATTTACCAATCCAATTCTTTTGGAGGCGTTTGGTCGAATCGGGCCAATCCAGAGCATCGAGTCCATCAATCAATTTATCGGCGTAAGCGGTGATTTTGAGAACCCATTGGCGAATGGGACGACGTTCTACGGGGTGATTGCCGCGTTCGGAACGGGGACCTTCTGCGGTGTTTAGCACTTCTTCATTGGCGAGGACGGTACCGAGTTCAGGACAGAACCAAACTGGTTTTTCAGAAACATAAGCTAAACCATTTTGGAAAAGTTTTAAGAAAATCCACTGCGTCCAGCGGAAGTAATCGGCATCGGTCGTGGAAATTTCACGATCCCAATCGATACCAAAGCCTAGCATCTGTAACTGGCGACGGAAGTTGTCGATGTTGCGTTGGGTTTGGACCGCGGGGTGTTCGCCTGTGGCGATAGCGTGCTGTTCCGCAGGGAGACCGAAAGCATCCCAGCCCATCGGGTGAAGAACATTAAACCCATTCGCTTTTTTATAGCGTCCTAAGATATCCGAAGCCGTATAACCCTCGGGATGGCCGATATGCAGTCCCGCACCCGAAGGGTAGGGGAACATATCGAGAACATAATATTTAGGCTTACCGCAGTTGAGGGGCTCAGTGCGAAAAGTTGCCTGTTGCTTCCAGTAGGCCTGCCAGCGTTGTTCAAAGGCGGAAAAGTTATAAGTTCCGAAGGGTTGTTCCATGGATGTTTGGAGATAGGAGAGTTCGGGACAAAGAGGCAAGAGTGTGCTGTGAAAAGGAGAGGGGGTGTGACGATTTCGAAACAGGCTCTTTTTTCGATTAACTAAGCCAGAAAGAGGGTTATGCCCTAGTTATGCGTACAACGAGAAGGGATTTTGTTAAAAAACTTTTTGTGGCTACGGCTCAACTAGCTTTGGTCGGCCCTTTGTTGCCTCATGGTCTCTTTGCCAATGAGGCCGACCGGTCGGGCTTGAATTTTCTGGTCTTAGGTGACTGGGGTCGTAAGGGGCAAAAAGACCAACTGGATGTTGCCCAGCAAATGGGTATCGCCGCCAAGAAAATTTCCCCGTCGTTTGTCATTTCAGCGGGTGATAATTTTTACGATTACGGTGTGGCTTCGGTCGACGACGAGCATTTTTACGCATCGTTTGAAAATGTCTATAACGCCCCGAGTTTGCAGGTACCTTGGTATGTTGTCTTGGGGAACCACGATTACAGCGGTAGTTGTCAGGCGCAAATTGACTATTCCAAGAAAAGCCAACGTTGGCAGATGCCATCAAGATACTATCAGCGCACGGAAAAACTAAGCGGCGATGCGACCGCCGATTTTCTTTTTATCGATACCAATCCCTTTCTCGCTAAGTATGCGACTCATCCTTACATCGGAAAGGAGTTCGCAACGCAAAATCGTAAAACGCAGTTAGAGTGGATTGAGCAAACTCTGGCAAAGTCGACCGCTACCTGGAAAATTGTCATTGGACATCATCCTATTTATTCGGGCGGCGAACACGGTGATACACCCGAGTTGGTGACAGAGTTATTGCCATTGCTGGAGCGTTACGGCGTGCAGGTTTATCTTTGTGGCCATGATCACGATTTACAGCATTTGCAGGCAGGTACACTGAACTTTTTCTGTGCTGGCGCTGGTTCAACCGTGCGCACTGCAAAAAAAGTAAAAGCTTCTAAATTCGCTAAAGCACAGCCTGGGTTTCTGGCCGCTTCATTGCGTCCTACTGCGATGGATATTCGTTTAATTGCAGGCACCGGAGAAGTATTGTACGCTTACACTGTTTCAGTAAAGTCGACTTAACTCCCGCTTGCCTTGGTGGCGTGATTGGGGTTATTTGCCATCATGAACATTTTGGTCGTCGGCGGAGCTGGTTATATCGGGAGTCATTGCGTCAGGCAGGTTTTGGCCGCAGGTCACTCCGTCGTCGTACTCGATAATTTATCCTATGGTCATCGTGAGGCTGTTCCGGCTGGAGTGACTTTAGTCCAAGCGGATATGGCAGATACGGATCGAGTGCGCCAAGCGCTACGTGAACACAAAATCGATTGTGTGATGCACTTCGCCGCTCTCATCAATGTCGGTGAATCGGTTTATCAACCTGAGCGCTATCGAGATAACAATGTGATTCGAACATTCGCTCTGCTCGATGCGATGCAGGCCGAAGGGGTTAAGCGTTTTGTTTTTTCCAGCACCTGCGCCATTTTTGGTCTACCGGAAAAAATGCCGATGACCGAAGATTTACCCAAGAAGCCCATTAATCCCTACGGCGAGAATAAATTGGAGGTAGAAAATAAATTAAAAGAACTCGCGGCTGCTGGTAAAATCGCCTTTGCCGCCTTTCGCTATTTTAATGCCGCGGGAGCTTCGCTCGATGGAGCCATTGGAGAGGATCATTCTCCCGAAACCCACTTAATCCCTCTGGCGATTGCCGCCGCTCTCGGTCGACGTCCCCCCTTAAAAGTTTTCGGTAAAGATTATCCAACTCCCGATGGTACTTGCCTCAGAGATTATATTCACGTGGATGACTTATCAGCTGCTCACATCGCTGTTTTCTCTCGATTGGATAAGCCTGGTACGGCACTTTTTTATAATCTCGGCGTAGGTAAGCCTTACTCAGTCGATGAGGTCATTCATAGCATTGAAAGACTGACTGGTCGTCACGTTCCACGGGAGTATGTCGATCGTCGTGAAGGCGACCCTCCTGCACTCTACGCTGATGCATCCAAGGCGCGTGCGGAGTTGGGTTGGAAGCCAAAATACGAAACTCTCGACAGTATTATTGCCACTGCTCTGCGCTGGCATACGACTCACCCCCGTGGCTTTGCCACCAAGTAACGATGGCCGAACACCTTCATCCTTATTGGCGTATACAATACATTCTTTCTCGAAAAGATAAGCCTCTCAGTGATACGCCCTTTGCCGATTTACTCGCAGCCAACGATGATCGGGCCTCGCTCATTGTTTACCGTGGGCCGCGTTGTTTTGTGATTTTAAACAACTCTCCTTACAATCCAGGACACCTGATGATTTTACCCAATCGGCAGGTGGCACAATTAGCGGAGTGCGATGCTGCCGAACGCGCAGAGCTGATGGATACGATTATTCTCTGTCAGAGCGTTTTAACGAAAGTAATGAAACCAGCGGGATTCAACATGGGGCTCAATATCGGTCGCCCCGCTGGAGCTGGCATACCTGCCCACCTTCATTTTCATATCGTTCCTCGGTGGGAGGGGGATCATAACTTTATGCCTGTCATCGCCGACACGCACATTCTACCTCAAGCCCTCACGGATATTTGGGAACGTTTGCAACCCGAGTTTGCTGCACTTTCGAGCAAATCCTAGATGATGAGTTCGCGAAAAGCTCGAGTTGTGGAGGTGGCGGTTCATCATCCGCGTTATCGTATTTCCACGGCGAGTGTACAAAAATCCATCGCCTGTTTAGAGGGTTTATCCACCTTCCGTTGTCCGTTGGGTAATCTTTCCATCGTCTTTGTTGATGATCGCGAAATCAAACGATTGCATCGCGAGTTTATGGATGATGCTTCGGTGACGGATGTGATTACCTTTGTCGGGGAGGACCATCCCTTAGAGCCTTTTGCCGGAGAGATTTGTATTAATCTTGATCAAGCCAAGAGAGCAGCTCGTGAACATAAACTAACCTTGGAGAGGGAAGTGACACTTTATTTAGTTCACGGTTGGCTACACCTGTCTGGTTTGCGTGATCACACTGTGGCGCAGTCGAAAAAGATGCGTCAGGCCGAGGCGGAAGCCTTAGCCCACCTCGACTGCCATCGGCAAAAAGTTAAAGTCTCGGATTAACTTTCTCGCTCTTTTTCGGTTTCCAACTTTATCTCTGTTTGATGCAGCGCACGGTGCTTATTCATTCAGGAGGAATCGACTCCACGGTTTTGCTCGGCAAACTCTTAGCCGAGGGACGCGAAGTTTTTGCGCTAAGTGTTGATTATGGACAGCGCCATCGACGTGAAATTGAGGCCGCCAAACAGATTGCAGATTTCTATAAAATTAAACACCAAGTCGCCGACTTGCGTGCACTGTCTCCCTTGTTTGGTGCTAATGCTTTGACTGATGCGAAAGTGGCTGTGCCCGAAGGACACTACGAAGAAATTTCGATGAAGGCTACGGTGGTCCCCAATCGCAATATGCTGCTGATTTCCGTGGCAACGGCTTGGGCAATTTCCTTACGTGCTTCGTCGGTGGCTTACGGTGCCCATGGCGGTGATCATGCGATTTACCCCGACTGTCGTCCCGCTTTTGCCGAGGCTCTCGATCAGGCGATGCGCCTAGCGGATTGGCATGAGATTTCTCTAGAACGGCCCTTTGTTGGCATGGATAAAGCGGCAATCGTAAAACTCGGAGCCAGCCTCCAAGTTCCCTTGCACCTCACTTGGTCTTGCTACGTCGGTGGTGCCAAACACTGCGGTAAATGCGGTACTTGTGTTGAGCGCAAAGAGGCTTTTATCAAAGCAGGCGTAGCTGATCCAACCGAGTATCTGGCTTAGCGTCTTATCTCTGCTATTAGATAGTTAAGTAGTTCGCAGACCACTTTTTGTAGGCTTGTTTTCCGAAAAATCTGTCCTAAAAGTGCTAAGGTGTTTCGCTTCCTGAAACAGTCGATGGCGTGGGCCGCTCTCATGGCTTGGTTGGCATCTTCAGGAATTTGTTGGGATCTTTTGCAAGTGGTAGCTTGGGTGAATATGTCCAAAGCCAATGCCACTTCGATGCCAGTGGGCGCAGCGATTGCGAAAACACTTCAAGACGCCCCTTGTCCGCTTTGCGCCGCTTCGAAGAAAGGTCGCGATTCAACCGAACAGTCGCCTGCCTCTAAGCCAGAAATGCTGAAAGCGAAAACCGCGACCGATTATGCACCAGACGTTGTTTTGGTTTTAGAATTACCAACATCGATACCTTTTACTTTTTCTGCTGAAGCAGGAGCTAAGCCGAAAACCTTAAATCAAGAAGTACCTGTGCCACCCCCGAAAGTTTAACGATTTCTTGTCGTTTGGACTTCGGTCCATCGTGGCTTCACTTTTTAACAAGTCGCTCCCCATCGGGTGCGCACCTGTGTGCGTGTAAGATTTAGCCACACCTTACACGTACACAAAAAACCAAAAAAATCATGTTTACATCTTCTTCCGTCGCTCGCTCTACGCCAGCGGCCTTACTCGGATTCCTTGCCTTAGGAGTCTTCACCACTGCCCAGGCCTGTCCTTGCGGTTGCGTTAAAGTTACAGTCGATAATCTCAGTGAACGTCCCGCCACGCAAGCGGGTGCTTACACTCTGGATTTGCGATATGACTACATCAATCAAGATGAGCGTAACAACGGAGCACATGCGCATTTTACGGCCTTACACCGTAATTTGATTGCGACTCTCGAAACGCAACTCTTTGGCCAGACGGTAGCGATTACCGTGCCTCGTATTGATCGTACGCTCAAAACCAGTTCGTCTTCTGGTAAAGTCGTAGGCCTAGGTGATATCACTGTGTCTACGCGTTTCCCTTGGCAGGGTTATACGGTTATCGCAGGACTTAAACTGCCCACGGGTAAAGACGACTTGGTTCTCACTGTGCCACGTCGTTATTTGCAGCCAGGCACGGGTTCAACCGACCTCTTACTGGGATTGCGTAAAGACTTCGGATTATCCACCGATGTGTTTACGCAATTTCTGCAGGTACAAGCTCAAGGTTCATTGCTTTCCGATACCTATTTCCGTCCTGGAAGTATTGTCTCGGTGAGCGGTGGTTTGCGCTATGAATTGACTCCTGAGTTGTCGGCTTCACTGCAGGCAACTTATCTCCGTCAGCATCGCGATAAAAATATCCAGAGCACAGTGGATGCTTCTTACAATGAAGACCTCGAAAGTGGAGGATTTGAGACAATCCTTGCGGCGGGTTTTTCCTATAAGTTAAATCAGGCAACTTCTGCTTATGTTTTTTACAGCGAGCCTGTGAAAGTCGAAAGCAAGGTACCTAAAACGGGTGGATTGGTGAATCCAGTACACGCCACAGGTATTTGGTCCGTTGGCGTTATCCATTCGTTCTAAGACTATCAGCGTTTCATAGCACTCCGAGGCCTACCCGAGAAACCGAGGGTAGGCCTCTTTTTTGTCTAATTCTTAGGGTTTATCAAGAATGTGCCTTGCGAGGAGACGAGCGCCTCGTCTATTTCCCTGTGTTCATGTTTACGTGTCGTAAAGTCTTTGCCGATATCCCTTTCGCACATCGCCAGTTTAGGCACGAGGGGCGTTGTGCTTTTATTCATGGACATAACTGGTCGATTGAAATCGAGTTTGCTTGTAAACAACTCGACCAACGAGGCTTTGTCGTCGACTTTGGTGGTCTGGGTTTTCTCAAAACCTGGATTGATGAAAATTTGGATCACGCCTGTCTTTTCGCCCAAGCGGATCCTCAGCGTGAAGCCCTTTTGAAAAATCACCCACAACTTTTCAAAGCCTTGGTCATTGAGTCCGTTTCCACCGAAGGTATTGCGCAGTTTCTTTTTCAAACTTTTGATCCGATGGTAAGAAAAGAGTTCGGCGACCGAGCCTGGGTGCAGCAAATCATTCTTCACGAAGATTCTAAAAATTCGGCGCGTTATCAGCCCGATGCCTAAGATGGCTGAACTCTATCCGGTCAATGAAACGTTTCTTAGTTGGCAAGGGGAGGGTGTTCACCTTGGGCGTAAAGCTTTCTTCATTCGTCTGCAGGGTTGCCCAGTAAAGTGTCCATGGTGCGACTCTGCTTCCACTTGGCATCCTCAGTATGTTCCTAAGGACATTCGTAAGGCGAGTGCAGAGGAGTTGGCACGAGAAGCCAAGGCAAACCAACCCGAATTTGTGGTGGTTACAGGTGGCGAGCCTTGCGTGCACGACCTTACTTCCTTGTTGAAGGCCTGCAGTGCTGTCGGTTTGCCCGTACACCTTGAAACCTGCGGAGCTTACCCCATTGCCGATGGCTTTGCCTGGGTGACTGTAAGCCCCAAATGGGCTAAGCCTCCATTAGCAGAGTCATTAACCCGTGCGAACGAGATAAAACTCATCGTGGAATCGCCCGATTCTATGGAAAAATGGACGGCGGCGGTGGGTGGATGTTGGCAGGCCCCCCATGTTTGGCTTCACCCTGAGTGGTCTCAGCGAGCCGAACCTTCCATTTTAAAGGCCATTACCGAATGGGTGAAGTCTCACGGTGCGCCTTATCGTGCTGGCTGGCAGGTGCATAAGCCTTATTTGGCCGACGCTTTGGATGCTCGATCCCGTCCACCCGCCCCTTTGGGTGGGGATACCTTGAAGGGATTCTGACCTCTCGGG
>Ga0228702_1002242_pt1 | contig 11257 bp, 9 predicted proteins | sample McNCre217_Aug_MG_2_FD_178018 | JGI IMG/M metagenome (GOLD analysis project Ga0228702, IMG submission 178018) | Freshwater microbial communities from McNutts Creek, Athens, Georgia, United States - 20-17_Aug_MG | ecosystem: Environmental > Aquatic > Freshwater > Creek | place: USA: Georgia... | reverse complement strand
AACATAAGAATAACCCTGCGCCGGAAGGCTTGGTGTATATTGGACTGACCTGTCTCACCTCTCGGCAGCCACCATATGACCGGGAGTAACTTCAATCAGCTTATTGCGGATCAAGACGGTGCCTTTTCTATAAACTGGGCTTATGATCTCATCCGTTGGGCGCGCAGTTGTGCTGCGCTGCCGTGTCGGATCGGGCACCGGCACGGCATCCATCAGGCGACGCGTGTAGGCATGTTGCGGATTACCGAAAACCTGCGCGCGGCTGCCCATTTCCACGATCTGGCCACGGTACATCACGCCGACCCTGTCCGAGATATTCTCGACGACCGCCATATCGTGGCTGATGAACAGCATCGCAATGCCGAATTCGTCTTTCAGGCTTTGCAGCAGCGCCAGCACCCGCGCCTGAACGGACACGTCAAGCGCAGCCACGCTTTCGTCGGCCACAAGAAGTTTGGGCGTAAGTGCCAAGGCACGCGCGATGCAAATGCGCTGCCTTTGACCGCCCGAAAATTCATGCGGATAATTGTCGAGCTGCGCTGCGGTCAGACCGACCTTGTGCATCAGGTCCGAGGCGCGGGCGCGGCGGCTTTCGGTGTCTTCATCACCATGGATCAACAGCGGCTCCGCGATCTGATCGCCCACGGTCATCCGTGGATCGAGCGAGGACATCGGATCTTGAAACACGATCTGGGCGGCGGTGCTGAGGCGGCGGCGCATGGCGGCTGTCATGGTGCCCACCATTTGGCCCGCGATGCTGATCTGGCCCTCATGCGGCACCAGCCCTACAATGGCGCGCGCAATGGTTGATTTGCCGCATCCCGACTCGCCCACCAGCGAAAACGTCTCACCGGCGCGGATGTCAAAGCTGACGCCCTCGACCGCATGGACGCGGTGGGTGACGCGGTTCAGCACGCCACCGCGGATGTCAAAGCCAACCTTGACTTCGCGCAGATCGGCAACGACAGGGGTTTCGGGGCGCGGCTTGGCGCTGCCGCCCTGCCCCATACGCGGCACTGCGGCGAGCAAATCGCGCGTATAGCTTTGCGCGGGGGCTGCAAAAATCTGCCGCACCGCTCCGGTTTCAACCACCCGCCCGCTGCGCATGATCACGACCCGGTCGGCCATCTCTGCAACCACACCCATGTCGTGGGTGATCAGCAAAATCGCTGTGCCGTGCTCGGCCTGCAAATCGCGCAGCAATTCCAAAACCTCGCGCTGCACGGTGACATCCAGCGCCGTCGTCGGCTCGTCGGCAATCAGAACCTCGGGTTTGAGAGCAAGCGCCATGGCAATCATCACACGCTGACGCATACCGCCCGAAAGCTCGTGCGGATATTGGCCCATCCGGCGCGCGGGATCGGACATGCGCACAGCTTTCAGCGCCGCAAGCGCCTCGGCGCGGGCCTGGTGCTGCGACAGCGGGGCGTGGGCGCGGATCGCCTCGATCAGTTGCGCGCCGATGCTCATCATCGGGTTGAGTGAGGTCATCGGTTCTTGAAAAATCATCGCGACGCGGTTGCCGCGGATCTGGCGCATCTCGGCCTCGGAGAGCGACGAAAGCGGCAGGCCGCCCAAACTGATACTGCCAGAGGTAATCCTGACCGCTGGCGGCGGCAGCAGGCCCATGATCGCCAGCGACGTGATCGATTTTCCAGACCCGCTCTCGCCCGCGATGGCCAAGGTCTCGCCGCGCCGCAGATCAAAGCTGATGTCGTTGATCAACGGCACCAGCCCGCTTTGGTTGCGAACCGAGACAGTCAAATCGCGCAACGACAGCACCACGGACTCTTCCGAGGCCACGGGGGTCTCGGAACGATGGTTCGCATCCTCGGTCATTCGAAAACGCACCGAGGGAAATAGAAGCTGACCACCCAGTTTGGCATATCGACGATCTCCGAAATACGCAGATCGCCGCACGTGCTGACCAGCATATAGGCGTCCACCGCAGCCATGCCGCGTGTTGCACAGAGGAAATCGACCATGCTCGCCACGGCATCGCGGCTTGCGGTCATCAGGTCCGGCCCGATGCCGGTGGTGACCTCATAGCCCTTAGCGTCCAAGTGCCGCGTCACAGGCCCCGGCGTGGTAAAGCGCGGGGTTTTCAGGTTGGCGCCTTTGACCAGATCCAGCGTCAGGATCACATCCATCGGGCTTTCAATCGCCGTACCGCAGACCTCGCCGTCCCCCTGCGCCGCATGGGTGTCGCCCACGCTGAACAAAGCGCCCGCTACCTCGACCGGCAGATAAAGTGTGGTGCCCGCTGACAGATCACGGATGTCCAGATTACCACCGGCGCGCCGTGGCGGCACGATTGAATGCAGACCATTTTCCGCCAAGGCATTGCCGATCGTGCCCGCAAACGGCTTCAAAGGCACCCGCGCCTCTTTGCCGAACATCGAAGGCGCCATCAGGTCCGGATCATAGGACCAGACATGCAGCGCGGGGTCGGTGAACTGATCGGCAAGCAGGCCAAAACCCGGAATATTCGCGGTCCAGCCCCAACCTTTGCCGCCTTGGGTTTGCGGCGCAAAACTGTCGAGCGTGACTTTCAACGCATCACCCGGCTCGGCCCCCTCGACCCAGATCGGCCCTGACACGGGATTGATCTTGCCGAAATCAAGCGTCGCCACATCGGCCACGGTGGACGACGGGCCAAGTTGGCCCGCCGAACTGTCGTGGCAGTGAAACTTGATCGTCTGGCCCGGCTCCACCCGTTCGGCTGGGGCAAATGAATTGTCCCAGCCGAAATGATGTTGCGCGCCGTGGATCGTATAATCACAAGCCTTGCACATCTGGTTTACTCCTTGACGTAAACGTAGTCGTAGTTCACCGGGATCGACACCGGATCGACATAGAGGTTGTCCGCCCCGCCCATACGCGCGGATTTCATGGTGTAGCGTTGTTCGTTGAACACCGGCACCCAAGGCGCTTGCTCCATCACCTTCATGTAGACATCGGACCACATCTTCATGCGTTCCGGTGCGGCGGGGTCAATCATGCTGTCAGCGGCTGTTGCTTCGGCATCAATCGCCGGATCGCAGAACTTGGACCAGTTCCAACCGCCATCCACCGCACCCGAGCAGCCAAGGATCGGGCCGTAGAAGTTCGACGGATCGGGGAAATCCGCGATCCAGGCCATGCCACCCGACCAGATCATCGGCGCGGTGCCAGCACCACCTGCCTCGATCACATTAGCCTGCGCAATGGACTGGATCGACGCCTTGACGCCAATAGCCGCCAGATCCTGCTGGATCGCTTGGGCAATCCGCGGGTTCGGGTCGGTGTTCATCACATAAAGCTCGGTCTCAAAGCCATCGGGCAGGCCGGCCTCGGCCAGCATCTTCTTGGCCTCATCGGGATTGAAGGCATAACCGGCATGATCCTTGGTGTAGCCCGGCATCGACGGCGGCAGCGGCTGATTGGCCGGCACGGCGCGGCCGTTGATGATCTGGACAATGCGGTCCTTGTTGATCGCCATGTTGATGGCGCGGCGGACCTCGACATTGTCGAAAGGCGGGGTTTTGACGTTCAGTGTGATATAGCCGGTTTGCAACTGACCGCCTTCAACCACCATAGCTGCCTGTGCGGGATCTCCCATTACCTCTTGAAATTTCGCAGGCGGGATGCCGTCGCCGGGGACATCGACTTCGCCGTTTTGCAGCCGCAGCAGCGCCACGACGGGTTCCTGGCCAACTTCAAAGGTCACCGTATCCAGATAGGGCAGACCCGCACGCCAGTAGTCAGGGTTTTTTGCAAAAACCAGCTTCTGGCCGATGGTCCATTCGGCGAGTTTGAACGCGCCAGTGCCGACGGGCATCTTGCCGAAATCGCCATTGGCCGCCTCGACCGCCTCTTTCGGCACGACAGAGGCGAAATTCAGCGCCATGACATGCAGGAAAGTCGCGTCGGGGCGCGACAGTTTGATTTCAACTGTTGCAGGGTCAATTACCGTCACTCCGGCAAGCGAGGTCGCAGAGCCATCCGCCATCGCGTCATAGCCAGCAATCGCGCCGAAGAAACCCGCACCGGGCGATTGGGTGGCCGGCGTGGTCACGCGGTCGAGCGAATATTTCACGTCATCCGCCGTCATCTCGCGACCATTGTGGAATTTGACGCCTTGGCGCAGATGGAAGGTAAAGGTCATGCCATCGGCCGAAACGTCATAGCTTTCCGCAAGACCGGGGCGCAGTTCGGTGGTGCCGGGGGTATAATCCATCAGCCCGTCGAACAGCGATTTGATCATCGACCAGTTTTGCCAGTCATAGCCAATCGCAGGGTCAAGTGTAGCCACATCGTCCTTGTAGGTGATGACGATCCCGCCGCCTGATTTGGCGTCCGGGTCCAATGCCTCTTGCGCAAAGGCGGGCAGTGCGAGGGCTGCGATAAGCGCAGTAGATACGAGCAGTTTTTTCATAGCTTTCTCTCCTGTTGATGGTTTGCTGTCAGCGAATTCGGATACGGGGGTCGATCAGAGGGACCACAAGGTCGGCCAACAGATTGCCCAGAACGATGGCGCAGGCCGAGACCAGCGTGACCCCCATGATGATAGGAATGTCGATGCGCTGGATCGCCTGCCATGCAAGCTGGCCGATGCCGGGCCAGCCAAACACGCCCTCGACCACCACGATGCCGCCCATAAAAATGCCGATGTCGATGCCGATCATCGCGATCACTGGAAGGATGGCATTGGGCAGAGCGTGGCGCAGAATGACACGGCTGCGGGCAAGGCCCTTGGCGCGGGCGGTGCGGATGAAATCGGCGCGCAGCACCTCTATCATGCTGGATCGCATGATCCGTGCATACCAGCCCGACCCAAGAATGCCCAAGGTCAGGGCAGGTAGCACAAGATGGGCGGGCGTACCGTAGCCGCCGATGGGAAACCAACCAAGCTTGACAGCAAAGACATAGAGCAACAGCAAAGCCACCACGAACTGCGGCGCCGAAACGGTGATGAACGAGGTCATCATCAAGCTGTTGTCCACCGCCCGCCCGCGCCAGATCGCGGCGATCACGCCCATGCTCAGCCCGATCAGCAGTTCGGCAGCAATCCCCGCCGCCATCAGCAAAAGCGAGGCCGGTAACCGCGCCATGATCAGCGTGGTCACATCGGTCTTTTGCAAATAACTGCGCCCCATGTCACCGTGAAACAGCCCGGCCAGATAGCGCGTGTATTGCACGACAAAGGGCTGATCCAAGCCCAGTTGCTCGCGGATATTCGCCACCGTTTGCGGCGTGGCCGACCGCCCCGCAATTTGGCGCACCGGATCGGCAGGCAGCACATAGAGCAAAAAGAAGGTGATGAAGGATACCCCCAGCAGGATCAGCGCCGATTGGATCAGACGACGGAAAATAAGCGCAGCCATCAGTCGGATCCTCGCAGGGTTGGGTCCAGAACGTCGCGCAGGGCGTCACCAACAAGGTTGAAGGCAAGCGCCAGAACCAGAATGGCAAAGCCGGGAATGAACACGAGCCAAGGGGCCGACTGGAAATAGGTCTGGTTTTCAAAGATGATATTGCCCCAGCTTGGCGTCGGCGGCTGAACCCCGACCCCCAGATAAGACAGCGTCGCCTCCAGCAGCACGGTCGTCGAAATCCCCAAAGTGCCCCAGACGATGATCAGCGGCATCAGATGCGGCAGGATGTGGCGGAACAGAATGCGCGGCGTGCTTGCGCCTAGGGTCCGCTCGGCGGCGATGAAATCGCGCGCGGCAAGCGCCGAGGTCTCGGTATAGATCACCCGCGCCGTCTGCACCCAGTTCACCAGCGCGATCACAAAGGCGACGATCCAGATCGAAGGCTGAAAGATCGCAGCAAGGCAGATCGCCAGCAAAAGCGCCGGAAAGGCCATCATCAAATCGGTAAACCGCATCAGGATCGCGCCGAGCCAGCCTTGAAAATACCCCGCCGTGAGCCCGATCATTGTGCCGATGATCAGCGCGATACCATTGGCCATCACCCCGATGATCAGCGAGGTGCGCGCGCCGTAAAGCAACCGACTGAGCAGATCGCGGCCCAAAAGATCGGTGCCAAGCAGATAGGGGGCGCCGGGCGGCAGCGGTTCGCCCACCAGAGTCAGGCCGTCGAAATGCTGCTCGAACGGATCAAAAGGCGCAATCAATGGCGCAAGAATGGCCGCCCCGACAATGATCACAACAAGCGCCAAGCCAAGCAGAGCCAGCTTGCGCCGCAATAGGCGCCGAAATGCGCTGCTTGCGCCCCGAATGGCTGCGGCATCGCTCATGCGGCACCCCCTTTCGGTTTGCGCGCGCTTGGCTGCGATCCACGCAACAGCACCCGGCCTGCAGCCTCTTCGATGCTGATCCGGGCATCCATGGCTTCGCTTCGCAGCGCGCTATAGGCGGCGGCCTCTGACCCGGTCTGTTCAATCAGCATCACCACCGCGCGCACCACGGTCTGCCGCTCGCCGATTTTCTGGCGCAGATCGGCCACCTCGGCCGACAAAGCGCGCCGCGCCTGAAAAGCATTGCGCGCGATCAATAGCGCGCTGTAGACGCCACTGTCACCCACCGGCTTCAATATCTGCGCCGTCGCCCCCGTGGACAACGCCCATTCAATCCGCCCCGGTGCCTCGGTGCCAATCAGCGCTATCAATGGCATTGGCGCCTGCGCCTTTTGCCAGGGAAACTGCTCGTCAAAGCCCATATCGGCGTCGAAAAATACGAAATCCGCGGCAAGTGCATCGGCCTCAAGCACCGGCCATTGCGTGCTGACCCGTAATCCCACCGCAAGCAATTGGCGGCTCAGCGCCGAAACGGCGGCATGAGGGCGGTGCAGGATGATGGCATGCGCGCCGCCCAGATCAACGATCCTGCCCCCCCGCATCACGACACCACTCGCAAGCGGCGCATCGCATTGGGCACAGGTTGCGACAGATAGGGGTCGCCCGCCACCAGCCCGCCGGAATGCACCACCCTGAACGCGCCATTCCGCACCTGCGCAATCAACACAGGTTGCGGCATGTGATGCGTCTTGGCATCAATGCGGCTTTGCAGCCCCGCCGGAGTTTGCAGCAAAGCCGCAATGTGCAGGCGGCTGTTCTCTTCCGCGCCCTCCAGCAGATTTGCCAAGGTATAGACGGCGGCGTTGGCCGCAGCCTCGTGGCTGCTGACAAAGGCCTGCGCGCCATCATGGAAATAGGGCCCCGCCGCGATCAGCCCCTCAGACGCCGCCCCAATATCGTCCAGCTCACATTCCGTCAGATTGCACGACAGGACAGGGCAGTGATCGGGACTGAACCGCGGGTCATCAGCCCCCAAAGCCGCATAGGCCTTCAAGAACGCATAAGACGAGGGGCCGATCAGCGAGTTCAGGATAAAGTCAGGCTCTGTGGCGCGGATTTCTTCGATCATACGACCGATGTCCACTGATCCGATTGGCAAATAGCGCTCGCCCAGCACTTCGCCTCCGACAGCGTGAAGGGTCTCACGCGCCAGGCGGTTGATCTCCCAGCCCCAGATATAGTTGCTGCCCGTCAGATAGCCGCGCCGCCCGTACGTCGGAAAAGTCCATTCCAGCAGCGGTAAAAGATGTTGATTTGGGCAGGCATGCAAATAGACAACATGATCCGAGGCCTCATAGCCCTCATAGGGCACTGTATACCAAAGCGTGCCCCCCGATTTCTCAAGCGTCGGGATGACCTCTTTGCGGCTCCAAGACGTCACGCAGCCGATGATATGACGCGCAGGCGTATCACGCAAAATCTCTTCGCAAAGCGGGCCGTAGCTATCCACATTTCCTGCCGGATCGCGTTCGATGGCCTCAAAACGGATTGAACGGGCTGGATCGGCGTTGATCTCTTCGATGGCATTCAGCGCGCCCTTTCGGCAGGCATCGCTGATGCGGGCATAGCTGCCGCTGCGCGAATAAAGAATTCCAACTGGCACGCTGCGTTTCATGGAGCCTCAAATAAAAAAAACCCGCCCGAAAATCCTCCAAGTGCGAAGATTTCGGGTCGGGCCTGATTGCCGCTCGGCGTTGAGCCGTATTTGCACCAAGGGTGTTCCGAGAAAAACGCTACGTCAAGTGCCCTGATCTGATAGGCCGAATGTTTCGGCTATGTTTTAAATTTGTTTCAAGAATTTGCCATTCTGTTGGGCAGTTCCCGCATGCCGGGCGCAAGATCTTTGTCCGAACAGAAGCAACCTTATCGTTCTTTAACGATATAGCCCTCGCCATCGGCATGAGGCGCGCGCAACTGCGCACTAACTTCCCATGAAACTTGCCATTCACGCCAAAGACTTTCAAGAATGCGCCTTATGACCCTTGCGGCTGTTGTGACAGCGTAAGACTGGGCGTTCGACTTGCAAGGACAATCCGAGCGCACCCGGACTAGGGCATATTCCCTCTTGACCGTACAGTGGGTGCTAATGGCCGACTATTGCTTCGCCGATGACATCCGACATTCAACAGTCGATGACGCCGTCGAGGCCGAAGTCTGCCATTGTGCGCGAGGTTGCCTGACGCAGCGCATCAGTTGTGGTGAGCGCGGGTTCAAGCTGACAGGCTTCGATGCAAAGGGACACAGCGTTGGCATAGTGAGAGGCTACAACCACTAAATGTCCGTGCGAGCGTTGAAGGTCGCGGCGCACTACGTTTACATCCACGGCGCGCATCAGCAGGCGGGCGCAAGGTGCACCGTCAATCTGCGCGAGCCCATCTGAAAGCGTACCAAGGTTCGAACAGCTGACCGGCAAATCTTCGGCATAGGAAAAGAAGTTGTTTACCATCGCTGTGGTGATGCCACGCGGCATCCAGGCGACGGCAGGCAGAAGTGACGTCTGGGTGGACTCATCGCTGTCGCGTGCGCTGCGAAGCATCGCCATGTGTAGCTTATTCAAAGGCCGCAGGTCGGTGCAAAGGCGCTCTGGTGCGACAGTCATCGTGCGAAAATCGATTGCAAGTGCGCGCTCGTCCTCAAGCCCGCGCCGTCTATCGATGGGGACAAGCAGGCTAACTGCACCATCGGAAACCCGGCGGCGGCCCATGTGCATGGCCAAAGTTGCCACAAAACCCGGGAGCAAGGTGTTTGGACGGCCGCCAAGCCGACGGGCGCAGGCATCCCATGCCTGAAAGTTGAAGGTCACGGCTAGAGAGGGAAGATTTACGACCGTTGCCGGGTCAGCAGGCGCGGCGGCGAGGGGCATTTGCGGCGCCCTTCGCCGCACCAAGGATCTGACCGGGATCTTGCGGGCAATCGCGGCAAGTGCGGCAACCGTGCGCGGCGTGTCTGATACGACTTGCAGGAAATCCGATATGCATCCGGCCAGCAAGCCACGCGCGCCCTGCGGCAAATAGGGGTTAGCAAGCTGTGTTCGGGTTGCAGCCGCTTCGATGGCGCGCAGCGCACCGATCCCGTCGATCACCAAATGCGAACCCAGAATACTTACGGCGGTGGTACCATCGTCGAAGCGCTGCATGTCCAGGTGCCATGCCGGACCCGTGGTGGGGTCAATGGTCTGGCGCGCCTGCTGGTTGGCCCATTGCATCAATTCGGATCGTTGCAGCGGCTTGTGGTCTTGTCTGAGTGTCTGGTGCGGGCCATTCGGCTTTACCCAACGGGGCCGGCCCAACCGCAGGACCGATGGCGCAATAAGGCGGTTGAATGGCAAAGCAGCCAGCCGTTCGTTCATTTCATTCAGTGCAGCGAGGTTCACCTCACGGTCGTAAAGCCAGATGCACTGCATCAACTGTGCCCTGCCCGTGGCCCGGAATAGCTCGAAGGCCACTTGATCAACCCAAGCGAGCCGGTGGCGCATATGCGCAGCTGTGCGGGACGCCGGTTTTTCAGGCATCGAAGAATTCGCCGGAGAGGCCATACTGGGCCAGAAGCTGTTCGACCAGCATTTGAAGGTGGCGGCTTTGGGTAACAACGCCGGGCTGATACGCTACGAAATTCAGGTGCATATGATCTGAGACCACGCCGCCAAAGAGGGTCGCCACACCCTGACGCGCTTCGATCGCTTCCAGTGAAACCTGACGGTCGGTGCCACGAAAACAAACTTCGTCCGCATCGGCGCCGTCAATCCTAAGAATCTCCTGAGGCAATTTCCCTAAATACGAACATGTGACAGGCAATTCTGACAGCGCGGCAAAAGCCAGATGGCCCGCCCTTTCTACGACAGATGAGGGCACGAAAGGCACTAGCGGCAGCAGCATATCTATCGGATCGGTTTCTTTCCTTGTCCGAAGCAATGTGCTCCGCAGACGTCGCTGAAGTTCTGTCAAGCGCCTATCGGGCGCATCGACCGACATCTTGAGCGAGGCTAGCGAGACGCAGTTTCCCGCTGCGTCCGACTGCCCTTGCCGCAAGTTGACCGGAATTAACATCGTCACGTCGCCGTCGCGCACCCGGCCAAGGGCGGAAGCAAAGGCGGTCGTAATGGCGGCCAGCAGCGTGAGCCGGTTCGCCCCAAGATTTTTGGCCTTTGCATCCCACATGGTAGTAGGAATGCGCAGCGGGATCGAGGCAAATGCGATTGTGCGGTCAGGCGTGGTCTTTAGCAGTTTCTTTGAAACCGCACGGCTTGACGTTAAACGCGGGAAGCGAAACATCCGCGCCGCGCGGGCGAGAGCACGGAACGTCACGGGCAGATCCTGCACTGTGCGCCAAAGTTCGGAAACGATATCCGCGACCGAGTGTTGCGCTGAGATCGCGGGATAGGCTGGCAACACTGGATTAGCAGCGACGGCTTCGGCCACGGCAAGCGCAACCGAAGTTCCGTCTGCAATGCAATGGGATACGACGAGCGAGACGATTGTATCGCCGTTGGTAAGGTGTTGGGCCGTCAACGTCCAGGCCGGCCCTTGCTCAGGATCCAGTGGGAGCTCGACCTGTGCGTCCAGCCATGTTTGCAGCCGCGCTGGGTCAAGTGGCGCTGTGGCCGCTGTGGCCGACAGTGCAGGCGGGGCGACTACCCATTGGTGTCGCCCAAACGGCAACAGCGCCGGGCGGATGAGACGGGCCAAACGGCCATGTGCAAGATTGTCGCGGAACTTTTCCAGTGCGCCCAGATCGACGGGCCGATGATACCGCCAAGCGACTTGGATGACGGCCTGATGCCCGGCTGCAGTATGCCCCAAGTGAAGCGCCTGGTCCATAAAGGACAGAAAGGAAGGCGGTTGCCGAAACCTGTGCTTTGGGAATGGCATCACGTTCAGCGGCGGCCAACGCGGGCGGGCGTCGATGCACCGGCGACCTGACGGCAAATGTTTTGAAACATCTCAACATAGTTTG
>Ga0228702_1002240_pt1 | contig 11264 bp, 11 predicted proteins | sample McNCre217_Aug_MG_2_FD_178018 | JGI IMG/M metagenome (GOLD analysis project Ga0228702, IMG submission 178018) | Freshwater microbial communities from McNutts Creek, Athens, Georgia, United States - 20-17_Aug_MG | ecosystem: Environmental > Aquatic > Freshwater > Creek | place: USA: Georgia... | reverse complement strand
GGCGTTCACTCAGGCGTTCAAGGGCGACGGCACGCTTTTGCTTCGCCTTGCCGACCTCTATAACGACCGTAACTCCGACGGCACCTACAACTCGAACGAGACCGAAGCATTCATGTCCATCGGCTGTTTGGACGGCTCTAGCTCATCCAAGATGACCGACATGGTGGCGCAAAACAAGCGCGTGCTAGCCGCGAGTTCGGTATTCGGACGCTACTGGCAGTGGGGTGGCTTGGCCTGCTCATACTGGAAGTACAAAGCCGTCAAGCCGCTTGCCAGTTACGCGGCTAAAGGTTCGCCAACCATCGTTGTTGTTGGTACCACCGGAGACCCGGCAACGCCTTACTCGCAGGCAGTTTCGCTCGCGCACAAGGTGCTTAGCAACGGTTTTCTGGTCACTTGGAAGGGTGAGGGTCACACCGCTTACGGTCGCAGCAATTCCTGCGTGAATGATGCCATTGATGGCTTCTTCATCGATGGGGCGTTGCCCAAGTCTGAACCAACCTGCTAGCAGGCGCCTATTGCTGAGACAAGTGTTTGTTAGCGCAGAATAAGCGCGCCAAATAGGAACACGAAGATTGCCACGAAAATGGCCGGGGTAACAAATTTCACAACTGGCAACCAGCGTGCGGTGCGAATGACACCGATGGCGATTGGGCTCTTACCCTTTACCTTGTCGAGTGCTTCGGCGATGTTCATGCCGTCGCGCGCTGCTGTGAACTCGGCCAGTGCGCCAAGGATTCCCGATGCCAAAAGGATTAGAACCGCTGCCCAGCGAACCGTAGCGCGAGCGTCTGCGAGGCCAAACTGAAGGAGCGCAACCGTGGTGATGAGAAGGCCGGTTGGCGCTAGCTGCGCGATAATCAGGCGATTCCAGGCGTTGTTCCACTGCTGCAGCAAAGCTTTTTCAGTCATCTCTGAGTTACCTCTCGGTTGCGTTGTTTCCAGCCCTAGCGGTTGCTGGTTTCGTCATTATCCTCGCACGATTTCAATGGTTTACCGAGCAAATGTGGCTTTCCGGGAAGCGCGGAAACCCGGTTCCGGTTGCAAAAGTGAAAACTTTTTACTGGCAGGGACCTTTGAAGCGTAATAACAAGTTCCAAGAGTTGATGTCCGTGCGCTTTAGGTGTCTACTCTCCGGCGCAAAGGATGGCGTTCCGCCTTGGCTCGAGGTAATTGCGGCCGGTGATGAACCGGGCCTATTTACCCCCGATGACGCCCCGTGGGTTGTCCACGCAGACTTCGGAACGCTCGTCGGCGGCATCCGCGCGTTGCTTGTGCAGGCGCTTCACCCCGGAACCCTGCGAGGAGTATCTGAGCACTCTCGCTACGAGGAAGATGCTCTCGGACGTCTGGCAGGAACCATCCGCTGGCTCACTGTGACTACGTTCGGCTCGCACAAGGCGGTTGCCCGTGAGGCCGCGCGCGTGAATGGAATGCACAAGCGGGTGGTGGGCAGCTACGACACCAATGCGGGGGAGCACAGAGCCTACAAAGCCGCAGATCCTGACCTTTTGCTCTGGGTGCACATCGCGTTCATGGAGTCGTTCCTGGTTTGCCACACCGAATACGCCTGGAGGCCCATTCCCGGCGGCGCAGATGCATACATCGCGCAGTGGTCGAAGTCTGTTGAGCCTCTCGGGCTCACAAACGTACCGATGTCCGAGGCCACTTTAAAGGCGGAGATTGCGCGTTGTCTAAAGGCGGACATCCTGCGAGTGGATGACCGCACTCGCGACGTGGTGAAGTTCATCAAATATCCGCCACTTCCTCCAGTGGCCAAGGTTATCTATCGGTTGCTTTTCGATGCCGCCGTGGTGTCGCTCGAGCCTGAGTATCGCGAAATGCTCGACCTGAAGCCGGCGCCTCGTTGGATTGTAAAGCCGGCTACACGCCTAGTACTTCGCGCAATCCGCTGGTTCATAGGCCCGGAATCTCCAATCGAAGACGCCGGTCGCGACAGACTGATCCGCATCGGCGCGTGGACGCCGACGGGTGCCTAAACGAGCTCTTCTTTGAAGAACGCGTCGATGCGCTGCCAAGCATCGACGGCCTGCTCTGGAGCAGGGGCAATGCCAAGTACGCGCTTGAGGATTGGCTTGAGTAGGGTAGGGCCGGCCTGAACCGGGTTGAGGAATGCGTGACCGGTGTTTGGGTATTCCTTCACGTCGTGCTTAACCCCGTGCTTGGTAAGCGCGATTTCCAGAGTCTCGGCCGCGCCCTTGAGTGACTTGTCAGCCCCGCCGAACGAACCGATGATTGGGCAAGCCACGCTAAGAACCTCGTCAAGGTTCTCTGGTAGTCGACCGTAGTTCACCGCGGACACGTCATATCCTCGACCAGCGAGAATCAGTGCAAAAGCGCCACCCATGCAGAAGCCGATAACGCCGGCTTTGTCGGATGCCTGAGGGAGGCTCTGCGCATAGGCCTTTGCGGCTGAAACGTCATCGAAAGCCTGACCCTTCTGGGCAGTTAGCGCCTTGAAGGTTGCGGTTAGGCACTTGCGCGCGCCACCGCGGCTGAAGAGGTCGGGCATGATGGTGAGGTAGCCGAGTGAGGTTAGTTTCTCGACCTGCGCGCGCATCGACTCATCGATGCCGAAGACTTCGTGCACCACGACCACAACGGGGAATGGCCCCGCGCCGTCTGGAATGCCGAGCAAACCGTTCAGCTTTGAATCTGACGAGGGGATCTGCACTTCGCGAAGTTCCATGTGGCAACACTAACAAGGTGTCTTAAGCATTTGGCGAACAGAGCCACCTAGGAGAATCGAACTCCTGACCTGCTCTTTACGAGGGAGCTGCTCTACCGACTGAGCTAAGGTGGCGAAGCCGGGCCACAAACCCCGCAACCCTACAAGTTTATCTGCGTGCGGAACTAGGACACTTCAGCGATACGCGCTGCCAGCAGACCTGCAATGAGCTCGCGATCCGGAACGTGGTCAACCGCGAACTGGAACGAAGACTTGGCAGCGGTGTATCCCGCGAGGCGTTCGGCAAACGCGGTCATTACATTGGCGCTCTGTGGCGCGTAAACCAAATGATTCTTGAAGGCGCAGAGTCCGGCCACGTTTTTGCCATTGAACTTGAAGATGGGAGCACCCCATCCGATGGTCTCAACAAGTCCTGGTTCCAGCTCGAGAAGCATGGTTCGAAGCGCGGTCAGAGTCGCGCGCTTTGGCTCTTCGAGCTCAGCTAGGTATTCATCAACAGTGGTTGCAGGCATGCAAACAATCTACCTCCGTGCGGGCTCGAGCAAAATACTGTGGACATAATGGTTGCGTTACCAACGTGCCACTCCGGCGCGAAGCCAAAGTTAGGGTCAGCGTGTCTAAGTACCAGCCAGACCGCATTCTCAATGGCGCTGCGTACTACAACGAATACCACCAGTCGGAACGTACCGATGAAGACTTCGCGCTGATGGAAGAAGCAGGCGTCAGCGTCATCCGCGTGGGGGAGTCGGTCTGGAACAAATGGGAGCTGACCGAGGGTTAATACAACCTCGACTGGCTCCAACCGGTTCTGGATGCGGTCCACGCCAAAAACATCCGCGTGATTATTGGCACGCCTACCTATGCCGTTCCAAGTTGGTCCTGCGCGCGAGTACGAGGTTTCGATTCGCTACCGTTCCACCGAAGCGCGAAACGGCCGTGTTTTGGCCGGACGTCACCTGTTCTACGACGGCAACCAGAACCAGAGCTACGAACAGTACGTCAACCGCGGTACGCCTTTCCCAAGCACCAATGGTGAGTGGAAAGAAATCGTGATCGGCACAACCCAGTTCCAGCCGGGCGAGTATCAGGTCCGCCTATCGCACAGTCACAACTTGCCGGCGGGTTCAACCAGCTTGGATGTGGACTGCTTCATCTTCCGCCCGGTTAGCTAACGCGCGGGCCATCGGTACTTCCTAGCGCAAGCGTGAGCGAGCCGGCAGCAGTGCCCAAAGAATGGCTCCGGCATCGATGAATTCTTGGCTCAGCGCCGCTTCGGTGGCATTCAAGACTCCGAACGAACCCAGCAGCATCGCCGCAATCGCCAGCGTCATGCCCGCTCCCGAAGCCTGCAGCGCTCGCGCCCGTGTGCCTTGAGCAACGTCCAATGCAACGGCCAGGCGGTCAATCGAATCCTCGAGGATGACAACATCCGCCGCCTCGCTAGCCGCCGTGGCACCGCGGGCACCCATGGCCACACCAACATCGGCGGCTGCCAAAGCGGGCGCATCGTTGATGCCGTCGCCAACCGCAATGACGGTGCCGGTGGTGCGAAGTTTCTGGGTGGCGACGATCTCGAGCTTTTGAGCCGCGGTGCACTCGGCGTGGAAGCCGTCTGCCCCAACGGCCTCGGCAACTGACTCCACAGTGCTGTGCCGGTCGCCCGAAACCAGGATCACGTGCTCAACACCGAGTGAGCGCAGCTGTGCGACGGTCGACTTGGATTCCTCACGCACAGGGTCTTCGAGCCCAATCAGTCCCAACAGATCTCCGTCCACCTCGATGGCGACAAGCAGCGGCTCGGCTAGGTTTGCCCATTCAGGAAGTTCACCAAACGGTTGTCCAACTCGCACGGTATGCCCCGAAACCTCACCCGAGAGGCCGGTGCCGTGATCTTCTTTGACGCCGGTTGCTCGAACCAGTTGCGCACCCGAAAGCACCGCCTTGGCCACAATAGCCTGAGCCACCACATGCGGGCTTTGCTGTTCTAGCGAACCGGCCAAGTGCAGTAGCCAATTGGTGTCGGTGCCCGGTGCGGTAGCGAACCCGGTCACCTCGGGTCCGCCGTGGGTCAGCGTGCCGGTCTTGTCGAGCAAAATCACTTTGCCCAGAGCCAAGCTCTCCAGTGCCGCTCCGCCCTTGATTACCGCACCCTTGCTTGCAGCCTTAGACATGCCGGCGATGATGGCAACCGGCACGGCGAGGATGAGCGGGCACGGAGTGGCCGCCACAATCACGGCAACCGCATAGCTGTAGTTCTGAGTGATTGCCCAGGTGGCTGCTGCCAAAACGAGTGCGAACGGGACAAACCGCACCGCCCACTTATTGGCGATGCGAACCGCTCCCGCGCTGTCGGCCTGAGCCTGCGCAACCAGTCGCACTAGGGCCGAATAGGTGCTGGCCTCTGCCGAGGTGGTGGTGAGAATTTCAACCGCGTTGTCGGTGTTCACGACGCCCGAGGAGACCTCGCTGAGAGCCGCGCGGTAAACCGGCAAGGGTTCACCGGTAAGTGCGCTTTCGTCGAAGGTTCCGTGGCCGACCAAGGTGCCATCGAGCGGCACAACTTCACCGGCGCGAACCAAAATATTCGAACCCACAGGAACATTCGCAATTGGAGTGGGGGTGAGGCTGCCATCGGCGTTCACCAGATGTGCAACGGTTGGAGCGCGGTTTAGAAGCGCGCCCAGCCGAGAGTTTGCCCGGCCCGCAGCCCAGTTCTCAAGGGCACGCCCGCTCGCAAGCATCAGCGAAATCACGGCGGCGGCAAGCCATTCACCGGTAATCGCGGTAGCGAGGATGCTGATGACAGCAAGTGCGTCTGAACCAAACGAACCCTCACGGATGGCGGCAACCAGCCACCGAACGCTGAGGATGAAACCGACCACGCCGGTAAGACCCCACAGGATGTCCGCGCCGAGCTGGTCGTTCAACGCGCTGAAAACTAGACCCAGGCCCAGTCCGCCGATGGTGGCAAGCAGGAACCAGTACTCCCGCAGTCGCGTATTCATACCATGATTCTTGCACTTATCCGAAAGGGTCCTAGACTTGCGCTCATGGGCCACAACGAAGTTTCCGAACCGCTAATCCAGTTTCTAGGCGCGGCAGGCACAGTAACGGGCAGCCGCTTCCTGCTGCAGCATCAGGGCACGCGAGTGCTGGTGGACTGCGGAATGTTCCAGGGCATCAAGGAACTTCGCGAAATGAACTGGGATAAGTTCCCGGTGGATCCGTCCACCATCGACGCGATTCTCATAACTCACGCACACCTGGACCACTCCGGTTTCTTGCCTCGCCTAGTCAAACTCGGCTTCCAGGGCGCCATTTATCTCACTCACTACACAGGCAAGCTGGTTGAGGTCATTTTGCGCGACTCCGCGCGCATCCAGACCGAGGATGCGAAGTACGCGGCTAAGAAGAAGTTCAGTAAGCACAACCCTCCGATGGCGCTCTATGAAGAGGCCGACGTCGAGGAAACCCTCGAGCTCATGGTCACCAAAGACTTCATGCAGGAGGTTGCGGTCACTCCTAACGTTTCGGTCGTATTCCACCCGTCTGGGCATATCTTGGGGGCCTCTTACCTAGAGGTTTCGTTCTTCGGAAAGCGCGTTCTGTTTACTGGAGACATGGGTCGGCAGGACCACCCGCTGCTGGTGGCTCCGGGCAATATTCCGGCCGGCCACTTCGATGCAATCATCACCGAGTCGACCTATGGAGACCGCGAGCACGCGCCAACCACCGCCAACTTCGAACAGGTGATCACTGAGACCGTAAAGCGCGGGGGATCAGTGCTCGTTCCGGCGTTCGCCGTTGACCGCACCGAGGTCATTCTGGTTCGTCTGCGCGAATCGATGGAGGCCGGCTCCATTCCGCGAGTGCCAATCTATGCTGATTCGCCGATGGCCTTGAAGGCTCTGGACTTCTACCGAGACGCCATCGAGGCTCACTCTCCTGAGATTCGAAGTGAGATAGTCACCGAGTGGGCTGGCCGCGATCCATTCGACCCGGGTACGCTCGTCGAACTCTTCAGTCCGGAGGAGTCGAAGACCATCAATGATCCTCAGAAGCCTTGCATCATCATTAGTGCCAGCGGCATGGGTACCGGTGGGCGAGTGGTTCACCACCTGCGCAACATGCTGCCAAACCCAAAGCACACCGTCATCCTCGTCGGCTATCAGGCAATCGGCACCCGTGGACGCTCGTTGGCCGATGGTGCCGAATTTGTGAAAATGCACGGCGAACTCGTGCCGGTAAAGGCTCAGATCGAACAGGTTGAATCTTTCAGCGTCCACGCCGACAGCAATGAGCTGCTGCAGTGGCTCAAGTCGGCGAGTGAGGAGCCGGGGCGCGTATTTGTGGTGCACGGCGAGGCCGGTGCCGCAGAGGTCCTTAGCGACCGTATTCACGCCCAGCTGGGATGGCGTTCCCACGTGCCGCACATGGGCGAGATGGTATCGATCTAAACCGGCAAGCAACGGGTAAAATCTAGGTAACAGCCTGCGCTCTGGCGTGCAGGCCATACGTGACTTCAGGAGATACATGTCCGACCGCAAGAGTTTCGCCTACTTCAAAGAAGTTGCCATCGGTGGCGGCATTGGACTCGTAGTTCTAGCTCTCGTAATCGTCGGATTCAGCATCAGCGGTGGTGTGGTAACACCTATCTCGAATGGCAATACGAACACTAACCAGGCGGCTTCAACCACCCCATCGGCTAACCCAAGTGCTTCGCTCTGCTCTGTTCAAGACCAGATGAACGACGAACGCCTTGGCAACGTTCAGGCGATGGTTGTTAACGCGGCTAACGACCAGGTACTGCTCGACTACAAGGGCGAGCAGGCATCGGCCACAGCATCTACCATGAAGTTGCTTACCGCAGCTGCCGCAATGCAGATTCTTGGCCCTAACTACCGCGTTCAGACTCGCGTGTACAAGGATGCCAGCGACCCTGGAACCATCTACCTAGTTGGCGGCGGCGACGTAACCCTTAGCCGCACCACGCCAGGCAAACAGAGCGTCTATCAGGATGCACCAAAACTCAACGACCTCGCTGTGCAGATCAACAAGGCGCTCGCCGGCACCACCATCACCAAGATTGTCGCCGATGGTTCACTCTTCAAGGGTCCGCAGTGGCTCGCTGGCGTAAAGCAGACCGAGCAGACTCAGGGCTACCTCAGCTACACCAGCGCGCTTCAGGTGGATGGCGACCGCAACGACCCTAAGGCCGAGACCTCGCCTCGCAGCAACACCCCAGAGCTTCGCGCCGGAACCTGGCTAAAGCAGGCAATCGGTTCGACCGCAAGCTCGGCCAGCGTGACCACCGGAACATTGCCATCAAGCGCCATGCAGATTGCAACCGTTTCATCGGAGCCAATCAGCAACTGGATCAACCACATGCTGAACGTAAGCGACAACACTCAGGCCGAGGCGCTAGCTCGTTTGACCTCGCTTGACCAGGGCTTCGACGGCTCGTTCGCTTCGCTTGACGCATCGACCAAGAAGGCTCTTGGAACCCTTGGTCTCGACACCACCGGAATCACCATCATGGACGGTTCGGGCGAATCGACTCAGAACGCGGTGTCGCCGGCATTCATGGTCAAGTTGGTGAAGCAGATCCAGGCCGGCAGCGGGAACCTAGCCGTAGTGAAGCAGTCACTTCCGGTAGCTGGCGAGTCGGGCTCGCTGCAGAACCGCTTCACCGGAGCAAATGTTGATGCCGCCGGCCACGTCTTCGCCAAGACCGGCTGGATTGATCACGGCTACACCTTGGCCGGCTACATCAGCCCTAAGGACAACTCCACGCTTCTATTCGCGGTTTACGCACTCGGACCTAAGGTCAAGGACGACGCCAAGGTCGCCATCGACAATCTGGTTGCAAGCATCTACCGCTGTGGTTCGGCACTCGGCCCGGTCACTCAGGTGACCCCTGGTCCGGCCGCAAGCCCTTCGCCTACCAAGTAATCATGGCCAAGTTCGTAGACCTGCAGCTCAGCGCCCCGAGCGGCAATGTCACCGCTCGAATCGGTGTTCGCGGTGCGCAGCTGAAGTCGCTTCAGCGCGGTGGTGTTGAGTTCATCCAGCAGCACGAAGATACTCCCGAAGTTCCTTGGTCGGCGGGCATCGTGATGGCTCCTTGGGTGAACCGCATCGATGGCGGAAAGTGGACTCAAAACGGCGTAACCTACACCCTGCCGATTACCGACGAAACCTATGGCAACGCTATCCATGGCCTGGTTTGTTTCGAAGACTTCGAGATCCTCGCGCAGACCGAATCCGCAGTTCGCCTCGGTCGTGTAATCAAGCCCACCGATGGCTACCCGTTCGAAATCGACTTTCGTGTTGAATACCACCTGCAGCCGGACGGCATCGCAGTTCGCCACATCGCTGTGAACAAGTCGACCGAGCCTGCGCCTTTCGCAACGGGTGCGCACCCATACGTCATCCTCGGCGATGAGCCGCTGGACCGAGCAACCATCCGTGTTGCTGCCCGCACTTACGTGGCATCAGATGAGCGCATGCTTCCGGTTTCGCGCGAGTTCACCGACAACACCCCATTCGACCTCACCGGCGGGGTAGTGGTGGACCATCTGCGCGTGGACACCAGTTACGGCAATATCCAACGCACCGATGACGGCATCGCCTCGGCCAGCCTGATTGGTTCGGGCCTTGGCTTGGAGTTGTGGCAGGACTCTAAGTTCACCTATACGCACATCTTCGTCACTCCGATCTTCTCTGGCCCGACCGGCAAGTGTTTGGCCCTCGCTATTGAGCCGACAACGGGTCCGGCCAACAACTTCAACACGGGTGAGTCTCTCATCTGGTTGTCCCCAGAAAAGATCTGGAAGGCCAGCTGGGGCATCCGACTTTTAGACTTGAACTAACTGGTTTGGCTATTTCATAGCCAACTCACACGAACACCATCCAAGGAACTGATGCCTAAGAACCTGCGCGCACAAAAGCCAATCGAGTTTTGGCTGCGCCTTGCCGTGCCGTTCTTGGTCTGCCTTCTGGTAGCAAGCCCTGCCCTCGCGGCGGTATTCGGGGTATGGAACCCGGATGCAATCTCGGGCGCAATCCTCGCGGGTAGCGCCATTGTGGCCGCCGCATTCATGCTCGGATGGGTAGGCGAAGCTGCTGAACTCGACCTCGCTGGCGGTCTTGCTGTCGGCCTGCTCGCTATCGTCACCATCTTGCCGGAATACGTAGTTTCGGTTTACTTCGCCTTTGCTGCCGGAACCGACCCATCGATGGTTCAGTACGCCTCTGCAAACGTCACGGGTGCCAACCGTTTGCTCCTGGGCTTCGGCTGGCCTGTGGTTGCCATCATCGGTTATTTGGCATTGCGTATGGGCAAGCGCGCGGCGGCAACGGGCACCGATGTAAAGGTTGCCAAGTTTGGAATCGAGCTCGACGATGAGGCTCGCACCGACCTCGGCTTCTTGGCCATCGCCTCCGTAATCGCGATGATCATTCCGTTCACTGGGCAGTTGCACCTGCTGGTCGGAATCCTGTTGGTTTTGCTATTTGGGTTCTACCTGTGGCGCCAGTCACATGCAGAGCGCGAAGAGCCTGAACTCGAGGGAACTGCGGCGCTAATCGGTTCGCTGCCTAAGGCTGCTCGACTAAGCCTGATAATCGTCATCTTCTTGCTATCGGCGGCAATCATCTTGGCTTGCGCCGAGCCATTTGCGCACGATCTAATCGAGGCCGGTAGCGCTCTCGGCGTTAACCAGTACCTCCTTGTGCAGTGGCTAGCGCCCCTGGCCAGCGAAGCTCCAGAGTTCAGCTTGGCCATCTTGTTTGCGGCTAAGGCTCGTCCGGGAATGGCACTTGCAATCCTCATCAGCAGCAAGGTGAACCAGTGGACCGCGTTGGCCGGTTCGCTTCCTATCGCGTATGTCATCGGTGGAGGCTCTGCCGCTATCCCGATGGATGGCCGCCAGAGCGAGGAGTTCCTGCTTACCTCTGCGCAGACCGTCATGGGCATCGCGCTCTTGCTAGGTCTTCGCCTTGGCTTCCGCGGAGCATTGGTGCTGTTTGGCCTGTTCGCGGTTACTTTCGTAATCACCGATCCAAACGTTCGCCTCTGGATGTCGGTCGTGTACTTTGCAATCGCCGCAGTGGTGCTGATTGTTCAGCGCAAGCACATCGCCGAGACGCTAAAGGCGCCGTTCGCCATCCCGCGCAAACAGGTTTAGCTCAGCGGCACCGCCGGCCCGCAGGAGCCACCAGCCCGCAGTCTCCGCCGGCCTATAGAATCTTTAGTTCGTGCGCCGCTGCACGCAGTTCGTCGCGAACGCTCGGGTGCGCCGCATGCTCAATCAGATTGGATGCCTGTTGTACCAGGCTGTGTCCGAAGCACTCAGCAACTCCGTTTTCGGTCACCACGTAGCTGTGCTGGAAGCTAGTCACGTTTTCGGTGAGGCGAGGCACAATAGTTGATTTGTTGGCCTTTGGGTGCCATGACGGTAAGGCCATGAACGAGGCGCCACCGCGGGCGTGAAGGGCTCCCACGATGAAGTCTGTGCTGCCGCCAAACCCGCTGTAAATTTGCCCGTTTACG
>Ga0228702_1002239_pt1 | contig 11271 bp, 7 predicted proteins | sample McNCre217_Aug_MG_2_FD_178018 | JGI IMG/M metagenome (GOLD analysis project Ga0228702, IMG submission 178018) | Freshwater microbial communities from McNutts Creek, Athens, Georgia, United States - 20-17_Aug_MG | ecosystem: Environmental > Aquatic > Freshwater > Creek | place: USA: Georgia... | reverse complement strand
CCGCACCATGTTGAGCAGCGGCATGCCCAGCTGGGCTTCGCCTTGCCGGATCAGGTTCCAAGCGTGGCGGTAAGAGCCGCCTTGGACCTTGCAAGAGCCCGACAAACTGCCGTGCGTCTGCACATCGGCCAGCAATTGCAGCAGCTTGGGGGACAGGTTTTGACCACCCGCATCGCTGATGGTCCACAAGGGTTGAATGGAAACTTTATGCATTTCAATACTTATATATAAGTAGATGATGGCATATTAAAAGATCCTGAAAATAGGGTTTTCCCTTGAGTTATAAGCGTTATTTTTCCTTGATACTGCGTTCAGCTGTCCGGTTATTATTGTGCTGTTGCAGCATATTTGATCCGGCCGCCGACGGCAATATCTGACACCACAAAAAAGGAGACCTCATGACGGCCATCGCTCATGAACCACAAGATGCGCAAGGCGGATTCCTGTCCAAGCAACGCATCATCGCCCACCCCGGTTTCAACCGTTGGCTGGTGCCACCGGCGGCGCTGGCCATCCACCTGTGCATCGGCATGGCCTATGGCTTTTCCGTGTTCTGGTTGCCGTTGTCCAAGGCTTTGGGCATCAAGGAAGCCATCAAGTGTGGCCCTGAGGTTGGTTTTTTTCAGGAACTCTTCATCACCACGTGCGACTGGAAAATCTCCACGCTGGGCTGGATGTACACCCTGTTCTTTGTGTTGCTGGGTCTGTCGGCCGCACTGTGGGGTGGCTGGCTGGAGCGGGCGGGTCCGCGCAAGGCGGGGGTGGTCAGTGCGTTTTGCTGGTGTGGCGGCATGCTGATCTCGGCGCTGGGTATTCACCTGCACCAGTTCTGGATGATGCTGCTGGGCTCTGGCGTGATCGGGGGCATTGGCCTGGGATTGGGCTATATCTCGCCGGTCAGCACCCTGATCAAGTGGTTCCCTGACCGCCGTGGCATGGCCACTGGCATGGCCATCATGGGCTTTGGTGGCGGCGCGATGATCGGCTCGCCCATGGCGGCTGAGCTGATGAAAATGTTTGCCACCGAAACCAGCCTGGGTGTTGTGCAGACCTTTGTGGTCATGGCTGGCGTGTATTTCGTGTTCATGATGGGCGGGGCCTTGTCTTACCGCGTGCCCGAAACCGGCTGGAAGCCCGAAGGCTGGACCCCGCCGGTCACCCAGAGCACCAATGCCATGATCACCCAGGGCCATGTGCATGTGAGCAAGGTCTGGGGCATTCCCCAGTTCTGGCTGGTCTGGATGGTGTTGTGCATGAATGTGTCGGCCGGTATCGGTGTGATCGGCATGGCCAGCCCCATGTTGCAAGAGGTGTTTGGTGGTGCACTGATCGGCGTGAGTGCCAAGTTTGGTGAGCTGGACAAGGTGCAACTGACGGCAATTGCGGGCGTGGCCGCAGGCTTCACGGCACTGCTGAGCCTGTTCAATATCGGCGGGCGCTTCGTCTGGGCCAGCTTCTCTGACAAGCTGGGTCGCAAGCTGACCTACATTGTGTTTTTTGTGCTGGGTGGCTTGCTTTATGCCAGCATCCCGGCCAGCGCAGGTGCGGGCAGCAAGCTGATGTTCGTGTCGGCGTTTTGCATCATCCTGAGCATGTACGGCGGCGGTTTTGCCACCGTACCGGCGTACCTGGCCGATTTGTTTGGCACCCAGATGGTGGGCGCGATCCATGGCCGTTTGCTGACCGCCTGGGCGACCGCCGGTATCCTGGGTCCGGTGGTGGTCAATTACATGCGGGATTACCAGCTGGGTCTGGGTATTCCACGCGAACAGGTCTATAACCAGACCATGTACATCCTGGTGGGCATGCTGGTGGTGGGGCTGATCTGCAACCTGTTGGTCAAGCCGGTGGACCCCAAATACTTCATGACGCCAGACGAGCTGGCCCATGAAAAGCAGCTGGCCCATGAGCGCGCCACGTCGACCGAAGTGGGTGTGGCTTCGGGGCAGTTCCGGCAAGCCTCGGCGGTCTGGGTCTATTTGGCCTGGGCTGCGGTGGGCTTGCCCCTGGCCTGGGGTGTTTACCGCACCGCTCTGAGTGTGGGCAAGTTCTTCAACTGATCTTGCGCCATGGACAAGTCTTTGTGACAGCACGGACCCGGAGCTGGCCATGCCGCCTCCGGGTTCATTGACGATTGCGATGGTCCTGCCCTGGGCCATCGCAGACCTTTTGTAGGGTTGAAACATGAACGATCAACAGAAACAGTCGGCCAGCATCCGGGCTTTGATTGAATCTCACTGCACGATGCAGGGGGCTTTGCTGCCCTTGCTGCACGCCATTCAGGACCTGTTGGGCTTCATCCCGCCCGCTGCCGTGCCCGACATCGCCGAGGGCCTGAACCTGTCGCGTGCCGAGGTGCATGGCGTCATCACCTACTACCACTTCTTTCGTTCCGAGCCTGCGGGACAGCATGTGGTGCAGGTGTGCCGCGCTGAGGCTTGTCAGGCTTGTGGGGCCGATGCCCTGCTGGCATTGGCCGAAAAAACACTGGGCTGCACAGCACACCAGACCTCGGCCAGCGGCCAGGTGACGCTGGAGCCGGTGTATTGCCTGGGGCTGTGCGCCAGTTCACCGGCCATCCAGGTGGACGATCGCCTGCATGCCCGCATGACGCCGCACAAGTTGACCACACTGCTGACCCAGCTGGAGGCCGCACGATGAGCGCCATCAAGGTTTTTGTCCCACGTGACAGCGCCGCACTGGCGGTGGGGGCCGACGAGGTGGCGGCCGTGCTGAGCGCGCAAGCTGCCCAGCGTGGACTCGCTGTGGAGTTGGTGCGCAACAGCTCGCGCGGCCTGTTCTGGCTGGAAACCCTCATCGAAGTGCAAACCCCGCAAGGCCGCGTGGCCTATGGGCCCGTGGCCCCCGAAGATGTAGCGGGCCTGCTGGATGCCGGTTTGTTGCAAGGTGCAGCCCACCCACTGTGCCATGGCCTGACCGAACAGATCCCTTATCTGGCGCGGCAAGAGCGCCTGACGTTTGCCCGCATGGGCGTGACCGATCCGCTGTCGCTGGCCGACTACGAAGCCCATGGGGGTTGGCAAGGTCTGCGCCGTGCCCTGGGCATGGACGGCGCTGCCATCGTGCAGGAAATCACCGAATCGGGCCTGCGCGGGCGCGGCGGCGCGGCGTTTCCTGCCGGCGTCAAATGGCGCACGGTCCTGCAAGCGCCTGCGGCTCAAAAATACGTGGTGTGCAACGCCGACGAAGGCGATTCCGGCACGTTCTCGGATCGCATGACGATGGAGGGAGATCCCTTCATGCTGATCGAGGGCATGACCATCGCCGCTGTGGCGGTGGGGGCGACCCGTGGCTATGTCTACATCCGTTCTGAATACCCGCACGCGATCGCCGTGATGAACCAGGCGATCGCATTGGCCACGGCGGCAGGCCATCTGGGCGAGCGCGTGTGTGGCAGCGACCATGCATTTCACCTCGAAGTGCGCAAGGCCGCAGGCGCCTATGTGTGCGGCGAAGAAACCGCCTTGCTCGAAAGCATTGAGGGCAAACGTGGTGTGGTGCGTGCCAAGCCGCCCCTGCCCGCCATCGAAGGCCTGTTTGGCCTGCCCACCGTCATCAACAACGTGATCACATTGGCATCGGTGCCTTTGATCCTGGCCAAAGGGGCCGGGTTTTACCGCGACTATGGGGTAGGACGCTCGCAGGGCACTTTGCCTTTCCAGTTGGCGGGCAACATCCGTCATGGCGGTCTGGTTGAAAAAGCCTTTGGCCTGACGCTGCGCGAATTGTTGTTTGACTTCGGTGGTGGCAGCCGCAGTGGCCGCCCGATCAAGGCGGTGCAAGTGGGGGGGCCGCTTGGGGCCTATGTGCCCGAAGCGCAATGGGACTTGCCGCTCGACTACGAAGCCTATGCGGCCGTGGGTGCGGTGGTCGGACACGGCGGCATCGTGGTGCACGACGACACCGCCGACATGGCCAAGCTGGCCCGTTACGCGATGGAATTTTGCGCCCTTGAAAGCTGCGGCAAATGCACGCCTTGCCGCATCGGCTCCACCCGAGGCGTGGAAGTCATTGACCGCATCGCCGCCAACCAAAACAAGGTACAGCACGTGCATCTGCTGCGTGATCTGTGCAACACCATGCTGCACGGCAGCCTGTGCGCCATGGGTGGCATGACGCCTTATCCCGTGTTGTCGGCTTTGAACCATTACCCCGCTGATTTCGGCATCGACGCCAGCGCAGCGGACCCTGCGTAAGGAGACCCCATGAACCCCTCTTGCCAGTGCATGGACCATGGCACGCCTGCGCGCCAGTCCGAAGAACAAGTGGCCCTGACCATCGACGGTTACAGCGTCAGCGTGCCCAAAGGCACCTCGCTCATGCGTGCCGCTGTCGATGCGGGCATCCAGGTGCCCAAGCTGTGCGCCACCGACAGCCTGGAGCCGTTTGGCTCGTGCCGCTTGTGTCTGGTCGAGATTGAAGGCCGCAAGGGCACACCGGCTTCGTGTACCACCCCCGCCGAAGCGGGCATGGTGGTGCACACCCAGACGCCCAAATTGCAGGAGTTGCGCAAAGGCGTGATGGAGCTGTACATCAGTGACCATCCGCTGGATTGCCTGACATGCAGCGCCAATGGCAACTGCGAATTGCAGACCCAGGCCGGTGTGGTGGGCTTGCGCAATGTGCGCTATGGCGTGGGGGCGGCTGCCGGTGCGCACCACTGCGATCTGAAAAAAGACGAATCGAACCCGTATTTCACCTACGACCCCAGCAAATGCATTGTGTGCAACCGCTGCGTGCGCGCTTGCGAAGAAACACAAGGCACGTTTGCGCTGACCATTTCGGGCCGTGGCTTTGAAAGCCGCGTCTCGCCTGGTCAAAGCCAGTCGTTCATGGACAGCGACTGCGTCTCGTGTGGAGCGTGCGTGCAGGCCTGCCCCACCGCCACGCTGCAAGAAAAATCGGTCATCGAGTTGGGCCAGCCCGAACACAGCGTGATCACCACCTGTGCCTATTGCGGTGTGGGCTGCGGCTTCAAGGCCGAGATGAAGGGCAACACCGTGGTGCGCATGGTGCCTTGGAAAGACGGCAAAGCCAACGAAGGCCATTCGTGCGTGAAGGGCCGTTTTGCCTGGGGCTATGCCACCCACAAGGACCGCATCACCACACCCATGGTGCGCGACAAGATCACAGACCCCTGGCGCGAAGTCAGCTGGGACGAAGCCATCGGCTTTGCTGCCAGCCGTTTCAAGCGCATCCAGGCCGAGCACGGCAAGGACTCGGTGGGGGGCATCACCTCCAGTCGCTGCACCAACGAAGAGGTCTATCTGGTGCAAAAACTGGTGCGTGCCGCCTTTGGCACCAACAACGTGGACACCTGCGCCCGTGTCTGCCATTCGCCCACCGGCTATGGCATGGGCGAGACGCTGGGCACTTCGGCAGGCACCCAGACCTTCAAGTCGGTCGAAGAGGCCGATGTGATCGTGGTCATGGGGGCCAACCCCACCGATGCCCACCCGGTGTTCGCCTCGCGCATGAAAAAGCGCCTGCGCGAAGGGGCCCAACTGATCGTCATTGACCCGCGCCGCATCGAGTTGGTCAGCGCGCCCCACATCCGGGCGCAGCACCACCTGGCTCTCAAGCCGGGTACCAACGTGGCCGTCATCACCGCCATGGCCCATGTGGTGGTGACCGAAGGCCTGGTCAATGAAGCCTATGTGGCCGAGCGCTGCGACACCCAAAGCTTCAACGAATGGCGCGAATTCGCGGCCCGGCCCGAGAACTCGCCCGAAGCCTTCGAAGCCGTCACCGGCGTGCCTGCCGACCAGGTGCGCGCTGCGGCCCGGCTGTATGCCAGTGGCCCCAATTCGGCCATCTATTACGGCTTGGGGGTGACCGAGCACGCTCAGGGCTCGACCACGGTGATCGGCATTTGCAACTTGGCGATGGCCTGCGGCATGTTCAGCCGCGAAGGCGTGGGTGTGAATCCGTTGCGCGGTCAGAACAACGTGCAAGGCAGTTGTGACATGGGCAGCTTCCCGCATGACTTGCCCGGCTACCGCCACATCAGCAACACCGCCGTGCGCGAGCAGTTCAACACGGCCTGGGGCGTCACGCTCGACCCCGAGCCAGGCCTGCGCATTCCCAACATGTTTGAGGCGGCTTTGGCCGGCAGTTTCAAGGGCCTGTATTGCGTGGGGGAAGACATTGCACAGTCTGACCCCAACACCCAGCATGTGGCCGCAGCCCTGGAGGCCATGGACTGCATCGTGGTGCAGGACATCTTCCTCAACGAGACCGCCAAATTTGCCCATGTGCTGTTGCCCGGTAGCAGCTTCCTCGAAAAAGACGGCACCTTCACCAACGCAGAGCGCCGCATCTCGCGGGTGCGCCAGGTCATGCCGCCTCTGTCGGGTGTGGGCGATTGGGAGGCGACCATGAAGCTGTCCAACGCGCTGGGCTACCCCATGCGCTACACCCACCCCGAGCAGATCATGCAGGAGATTGCCGAGTTGACGCCGAGCTTCCAGGGCGTGAACTACGCCAAGATTGAGCGCCTGGGCAGTGTGCAGTGGCCCTGCAACGACCACACCGACGAAGCCGGCACTGCGCTCATGCACATCGACCAGTTCGTGCGCGGCAAAGGACGGTTCTTCAACACCCAGTACGTGCCCAGCGACGAAAAGGTCACGCGCAAATTCCCTTTGTTGTTGACCACCGGACGGATCCTGAGCCAGTACAACGTGGGCGCTCAAACCCGCCGCACGCCCAACAACCAGTGGCACAGCGAGGATTTGCTCGAAATCCATCCCCATGATGCGCAGGAACGCGGCATCCAGGACGGCGACTGGGTCGGCATCGAAAGCCGGGCCGGGCGCACCGTGTTGCGTGCGCAGGTGACCGAGCGCATGCAGCCCGGGGTGGTCTACACCACCTTCCACTTCCCCGAGTCGGGGGCCAACGTGATCACCACCGACAGCTCGGACTGGGCCACCAACTGCCCCGAGTACAAGGTCACCGCTGTGCAGGTCGTGGCGGTCAGTCAGCCGTCCGAGTGGCAGCAGCGGTATCAGCAGTTCAATCAGCACCAGCTGGGCCTGATGCCGCATGCTGATGGCGTGACGGCTGGGGTGGGCGGCCGATGATCTCCCTGGCGGCAGCGGCTTTGGCACCCCACCCCGGTCAGGTCTTGCCAGCCGGGGTGGAGCGGTTGACCGTCGCCCGCTGGCAAGCAAGCGTGGCCACCGACGGTGACGACCTGCTGGCACAGGAAGTGCCGGTGGCGCTGGTGTTCAACGGCATTTCGCACGCTGTCATGATGGCCAGCCCGGCTGATCTGGACGACTTTGCTTTGGGGTTTGCACTGACCGAAGGCCTGATCGATTCATCCGCAGAGCTGTATGGAATCGAATCGCACGAGGTGGCCCAGGGCATTGAGCTGCATTTGCAGGTCTCATCGGCTTGCGAATGGCGGCTCAAGGAACGCCGCCGCACCTTGGCCGGGCGCACCGGCTGCGGCCTGTGCGGCACCGACAGTTTGTCGCAGGTCCGCCGCACCTTGAGCCCGGCCCCGTCTGTGCCAGTGGATGTCCGCGCCATCTGGCGCGCCGAAGCGGCCCTGCAAAGCGGGCAAGCCTTGCAACAGCTGACCGGGGCCACCCATGCGGCCGCCTGGGTGAACGCGGCAGGTGAGATCGTTCACCTGCGCGAAGACGTGGGCCGTCACAACGCACTCGACAAACTGATCGGTTGTCTGACACGCCAGAAGGTTCAGCCTGCTTCTGGCTTTGTCTGCATCACCAGCCGCGCCAGTTTCGAAATGGTGCAAAAAACCCTGGTGTTTGGTGCCGGTCTGCTGACCGCAGTGTCGGCTCCCACGTCCCTGGCCGTGCAGCTGGCCCGTGACCACAACCTGGCCCTGGCAGGCTACGTCAGGGGCCAGGGCGTGCAGCCGCGTTTGGTGGCCTACAGTTATCCAGAGCGTTTTGGCGCTGCGCAGCCAGACGCATCCCCTGTGACCACATCCTCCGGAGTTTGAACATGGACATTGGCAATCTGGTTGGCATGGCCAACCGAATCGGGGACTTTTTTCAAAGCATGCCCGATCCTCAGCAAGCCCGGAACGACATCGCGCAGCACATTCGCAAGTTCTGGGAACCGCGCATGCGCCAAGAGCTGCTGACCCAGCTTGATGATGCCAGCACCGATGCGCTGCATGCCCTGGTGCGCCAGGCCCTGCTGGAAAACCGCGAGATGCTCACTCCGCACAAGGTCTGACCGCTTCCGCGGGGCCCATTCGTGGACACCCCATAATCGCCTGCAGTGTCCGCCTGCGTGGTCCGGTGGTGTACCGGGTGCAGGCCGGATCGTGAATTCCGGTCCTGGAGCTTGTCTTGAACTTTGATGTGCAACCCCTGTTTTGGGTGGATGCCTTTCTTTACCTGATGCTGCATGCCGCCCTTTGGTATGGCATGGCGCGCTACCGCAGTGGTCTGGTCGCTTTGTGGAGTGCTGCGGGTATTTTCAGTGCCCTGGGCGTGTTTGTGCTCGGCTGCAGAGACATCTTGCCTCGGGACTATGTGGTGGTTGGGGGCCTGCTGTTCATGGCGCTGGGCAATTTCGGACGGCAATGGGCCTTGCGCTCACTCAGTGGTCCTGCCGATCGTCGGTGGTTGTGGGGCATGGGGCTGTTCAACCTGGTGTACCTGGTGGTCAGTTTCGGACTGCATTTTTCGGACGGCACCGAGGATGCGTTGATGCTGGTTTTTTACAGTTTTTACACTTTCAATTGTCTGGAATATGTGGTGTCCGGGCGTCGCGTGGCCTTCACACATGATCGGCAAGGTGCACGCTCTGTTCAGATGGCGGGTGTGTTGCTGGTCAGCACTCTGGGCATCAAGACCCTGGCCTTGCTGGGCGGCTGGGGGGCGGCAGACCTCTACGGCATGGGCTGGGATCAGGCGGTGGTGTTTGGTGGTCAATTCATCGCCATCACGATGCTCAGTGTCGGATTCATGCAGATTTTTGTGGATCAGATGAACCGAGCGACGGTTGATGCACAAAAAGAACTGGTTCGCGAACAAGAGAGAACCGCCTTGTTCAGACAGCATTCGCAAGACCTGTCGGTGTTGCTGAGTGAGCGTGAAGAAATCATCAGGCAACTGACCTTGTCCAACAAGAGCGCGGGCATGGGCGCACTGGTCGCCAGCTTTGCACATGAACTCAACCAGCCGCTGGCTTCCACCATGCTGCACGCCGAGCTGATTCAGAGCCAGCTGCGGGACTTGTTGGCGACGGCACCCAACCCCAGGGCAAAGCTGGTCAATGACGTTGCGGGTCACATCGTCAATGACACCCTGAGGGCCAGCGACATCATCCGCAAGCTGCGCAATCTGTTTAGGATGAGCAAGGGCGAATATGTGCGGCTGGACTTTGCCCAGCTCGTTGGCGATGTGCTGGACATTGTCAAGGCGCGTGCGCGTGAAAAATCCATTCGGATAGTGACTCGTTTTGAGTCCGATTTTTTGCTGATTGGGGATGCGACCCAGTTGCAGCAGGTGGTGCTCAATCTTTTGAGCAACGCGATTGACGCCATGGACGGTTTGAACGATCGCCCCCGTGTGTTGCGCATCGAAGGTCGAAAGGATCTGGGGTTTTTGGCGTTGGACATTCAAGACAGCGGTGCGGGCATTCCGATCACCATGCAAGGAGAGGTGTTCAGCCTGTTCAAGAGTTCCAAGTCCGAAGGCATGGGGGTGGGCCTGTGGCTGAGCCAATCGATTGTGGAAGCACACCAGGGCACGCTGAGTTTTTCAAGCCAGCCCGGGCAAGGCACCGTGTTCACCTTGCGTTTGCCCGCTTCCGATGACGATCTGATGCGGTGACCCTGCGGCCATTCGTGTGTTGTCAATCCCATCGCGAACCGCTGTGAATTCGTTGTGCGGTAAGGTTTGGGTATGAACACACAAGGATGGACACATGGCCTGAGCCTGGGTGCACGCCAACTCTGGCGTGACGTGCGGGCCGGTGAATTGCGTTTGCTGATGCTGTCGGTCGCATTGGCTGTGGCAGCGCTCACCGCCGTGGGCTTTTTGGCCGATCGCATGCAAACCGGTTTGTGGCGCGATGCTCGGCAATTGCTGGGCGGCGATGTGGTGGTCGTCAGCGATCAAAAGCCGGCGTCCGTGTTTGCCGATCAAGCGCTTCAACAAGGCTTGCAGGTCAACAACCAGCTGAGTTTTCCGACCATGGCGCGGGCTTTGCCCGAGCAAGGCGGTGCAAGCCGCCTGGTGGCCCTGAAGGCGGTCGAGTCCGGCTACCCCTTGCGCGGCCGGCTGGAGGTGAGCCCGGCTGCGCCCGCTCAGGGCATCCCGCCGGTGGGTGAGGTCTGGGTTGACCCGGCCTTGCTCGAAGCCCTGAGTCTGCACACCGGTCAGATGCTGGCGCTGGGTGAGCGCAGCTTGCGCATCAGCGCCACCATTGTGCGCGAACCCGACCGGGGCGCGGGCTTCATGAGCTTTGCCCCTCGCGTGATGATGAATGCGGCCGATCTGGCCGCCACGGGCTTGGTGCAACCGGCCAGCCGGGTGACCTGGCGCACCGCTGTGGCTGGCGACACACGGGCCGTTGAGCGCTTCAAGGTCTGGGCTCAATCCGAGATCGAGCGGGCTTCCATGCGGGGGGTGCAGATTGAATCGCTGGACAGTGGGCGCCCTGAAATGCGCCAGACACTGGATCGCGCCTCACAGTTCCTGAATTTGGTGGCTTTGCTGGCTGCGTTGCTGTGCGCCGTGGCCGTGGCGCTGGCGGCCCGCAGTTTTGCCGAGCGACAGCTTGATGCCTGTGCCTTGCTGCGGGTGTTGGGGCAAAGCCAGCGCACGCTCACTTTGAGTTATGGCCTCGAATTTTTGGGCGCAGGCCTGATCGCCAGCCTGCTGGGCGTGGTGGTCGGTTATGGGGTGCACCTGGGTTTTGTGCAATTGTTGGCCGGGCTGGTGGACACCCAATTGCCGCCCGCCACGCTGCAGCCTGCGCTCATGGGCCTGGCCATGGGCCTGACGCTGTTGGTGGCTTTTGGCTTGCCGCCGGTGCTGCAACTGGCTCAGGTGCCGCCGCTGCGCGTGATTCGGCGTGATTTGGGCGGTTTGCAAATGCGCTCGGGCCTGGTGCTGGTCATGGGCTTGCTGGGTTTTGGACTCACACTGATCATGGTCAGCCGCAACCTGACACTGGGACTGATCACCGTGGGCGGTTTTGCACTGGCCTTGGGGGTGTTTGCGGGCTTGTCGGCGCTGGCCTTGTGGCTGCTGC
>Ga0228702_1002233_pt1 | contig 11290 bp, 10 predicted proteins | sample McNCre217_Aug_MG_2_FD_178018 | JGI IMG/M metagenome (GOLD analysis project Ga0228702, IMG submission 178018) | Freshwater microbial communities from McNutts Creek, Athens, Georgia, United States - 20-17_Aug_MG | ecosystem: Environmental > Aquatic > Freshwater > Creek | place: USA: Georgia... | reverse complement strand
TTCCGGCTGGCACCGAAATGGTGATGCCGGGCGACAACCTGAAGTTCAACGTCTCGCTGATCGCTCCGATCGCGATGGAAGAAAAACTGCGCTTCGCCATCCGCGAAGGCGGCCGCACCGTTGGTGCTGGCGTGGTTTCCAAAATCATCGAGTGATTTTGGCGCATCGCCGCTAGTTCGGAAAAGGCCGCCCCGATGGGCGGCCTTTTTCATTTCGGCACGGCAAATAATTTCTATCGAAACCCGCCTCCACCGCTTATAGTTGTGAAATCTGGCGGCGTTATTTTCGCTGCTGTCTGTTTCAGGCTTTTCCCGTTTTCAGCGCGCAGACCGCGCGTATTCGTCAAAAGGGGGTCCTGCTTATGACCTATATTGCTGCCAATGCTGTTGCTTTTGCCCAACGCCAGACCGGACGCTATCGCGACGGCGAATGTTGGACTTTGATCGAAGATGCAGTGGTGGGGGCGGGCGGCAAGTCTTCGCGCGGGCTGACGCCGAATTTTAGTGCGCAGTCGTCTTATGTCTGGGGCACGGGCGTGCTGATCAGCGCGCTGCAGGCGGGCGATGTGCTGCAGTTTACCCGCTACAGTTGGACGCGGTCGATCACCATTGATGTCACCAATCCCGATGGCTCTGGCAGCGTGAACACCACCACCCAGCAAGAGGTGCGCGGCGCGCCCAATCATACCGCAATGGTGGTGCGGGTGGTATCGCCCGGGGTGGTCGAGGTGGTTGAACAGAACATTCCCACCGCCACCGGCCCGGTGCAAACGCTGGAGCTGGTGCTGACAGCCCCCGCGCCCAGCACCGAAACCACCCGAACGCCGGGCAGGGACGGCGCGACAGTGACGGCCACCACCACCTCTGATGCCGTCACCAACCCGCCGCGCTGCTACCGCCCGATCAGTTCTTAGGCTTTGGCGGTCAGCTTGCCGACCAAGCGGCGGGTGATGGGGGCCACCACCAGAACGACCGGAAAGGCGATGGCCCAAGACAGCAGCCAGTTGCCCGCCCAAGCGGCCGGAAACCCGGCGCCAAAGCCAAGGGCGCGAAACGTCGACAGGCCGGACACCATGCAAGACATCAGACCGGACAGGATGAAACCGAACAGAATCGGGGCGAAGCGGGCAGGGATCATGGGGTGCTTTCGGTAAAGAACAGGAAGCCCCCCTGTTACGCCGACGCTTTCCTGCTGCCAAGCTGCTGATATCCCGGATTCCCCTCTTGATTTCCCCCGCGCGCTGCCGTAACTCCCGCCGCAGGCCTAGGAGTTTAGCTCAGTTGGTAGAGCATCGGTCTCCAAAACCGAGGGTCGTGGGTTCGAGTCCCCCAACTCCTGCCAGGTCTATCCCCAAGAATCGTGATGTGACGTGACTGGTCAAACCGACCAGCCCGCCCCATATTCTGCGCTGACATCCAGACCGGAGAGCCCGCGATGAAACCCTATCAAAAATCCGCCGACGCCATCGCCGCCCTGTCGCCCGAACAGTTTCGGGTAACGCAGCAAAACGGCACCGAACGGCCCGGCACCGGCGCCTATCTGCACAATGACGAACCCGGTATCTATGTAGACATCGTATCTGGCGAACCGCTGTTTGCCTCGGCTGACAAGTTTGACAGCCACTGCGGCTGGCCCAGCTTTACCAAGCCGATTGAACCAGCGCATGTTGCCGAACTGCGCGACACCACGCTTGGCATGCTGCGGATCGAAGTGCGGTCAACCCATGGCGACAGCCACTTGGGGCATGTGTTTCCCGATGGCCCGCGCGACCGGGGCGGCCTGCGCTATTGCATCAATTCGGCGTCGCTGCGCTTTGTGCATCGCGACGACATGCAGGCCGAAGGCTATGGCGCTTACCTTGATCAGGTCGAGGAACGCTAGGCCGCTTGAATTCGGCGCGCGATACGCGTATCTGCGCCATAGATTCCTAGAACAAGAAACGCGCGGAACCCGAAAATGGCCAAGACCAACCCCGTCCAGTTCATGCAGCAGGTTCGCTCCGAGGTTGCCAAGGTTGCTTGGCCGTCCCGCCGCGAAGTTGTGCTGACGACCGTCATGGTCTTCATCATGGCCGCCCTGACCGCGACCTTCTTCAGCCTTGTCGATATGGCCATCCGTTTCGGTTTGACCACGATCGTCACCGGCTTCTGAATTGCGCCGATCTGGCCGAATACGGGGTCAGATGGTGGAATTCCCTTGAAATTAGGGCTGCGCGGGGGTATTCCGCGCAAATCCAATGGGAAACCGGCGCGCAGCGATTCGTGTTGCGCGCTGTTTTTTGTTCGGATCCCAAACGGGACACGGTGGGTTAACCACTGGAAAACATAGAATTTTCGGACGCAACGGCGGCCGGGCAGACAAGGTGGAACTGGCATGGCCAAGCGTTGGTATTCGGTGAGCGTTCTCTCGAACTTCGAGAAGAAAGTTGCCGAGCAGATCAAGACTGCCGTGGCCGAAGCTGGTCTTGGCGATGAAATTGACGAAGTCCTGGTGCCCACCGAAGAGGTCATCGAGGTGCGTCGCGGCAAGAAAGTGACGTCGGAACGTCGCTTCATGCCGGGCTATGTGCTGGTGCGCATGGAAATGTCGTCGCGCGGCTATCACCTGATTTCGTCGATCAACCGCGTCACCGGCTTCCTTGGTCCGCAAGGCAAACCGATGCCGATGCGGGACGCTGAAGTGAACCAGATTCTGAACCGGGTTGAAGAGGGCGAAATCGCGCCGCGCAACCTGATCCGCTTCGAAACCGGCGAGAAGGTGAAAGTCACCGACGGTCCGTTCGAAGGCTTCGACGGTATGGTCGAGGATGTGGATGAGGCAAACAGCCGCCTGAAAGTGTCGGTCTCGATCTTTGGTCGGGCGACGCCGGTGGAATTGGAATTCACTCAGGTTTCCAAAGGGATCTGAGTGCATCGCGTGGGAGGCGAGCGCCCGTAACAGGGTGACAAGCCGCACCACTAAACCGCGCCATTCGTCCAATACCGGACGGGCGCTGTGAGTAGAGGAGAGGCCACATGGCCAAGAAGATTATCGGCAGCCTGAAGCTGCAAGTTAAAGCGGGCCAAGCCAACCCGTCCCCGCCGGTCGGTCCGGCGCTGGGTCAGCGCGGCTTGAACATCATGGCCTTCGTGAAGGAATTCAACGCGAAGACCGCTGACATCGAGCCGGGCACCCCGACTCCGGTCATCATCACCTACTACCAGGACAAGTCGTTCAGCCTCGAGCTGAAGACCGCCCCGGCTTCCTTCTTGCTGAAAAAAGCTGCTGGCCTGCCGCCGGTTGGCAAGCGTAACCGCGCCAAAGGTTCGGTTAAGCCGGGCCACGCCGTTGCTGGCGCTGTGTCGGTTGCTCAGATCCGCGCGATCGCAGAGACCAAAATGAAAGACCTGAACGCGAACTCCGTCGAGGCCGCGATGCAGGTTATCATGGGCTCGGCGAAGTCCTGCGGCATCGAAGTGAAAGGGTAAGTCATGGCCAAGGTTGCAAAACGTACCGCCGCTGCGCGGAAGGCCTTTGATGGCAAGAACCTGATCTCGGTTGAAGAAGCTGTTGCGCTGATCAAAGGCGCTGCTTCTGCCAAGTTCGACGAAACGCTGGAAATCGCGATGAACCTGGGCGTTGACCCGCGTCACGCTGACCAGATGGTTCGCGGTGTTGTCGCGCTGCCGAACGGCACCGGTAAAACCGTTCGCGTTGCCGTGTTCGCACGTGGCGCCAAGGCTGACGAAGCCAAGGCTGCTGGCGCAGACATCGTTGGCGCAGAAGACTTGATGGAAACCATTCAGCAGGGCAAGATCGAGTTTGATCGTTGCATCGCAACGCCGGACATGATGCCGCTGGTTGGTCGTCTGGGCAAAATCCTGGGCCCGCGCAACCTGATGCCGAACCCGAAGGTCGGCACGGTGACGATGGACGTGAAAACGGCCGTTGAAGCTGCCAAAGGTGGCGAAGTTCAGTTCAAAGTCGAAAAAGCTGGCGTCATCCACGCTGGTATCGGCAAAGTCTCGTTCTCGGACGACAAACTGGCGCAGAACGTGCGCGCGTTTGTGGATGCGGTCAGCCGCGCCAAGCCGACCGGTGCCAAGGGCGCGTACCTGAAAAAGGTTTCGCTGTCCTCGACCATGGGTCCGGGCGTGTCGCTGGACCTGTCCTCGGCCACCGCGAACTGATTTGCGGGTGGGGTTCGCCCCACCTTGCACCTGAAATTCCCGATGCCTTGGCAAAGGGATGGTGGGGCGACAAGACGAAAGTCCTTAGCCCCATCCTGTCCGAGACGGCCGGTGGCGCGCAAACGCCTTAATATCCTGCCCGAGATGGGGAACGAGATGATGTCGCCTTCGGGGGATTTTGGCTCGGGACCCGTAACCAGGACCCGAACGCCTGTCGCAAGACGGGCTTAATTGAGCCGGGGGGAAACCCCCAACCTTGGAGTGAAACTGTGGATAGAGCCCAGAAAGAGAAAGTGGTCGACGAACTCGGCCAAATCTTCGCAAGCTCTGGCGTTGTAGTGGTCGCCCACTACGCGGGTATGACGGTTGCACAGATGCAGGACCTGCGCGCAAAAATGCGCGAAGTTGGTGGGTCCGTACGCGTTGCCAAGAACACGCTCGCCAAAATCGCCCTCGGTGGGAAGCCTTCTGAAAAGATGGGCTCTCTGCTGGCGGGCATGACCATGTTGTCCTATTCGGAAGATCCTGTGGCTGCTGCCAAGGTCTGCGAAGCTTACGCCAAGACGAACGACAAGTTCGTCATCATTGGCGGCGCTATGGGCGACACGGTTCTGGACCAGGCCGGTGTCAAAGCCGTGGCTGCTATGCCGTCGCGTGACGAGCTTATCGCTCAGATCGTTTCGTGCATCGGTGCGCCCGCCTCTGCCATCGCTGGTGCAATTGGTGCGCCTGCTTCGAACATCGCGAGCATCCTGTCGACCATCGAGGAAAAGGCCGCGGCCTAATTCTCGACTCGCGTGGGGTTTTTCCCCACCTCGTTGGAACCATCTTAAACTGAACGGAACATGAAATGTCTGATCTGAACAAACTCGCCGAGCAAATCGTTGGCTTGACCCTGCTGCAGGCACAAGAGCTGAAAACCATCCTGAAAGACACCTACGGCATCGAGCCGGCTGCTGGTGGCGCTGTCATGATGGCTGCTGGCCCGGCTGCTGCTGCAGCTCCGGCTGAAGAGCAAACCGAATTCGACGTCGTTCTGACCGATGCAGGCGCAAACAAGATCAACGTGATCAAAGAAGTGCGCACCATCACCGGTCTGGGCCTGAAAGAAGCCAAGGACCTCGTTGAAGCTGGCGGCAAAGTCAAAGAAGCTGTTGGCAAAGCCGACGCTGAAGCGATGAAGAAGAAGCTCGAAGAGGCTGGCGCCAAGGTCGAGCTGAAGTAATTCTTCTCCGGGGCCTTTGCGCCTCGGATAGAATTTGTTGGCTGGGTCGGGGGTTTCCCCGGCCCAGCTTAACGCGTCTTAAGGCTGCTTCTTGGCACTTGCTTTTGTGAAAGCCGGTTCCAAGGCGCGGTTAAGGTTCGGGAGCCACCCTAAGGGACGGGTGGCATGAATAGAACCTTACCTCCCTCTCGCCAATCGGCGCGCTTTCCGTGGCCCGACGGAACGCACGCCGGCGAAAATGATGAAAGGTTACGACGAGCATGGCGCAAGCTTACGTTGGCCAGAAGCGGATCCGCCGGTATTTCGGCAAAATCCGCGAAGTTCTGGAAATGCCGAACCTGATCGAGGTTCAGAAATCTTCCTACGACCTGTTCCTGCGGTCTGGCGATAGCGAAAAGCCGCTGGACGGCGAAGGCATCCAAGGCACGTTCCAGTCGGTTTTCCCGATCAAGGACTTCAACGAGACTGCGGTTCTCGAGTTCGTCAAATACGAGCTGGAAAAGCCGAAATACGACGTGGACGAGTGCCAGTCGCGCGACATGACCTATGCCGCACCGCTGAAAGTCACCCTGCGTCTGATCGTGTTTGATGTCGATGAAACCACCGGGGCGCGGTCGGTCAAGGACATCAAGGAACAAGACGTTTACATGGGCGACATGCCCCTGATGACCTCGAACGGCACGTTCATCGTGAACGGCACCGAACGGGTTATCGTTTCGCAGATGCACCGTTCGCCGGGCGTGTTCTTCGACCACGACAAGGGCAAGACCCACTCGTCGGGTAAGCTGCTGTTCGCTTGCCGCATCATTCCATACCGTGGCTCGTGGCTGGACTTTGAATTTGATGCGAAAGACATCGTGTTCTCGCGCATCGACCGTCGCCGCAAACTGCCGGTGACGACGCTGCTTTATGCGCTTGGCATGGATCAGGAAGGCATCATGGATGCCTACTATGACACCGTGATGTTCAAGCATGTGAAGAACAAGGGCTGGGTCACCAAGTTCTTCCCGGAGCGTGTGCGCGGCACCCGTCCGACCTATGACATCGTCGACGCCGCAACCGGCGACGTGATCTGCAAAGCCGGCGACAAGATGACGCCGCGCATGGCAAATGAACTGATCAAGACCGGCAAAGTCACCGAACTTTTGCTGCCGTTCGATCACATCGTTGGCCGCTATGTGTCGAAAGACATCATCAACGAAGAAACCGGCGAGATCTGGGTCGAAGCTGGCGACGAATTGACGATGGAATACGACCGTGATGGCGAAGTGAAGGGCGGCACGCTCAAGCTTCTGCTGGATCAGGGCATCACCGATATTCCGGTGCTGGACATCGACAATATCAACGTCGGTCCCTACATGCGCAACACCATGGCGATGGACAAGAACATGGGCCGCGACACCGCGCTCATGGACATCTATCGCGTGATGCGTCCGGGTGAACCGCCGACCGTCGAAGCCGCGTCGCAACTGTTCGACACGCTGTTCTTCGATAGCGAACGTTATGACTTGTCGGCCGTTGGTCGCGTCAAGATGAACATGCGTCTTGATCTGGGCAAGCCCGACACCCAGCGCACGCTGGACCGTGACGATATCGTTGCCTGCATCAAAGCTCTGACCGAACTGCGCGATGGCAAGGGCGAAATCGACGACATCGACCACCTTGGCAACCGTCGCGTTCGCTCGGTTGGCGAACTGATGGAAAACCAGTACCGCGTTGGCCTGCTGCGTATGGAACGCGCGATCAAAGAACGGATGTCTTCCGTCGAGATCGACACGATCATGCCGCAAGACCTGATCAACGCCAAACCGGCCGCAGCGGCTGTGCGTGAATTCTTCGGCTCTTCGCAGCTGTCGCAGTTCATGGACCAAACCAACCCGCTGTCGGAAGTCACCCACAAGCGCCGTCTGTCGGCACTGGGGCCAGGCGGTTTGACCCGCGAACGCGCAGGCTTCGAAGTCCGCGACGTTCACCCGACCCACTATGGCCGGATGTGCCCGATTGAAACGCCCGAAGGTCAGAACATTGGTCTGATCAACTCGTTGGCCACTTTCGCGCGCGTCAACAAGTATGGCTTCATCGAAACGCCGTATCGCAAAGTGATCGACAACAAGGTGACCGACGAAGTCATCTACATGTCGGCCACCGAAGAGATGCGCCACACGGTTGCTCAGGCGAACGCCGCCCAAGACGCCGATGGCCGTTTCACCGATGACCTGATTTCGTCGCGTAAAGCGGGCGAATTCATGCTGAACCCGCCAGAAGCCATCGACCTGATCGACGTGTCGCCGAAACAGTTGGTTTCGGTTGCAGCATCGCTGATCCCGTTCCTTGAAAACGACGACGCTAACCGCGCCCTGATGGGTTCGAACATGCAACGTCAGGCGGTTCCTCTGCTGCAAGCTGATGCTCCGTTCGTGGGCACCGGTATTGAAGCTGTGGTTGCCCGCGACTCTGGTGCGGCCATCATGGCCCGCCGCGCTGGCGTGATCGACCAGGTTGACGCGACGCGTATCGTTGTGCGCGCCACCGAAATGCTGGAACCGGGCGAGCCGGGCGTTGACATCTATCGTCTGCGCAAATTCAAGCGGTCGAACCAATCGTCCTGCATCAACCAGCGTCCGCTGGTGAAGGTGGGCGACACCGTTCTGCGCAGCGAAGTCATCGCCGATGGCCCCTGCACCGACATGGGCGAACTGGCCTTGGGCCGGAACGTCGTCGTCGCGTTCATGCCGTGGAACGGCTACAACTATGAAGACTCGATCCTGATTTCGGAACGCATTCTGAAAGACGACGTGTTCACCTCGATTCACATCGAAGAATACGAAGTCGCGGCACGCGATACGAAGCTGGGGCCAGAAGAAATCACCCGTGACATTCCGAACGTCGGTGAAGAAGCGCTGCGCAACCTCGACGAGGCTGGCATCGTTTACATCGGCGCCGAAGTGGCTCCGGGCGACATTCTTGTCGGCAAGATCACCCCGAAAGGTGAATCGCCGATGACGCCGGAAGAAAAGCTTCTGCGCGCCATCTTCGGCGAAAAGGCATCTGACGTGCGCGATACCTCGCTGCGTCTGCCGCCGGGCGCTTTCGGCACGATCGTTGAAGTGCGGGTGTTCAACCGTCACGGCGTTGATAAAGACGAACGCGCGCTGCAGATCGAGCGTGAAGAAGTCGAACGTCTGTCGCGCGACCGCGACGACGAATTGGCGATCCTTGAGCGTAACATCTACTCGCGTCTGAAGGCCCTGATCACCGGCAAAACCGCTGTGAAAGGCCCGAAAGGCATCAAGGCTGGCTCGACCATCGACGCTGAATTGCTGGGCACGCTGTCGCGCGGCCAGTGGTGGCAGCTGGCGCTGGAAGGCGAAGCTGACGCGAAAGACGTTGAAGCTCTGCACGACCAGTTCGAAGCGCAGAAGCGTGCCTTGGACAACCGGTTCGACGACAAGGTCGAAAAGGTCCGTCGCGGCGACGATCTGCCTCCGGGCGTGATGAAGATGGTCAAAGTCTTCGTCGCGGTGAAGCGCAAGCTGCAGCCCGGCGATAAGATGGCAGGCCGTCACGGCAACAAAGGTGTGGTTTCGAAGGTTGTTCCCGTCGAAGACATGCCGTTCTTGGCCGATGGCACCGCTGTTGACCTGGTTCTGAACCCGCTGGGCGTGCCGTCGCGTATGAACGTCGGTCAGATCCTTGAAACCCACATGGGTTGGGCTGCGCGTGGCTTGGGCATCCGTATTGACGAGGCTCTGAAAGAGTTCCGTCGTTCGGGCGACATGACCCCGGTGCGTGAAGCCGTGCGTTACGCTTACGGCGACGACACCTACGAAGAGGCATTCTCGGATCGCTCCGAGGCTGACTTCCTTGAACTGGCTGGCAATGTCACCAAAGGCGTGCCGATTGCATCGCCGGTTTTCGACGGTGCCAAGGAATCGGACGTGAACGACGCATTGCGTCGCGCAGGCTTCGATACTTCGGGCCAGTCGGTGGTGTTCGACGGTCGGACCGGCGAACAGTTCGCCCGCAAGGTCACGGTTGGCGTGAAGTACATGCTGAAACTTCACCACTTGGTGGACGACAAGCTGCACGCACGTTCGACCGGCCCGTACTCGCTTGTTACGCAGCAGCCGCTGGGTGGTAAGGCGCAGTTCGGTGGTCAGCGTCTTGGCGAAATGGAAGTCTGGGCTCTGGAAGCCTACGGCGCCGCCTACACCCTGCAGGAAATGCTGACGGTGAAGTCGGACGACGTGGCAGGCCGGACCAAGGTCTACGAATCGATCGTCAAGGGCGAGGACAACTTCGAAGCCGGCGTGCCGGAATCGTTCAACGTCCTTGTCAAAGAGGTCCGTGGCCTTGGCCTCAACATGGAACTCCTGGATGCGGAGGAAGAGTGAGCGTGTGTCGGGGCTAGCCCCGACCTGCGCCCAGACGGTCTGGCGGGGGTTACCCCGCCGCACCAAACCTTCCCCCGCCGCCCCCATTCATAAGGTATGAAATGAACCAGGAACTCTCGACCAACCCGTTCAATCCGGTTGCCCCCGTCAAGACCTTTGACGAGATCAAGATCAGCTTGGCTTCGCCCGAGCGGATCCTCTCGTGGTCTTATGGCGAGATCAAAAAGCCCGAAACCATCAACTACCGTACGTTCAAGCCGGAACGTGACGGCCTGTTCTGCGCGCGTATCTTTGGCCCGATCAAGGATTACGAATGCCTCTGCGGCAAGTACAAGCGCATGAAATATCGCGGCGTCGTCTGCGAAAAATGCGGCGTTGAAGTTACGCTGCAAAAAGTGCGTCGCGAACGTATGGGCCACATCGAACTGGCGTCGCCGGTTGCCCACATCTGGTTCCTGAAATCGCTGCCGTCGCGGATCGGCCTGATGCTGGACATGACACTGCGCGATCTGGAACGCGTGTTGTATTTCGAAAACTACGTTGTGATCGAACCGGGTCTGACCGACCTGACCTATCAGCAGCAGCTGACCGAAGAAGAATATCTTGACGCGCAGGACCAGTATGGCGCCGACGCTTTCACCGCCAACATCGGCGCTGAAGCGATCCGCGAAATGCTGGCGGCTATTGATCTGGAAGCAACCGCAGAACAACTGCGCGCTGACCTGAAAGAAGCCACCGGCGAATTGAAGCCGAAGAAGATCATCAAGCGTCTGAAGATCGTCGAAAGCTTCCTAGAGTCTGGCAACCGTCCGGAATGGATGGTGCTGACCGTGCTTCCGGTTATTCCGCCGGAACTGCGTCCGCTGGTTCCGCTGGACGGCGGCCGTTTTGCGACCTCTGACCTGAACGACCTGTATCGTCGCGTCATCAACCGCAACAACCGTCTGAAGCGCCTGATCGAACTGCGTGCGCCCGACATCATCGTGCGCAACGAAAAGCGCATGCTGCAAGAAGCTGTTGACGCCCTGTTCGACAACGGCCGTCGTGGCCGCGTGATCACCGGCACCAACAAGCGCCCGCTGAAGTCGCTGTCCGATATGCTCAAGGGCAAACAGGGCCGCTTCCGTCAGAACTTGCTGGGCAAGCGCGTCGACTTCTCGGGTCGTTCGGTTATCGTGACCGGCCCGGAACTCAAGCTGCACCAGTGCGGTCTGCCGAAGAAGATGGCCTTGGAACTGTTCAAGCCGTTCATCTACTCGCGGCTGGAAGCCAAGGGTCTGTCTTCGACCGTCAAGCAAGCCAAGAAGCTGGTGGAAAAGGAACGCCCCGAGGTTTGGGATATCCTGGATGAAGTCATCCGCGAACACCCGGTCCTTTTGAACCGCGCGCCGACGCTGCACCGTCTGGGCATTCAGGCGTTCGAACCGATCCTGATCGAAGGTAAGGCTATTCAGCTTCACCCGCTGGTCTGCTCGGCGTTCAACGCTGACTTCGACGGCGAC
>Ga0228702_1002231_pt1 | contig 11317 bp, 8 predicted proteins | sample McNCre217_Aug_MG_2_FD_178018 | JGI IMG/M metagenome (GOLD analysis project Ga0228702, IMG submission 178018) | Freshwater microbial communities from McNutts Creek, Athens, Georgia, United States - 20-17_Aug_MG | ecosystem: Environmental > Aquatic > Freshwater > Creek | place: USA: Georgia... | reverse complement strand
AGCAACAGTCTTGACGGCCTCAACGTTGGCCGCGTAGCCGCCCGGAGAACGCACAAAGGTATCCTCGCCAATCTCACTCGGGCTGAGGAACTCCTCCGATGCGCTACCGCCCATGGCGCCGGCGTCGGCCTTCACGATGACGTAGTCCACTCCGAGGCGGGTAAAGATGCGCTCGTAGGCGTCGCGCTGGGCCTGATAGGCCTTGGCGAGACCCTCATCGGTGAGGTCAAAGCTGTAGGCATCCTTCATCACGAACTCGCGGCCGCGGAGCAGACCCGCGCGTGGACGGGCCTCGTCGCGGTACTTGTTCTGAATCTGGTAAAGGCAAACCGGAAGGTCTTTGTAGGACGAGTAAAGGTCCTTAACCAGGAGGGTGAACATCTCCTCGTGAGTGGGGGCCAGCAGGTAGTCTGCCTTCTTGCGGTCCTGCAAGCGGAACAGGTTGTCGCCGTACTCGGTCCAGCGATTGGTGGCCTCGAATGGTTCGCGAGGCAGCAGGGCTGGGAAGAAGACTTCCTGAGCGCCGGCATTCGCCATTTCTTCGCGAACAACCTTCTCGATCTTGGCCTTAACCAGCAGACCGAGCGGAAGCCAGGTGTAAACACCTGGGGCCGCTCGACGAATGTAACCGGCGCGGAGCAGCAGCTTGTGGCTGGCTACCTCGGCCTCGGCTGGGTCTTCGCGCAGAGTGCGCAGGAACAGGCTTGAAAGACGTGTTGGCATGCCCTCTAGCCTACCGTTTGGGCAGGAACGGGGACGGCTGCGGCGGCTAGCCTACTTGGCCACAACCACCTGCGGGCTACCAACTAGACCGGGGTCCATGGTTGCCGCAATGCGGTTTGCTTCCTCAATCAGAGTTGCCACAATCTCGCTCTCGGGCACGGTCTTGACAACCTCACCCTTTACGAAAATCTGGCCCTTGCCATTGCCGGAGGCAACGCCCAGGTCTGCCTCGCGGGCCTCGCCCGGACCGTTGACAACGCAACCCATGACGGCAACGCGAAGTGGGACGGTGAGCTTCTCTAGTCCTGCGGTCACGTCGTTTGCCAGCTGGTAGACATCCACCTGGGCACGGCCACAGGAAGGGCACGAAACAATTTCGAGCTTGCGCGGACGCAGGTTGAGACTCTCCAGAATCTGGCTTCCCACCTTGATTTCCTCAACTGGAGGAGCCGAGAGGGAAACTCGAATGGTGTCTCCGATGCCCTTGGCCAAGAGCGCACCAAAAGCAACCGAGGACTTGATGGTTCCCTGGAATGCCGGACCAGCCTCGGTGACTCCGAGGTGGAGCGGCCAGTCGCCGCGCTCAGACAAAAGCTCGTAGGCCTTCACCATCACAACCGGGTCATTGTGCTTGACCGAAATCTTAAAGTCGTGGAAGTCGTGTTCCTCGAAGAGGCTGGCTTCCCAAACTGCGCTCTCGACGAGAGCCTCAGGCGTTGCCTTGCCGTACTTCTGTAGCAGGCGAGGGTCGAGCGAACCAGCGTTCACACCGATGCGAATGGAAACGCCGGCGTCTTTGGCAGCCTTGGCAATTTCGCCAACCTTGTCGTCAAACTGTCGAATGTTTCCAGGGTTCACTCGCACGGCGCCGCAGCCGGCATCGATGGCTTGGAAGACGTACTTGGGCTGGAAGTGGATGTCTGCGATTACCGGGATTTGAGATCGCTTAGCGATGATGCGGAGAACATCGGCATCGTCTTGGCTGGGGCAGGCAACTCGGACGATGTCGCAACCGGAGGCGGTGAGTTCCGCAATTTGCTGCAGGGTTCCATTGATGTCCGTGGTCTTGGTTGTGGTCATGGACTGAACCGAGATTGGGGCATCGCCACCCACGGCAACCTTGCCGACCATGATTTTTCGGGTTTTGCGTCGGGGCGAAAGCACCGGAGGTGGGGTCTTGATTGGTCCCAGATTTACCGCTGGCATTTGACTCTCGCTTTCAGTGAAAACAGCCTAGTGAAGCCTAACCCAGAGACACTGGGTTGATTACGTCGGACAGAATAACCAGTGCGCTCACTCCCATGAGAACAACCCACATTGCCATGGTGAATGGCACCATTTTTGCGGTGTCCAACGGTCCGGGGTCGCGCTTCCACACGATTTTAGAGAAGGTGCGCTTGACCAACTCGACCAGGGCGTTCAGGACGTGCCCACCGTCGAGTGGAAGCAGTGGAATCAGGTTGAAAACAAAGAGGGCGTAGTTGAGCGAGCCCAAGATGAGGAACCACACCGAAATTTTGCCCGGGATGTCGAGGTTGTTGTTTTCGGCGATGGTGCCGGAAATATTGCCGATGCCAAGAACCGAGACCGGACCGGTGGCAGAACGCTTGCCGCCGGTGAAGGTGGTGTAGGCCAGCTCGCCTATTTGCCTAGGCAGATCAACCACCATGGCTGCGGTCTGGCCGATTGCCATGGCCGAGTAGCGCAGCGAGTGATCGAGCGAGTAAGGAGCCCGAACGTAGTTGAGCTGGATGCCAACAACGCCACGCTGAATCATCTTGAGAGTGCCGTCCGGGTTGGTTACCGCACCGCCCGTCAGTTCGTCGATTGCAGGACGAGACATTACCGCCGGATGCACGGAGACACTTATGTTCTTGCCGTCGCGAAGGACCTGGAAGTTCAAGGTCTTGACTCGCTGAACCAAGAGTTCCTGAACGGGAGCCCAGGTGGAAATCTTGCTGCCATTTACCGCGGTGACTATGTCACCTGCCTGGAGACCAGCGAGTTTGCCAGGGGATTCGACATCGGTTGAGGCGCAAGCCTTGGTGTAGTCCGCCGGCACGCAGGGTGCAACGGCATCGATCTTGGTTCCGGTCTGGTAGCTGCCAAAGGCACTGAGCGCTAACACAACGAAGAGGGTGCCCAAGATGAGGTTCATTGTTGGGCCACCCAGCATGATGGTGATACGGCGCGGAATTGAAAGCCGATGGAAGGCCTGAGCCTCGTTGTAATGGCCGTCCTGGGCAATCTGCTGGCGGCGGGCTGATTCAACCCAGCGGCGCAACCAGGTGCTGGCGCCAACTTTTTTGCCCGGGTTGATGACGCCCTTCGGGAACATTCCCGCAATCGAGATGTAGCCGCCGAGCGGCAACAGCTTGATGCCATATTCGGTGCCGCCTCGGTTGGCGGACCAAAGGGTTGGGCCAAATCCGATCATGTACTTGGAGACCTTGGCCCCGAAAAGCTTGGCCGGGAGTAAATGCCCGAGTTCATGTAGACCGATGGACAGCCCGATACCAAAAAGAAAGACCAGGACTCCGGTTAGATAAGCCAGTATGCCGTTCACGCTTTTACCCTAAATCCTGACGGAGACATTTACTCGGTTAGTTTCCTGTATTTACTAACAGGCCTTGGCGATGATGCCATCCGCGCGGTCGCGCGCCCACTTTTCCGCCGCCAAGACACCCTCTAGCGTCAACTCGCGGTCGGCGTCGTGGCTGCTGACAACCCGGTCAATCAGATCAACAATCTGATTGAACCCAATCTTGCCGCGGTGGAATGCCTCAACTGCCTGCTCGTTGGCGGCGTTGTATACCGCTGGATAAGTCAGGCCGGCGGTGCCCACCTGGCGGGCGAGCGCAACGCTCTGGAATACCTGCTCGTTGAGTGGCTCGAAAGTCCAGGTCGCAGCCTTGGTCCAGTCGCAGGCTGGCGCCACATTGGCGACTCGGTTTGGCCAGCTCATGCCCAGGGCGATCGGAAGTTTCATGTTTGGGGGCGAACACTGCGCCAAGACCGATCCATCGATGAATTCCACCATCGAGTGCACCACCGATTGTGGGTGAACGGTCACCTCAATGCGGTCGAATGGAATGCCAAAAAGCAGGTGCGCCTCAATGACCTCAAGGCCCTTGTTGACGAGGGTTGCCGAGTTGGTGGTCACGACCTTGCCCATGACCCAGGTTGGGTGAGCCAACGCCTGCTCGGGAGTTACGTCTTGAAGTTGCTCGCGGGTCCATCCGCGGAAGGGACCACCGGAAGCGGTGAGAATGAGCTTTCGAACCTCCGATGCCGTTCCGCCGAGGAGGCATTGTGCCAGCGCCGAATGCTCGGAGTCCACGGGCACGATCTGCCCGGGAGCGGCGGCATCGGTGACCAGACGGCCACCCACAATGAGAGACTCTTTGTTTGCTAGGGCGAGGGTTTTTCCGGTTGCCAGGGTGGCAAGAGTTGGGGCCAGACCGATAGATCCGGTGATGCCGTTGACCACGACATCGGCATCGGTGGTTTCAACCAGGTGGGTGGCTGCAGCCGCTCCGAGAACAGCCTTATCGGCTGGAACATTGAACGCCAACCGCTGCTGCTCGAGAAGCTGAGAGTTGGTTCCGGCCGCTAGGCCAACTACCTGAAAAAGGTCTGGATTTTCGCCAATGACCTCGAGGGCCTGGGTGCCGATTGAACCGGTTGATCCGAGGATGATGACGCGACGCATCTGTCCATTCTCGCACCCCCTTAAAACTTGTTGTTAATTAGCCTAAATTCGTTATCGTTCGCATCCAAACGGCTTGCCAACTCCCCCATCGGGCTTAGGATTTAACCTATGACTGAGTTCACCATCGCGCAGGAGCGCAAAGTCGTTACTTCAATCCCTGGCCCTAAGTCCAAGGAACTCCACGAGCGTCGCCGCAAGGCCGTTTCAAACGGTGTTGGCGCAGCTCTCCCGGTATACATCGAGAAGGCCAACGGAGCCATCCTGGTTGACGTTGACGGCAACCAGTTCATCGATCTCGGTTCGGGCATCGGTGTGGTTTCCATCGGCCACACCAACCAGGGCGTCATCGATGCAGTTTCTCACCAGGTAGCTCAGCTAACCCACACTCTTTTCACCGTGACTCCGTACGAGCAGTACGTTGAGGTTTGCGAACTCCTAAACAAGCACACCCCGGGCAACTTCGAGAAGCGTTCGGCGCTGTTCAACTCGGGTTCCGAGGCTGTCGAGAACGCAGTGAAGTTTGCTCGCAAGTTCACTCGCAAGTCGGCAATCGCTGTATTCGATCACGGATACCACGGCCGCACCAACCTGACCATGGCCATGAACTTCAAGGCCGCCCCTTACGCCAATGGCTTTGGCCCACTGGCCGGCAGCATCTACCACGTTCCAATGTCATACCCTTACCGCGATCCAGAGGGTATGACCGGCGAGCAGGCCGCCGAGCGCGCCATCGTTTACATGGAGAAGCACATCGGTGCCGAGGACCTGGCCGCCATCGTGATTGAGCCGGTTCAGGGCGAGGGTGGATTCATCACTCCGGCACCAGGATTCCTGACCGCAATCACCAAGTGGGCCAAGGCCAACGGCGTGCTTATTGTTGCCGACGAGGTTCAGGCCGGAATCGCACGTACCGGCCAGTGGTTCGCGTCCGAGTTCGAGGCCGGATTCGAGCCAGATCTGTTCACCATCGCCAAGGGCATCGCCGGCGGTATGGTCATCTCGGCCGTTACCGGTCGCGCCGACATCATGGATGCAGCCCACCCGGGTGGCATCGGTGGCACCTTCGGCGGTAACCCGGTTTCTGCTGCGGCAGCGGTCTCGGTTCTAAAGCAGATTGAGGCCGGCGGAGTGCTCGAGGCGGCTCAGCGCATCGAGGCAACCCTCATGCCACGCCTGCTCGAGCTGAAGGCAAAGTACCCGGTTGTGGGCGATGTCCGCGGTCGCGGTGCCATGATTGCAATCGAGTTCGTTGAGGCCGGCACCAAGAAGCCAAACAAGGAAATCACCGACAAGCTGATTGCCCACTGCCACCAGAACGGTGTGCTCGTGCTCAACGCCGGCATCCACTACAACACCCTGCGTTTCCTGCCACCTCTGGTGATCACCGATGAACTCCTAAACGACGCCATCGATGTTCTCGAGGCCGGAATCAAGGCCCACAGCTAAAGAGCTGGATCAGAACTAAAACTGAAAGCCCCGACCATCGGTCGGGGCTTTCAGTTTTTGCGGCTTGTTGAAGCCGCTACTTGATAGCGTTCAGCCGCTTCTGCCTCAGGTTGGAGGCCACCTGAGTTCCAATCACTATCACCAGGGCTAGCAGGAATACCATGCTGGCAATCACGTTGACCTCGGCCGGAACGCCCTTGGCAGCGGCGACGTAAATAAACATTGGGAAAGTAACTAGTGCGCCGCCGGCATTGAAGTAGGTGATGATGAAGTCATCGAAGGAAAGCACAAATGAGAGCAGGGCGCCCGAGACGATGCCCGGCAGCAGCAGTGGGAAGGTGATTCGCCAGAACACCTGACTCGGGCTGGCATAAAGATCTGCGCCAGCCTCCTCCAACACCGGGTCAAGCGTCTGGACTCGGGCCTTCACAGTCACCACAACAAAAGACAGACAGAACATGATGTGCGCGAGGATTACCGTCAGGTAGCCCTGCCCGAAGTTCAAGTTGAAGAAGAGCGCGGCTAGGCCGGCACCCATCACCACCTCGGGCGTTGCCATGGGCAGGAACAGCGAGAGCGAGACCAGGCTGCGACCCTTGAAGCTGTAGCGCACGAGTGCGATGGCTATCGCGGTTCCCAGCACTGTGGCCACCAGAGTGGAGACGGTGCTGATGAGGAGTGAAGTTCCCACCGATGCACAAACATCGGGGCGGGCACACACGTTGAACCACTTGTCCAGGGTGAATCCCTGCCAGATGGTGTTGGTGCGGCCCTGCGAATTGTTGAACGAGAAGGCGATGGTGTAGACGATTGGAATGAGCAGGTAGACCAGCGCGATAACGGAGTAGAACGGAAGCGCGAAGCGACCGAGGCGGAATTTCTTCACAGCAGGTCCTCCGTTCCAGTTCGCTTCACGTAGATTCCCACGATGATCAGAATCACTGCCATGAGCACCGCCGAGAGGGCGGATGCGGCCGGGTAGTCGCTGTTCTGAAGGTAATCAGCCTGAACCATGTTGCCAATCATCGAAGTGTCCGAGGCACCCAGGAAGTCACGGCTGGCGTTGACGTAGTCACCGGTGATGGGAATGAAGGTGAGCAGGGTTCCGGAAATGACACCGGGCATGGTAAGCGGGAGCGTCACCCTTCGGAACACCGATGCCGGTGTTGCGTATAGATCGCCAGCCGCCTCGAGCAGACGCAGGTCAAGGCGCTCAAGCGAGGTGTAGAGCGGCAGAGTCATGAATGGAATGAAGTTGTAAACCAGTCCCCAAACCACCGCGCCTGGAGTTCCCAGGAAATGGAAGGTGGAGTCGAGGTTGAACAGGTGACGCACGAAGGTCATCGTTGGGGCGTTGTCAGCGAAGAGCTGCTTCCAGGCGATGGTTCGCAGCAAGAACGAGATGAAGAACGGAGCGATCACCAGAGTCAGCGTGAGCTTCTGGATTAGCGGACGGCTGCGCAGGCGGATGCCCACGAAGTAGGCCAGTGGGTAACTAATGAGCAGCGCAATCACCGTGGCGGCGAAGGCGTAGAGGAACGATCGACCAATCTGCGGCAGGTAGTCAACAATTACGTGCTGGTAGCTCGAGAGATCAAAGCCGTAGTTGTAGATTCCGTAGGCTCCCGAAGGGTCCGGAGTCATTACCGAGGTGATGAGCAGCGACACCAGCGGGATTAGGAAGAACATGGCGAGGTAGAGCAGGCCCGGAAGCAGAAGAACCCAGGCTATGCGACCCGACTTGAGAGTGGATGCAGCCTGAGGCTTTGGAGCCGCGCTGGAGAAACCGGCCAGAGCCACCGCTACTCCTCGTCGCCTACCGGAAGGTCCTGCAGGCCAAAGGCGTGCTCGACCTTGAACGAAATCCAGACCTGCTCCCCCAGCTCGATGACTGGAGAAATTCCGATGTTCTGAGCAAACACGGTGATTTGACCCACGTTTGGAATCTCGATCAGGTACTGGTTGCTCACACCGGTAAATCGAATGTCCTTGATGGTGCCAGGACCCAAAATGTTCAAGCCGCTGCTGGCACTCGGGGCCGAACGGTGGAACTCCACCTTTTCCGGGCGAACACCGATGGCAATCTTGCCCGACTGCTTCTCGGCACGATTCTTGGGAACCGAAATCCGGTTGCCCGCAACCTCAATGCTTAGGCTGTCAGCGCTGGAGTCGGCAACCTCAGCAACGAAGAGATTGGATTGACCCAGGAACTTAGCCACGAAGGCGGTCTTTGGTCGCTCGTAGAGTGATTCCGGCGCACCCATCTGCTCGATTCGACCTCGGTTCATCACCGCGACGGTGTCGGCCATGTCCATGGCCTCCTCCTGGTCGTGAGTTACGTGCAGGAAGGTGAGGCCGACTTCCATCTGGATGGCCTTGAGTTCAATCTGCATCTGGCGACGAAGCTTCAGGTCGAGTGCACCGAGTGGCTCGTCGAGGAGGAGGAGCGAGGGTCGGTTCACCAGTGCGCGAGCCAGCGCCACGCGCTGCTGCTGTCCACCGGAAAGCTGCTGAGGTCGGCGCTCGCCGATGTGGCCGAGCTCCACCATCTCGAGAGCCGCAGCCGCCTTTGCGAGTGGGTCGGCCACCTGCTTGCGTCGCAGCCCAAATGCCACGTTCTCAAGGATGGACATGTGAGGGAACAGGGCGTAGGACTGGAAGACTGTGTTCACTGGGCGCTCGTGCGGTTTCGTGAAAGTCACGTCTTCACCACCGATGAGTACCTGACCCTGGGTTGGCTGATCTAGGCCAGCGATGATGCGAAGAGTTGTGGTCTTACCGCAACCGGAGGGACCGAGCAGGGCGAAGAACTCACCCGCTGGAATGTGCAGATCGAGGTTTTCGATTGCTGTGAAGCCTGGAAACTCCTTGCGAATTCCCCGAAGTTCGAGGTCGGCGCCAGCGGGAACGAATTCCTTCAATTACACAACTCCATTCGAGGCGTCCGACCAGGCCTTCGAGAAGGTGTTGTCTTCCTTAGGAGTAAGCGGACGGAACTGGTGGAGCTTGCTCCAGTCGCTTGGGAAGATGAGTTCGTTGCTGCCGATGGCAGGGTTCTTTGCGGTGGCAATCTCCTTGGCGCCCTTTACCGGTGGCACGTAGTAAACACCGTTCAGGGCCAACTCCGCTGCAACCGCTGGGTCGTAGTAGTAGTTGATGAGGGCGTGAGCGTTTGCGGCGTGCTGGGATCCCATTGGAATCAGGTAGTTGTCGCAGGCGAAGGTTCCACCGGTGGCTGGAATCACTGCACCGAGAACATCCTTGCCCAACTCGAGGTTGGTGGCAACGAGGTCGCCGGCCCAAATGATTCCGATTACGGCATCGCCATTCTTGAGGTCGTCAATGTAGCTGTTGCCCTTGATGCCACGAATCTGACCGCTCTTGACGTAGCCCTTGAACTCGTCCAGCGCTTTGTTGAAGTCGGCCTCGGTGAAGGCTGTGATGTCAACGCCGTTTGCCAGCATCATCACACCGAGGGTGTCGCGCATCTCGGAAAGCACAACCACCTTGCCGGCCACCTCAGGAGCCCAAAGGTCTGCAACCGAAGTTGGGGCGTCCTTGCCGGTGAGCTTCTTGTAGTTCTCCTTGTGGAAACCGATGCCCGCGATGATGCCCTTCCAGGGCAGGGAGTGGGTGCGGTCGGAGTCGTAGGACCAGTTCTTGCCCTTGAAGAATGGGTCGAGGTTCTTGGCCACGTTAGGGAGAAGCTTGTAGTCGAGTTCCTGAACGTAACCCGAGTTGATCAAACGGGCAGCCATCCAGTCGGTGAGGCAGAAGGTGTCTGCTCCGGTGTCCTTGCCGGCAGCAAGCTGGTTCTTGATGCGGGCGTAGTAGGTGTTGTTGTCGTCGATGTTGACCTGGTACTTAACCTGGATGCCAGTTTGGCTCTCGAAACCCTTGATTGTTGGTGACTGCGGGTTGTCGTTGCCGTCCATGTAGTAGGGCCAGTTGTCCCAGGTGACCACGTGCTGCGATGACGAGAGGTCTTTTGCGGCGGTGAGGTGCTTGGCACCACCCGGAGCGCAGGCGGCAAGAGTCATGGCGGCAGCGCCGAGACCAGCTCCTGCGAGCACAGTGCGGCGGGTAACGGGGCTAGTGGCCGCGTTCTTGAGGTTGTGGAACACCGAGTTTTGAGAGTTGGACATATCTGTCTGCTCCTAGGTAATTGGGGCCGATTAACGACCCAACCAACACTTCAGATGACCGCCTAAGCGCCCAAAACAAAATCCTGCCATATTTTCCTTTTAGGAATGACCAATTTCTGCCGTTAACTGCAGTTGTTTTTCTATTCCAATACTGAAATCGAAGGTGTTATTGGGAATAACAACTGATTCCGCACTACTAGGGCGCTTTTCATCGCCAAAAGGTCCACTCGCCTCGGAAAAAACTTTTTCGATTATCGGTTCAACGCCGCCCAGCAGGCGCTCCGCTCCAACCTTTCCACCGCTTGGAAAACTGAAAGTGAGCTGTTTTGAAGGGGTTATCAGGGTTGCGGCTCCCCAGCCATCTAAAGGCGCCACCGCTCCAACCGTCTCGAATCGCTCGCCTGGGCCAACCGCCCGCTGATAGCCGAGCTGAGCCAATTCCACCGGATCGGCTTTGCCGAGGTAGAACCGGGCACCGAGATTGGTAATCAGTGCCCTCGGAATTCCGGTCAGCGACTGCCCAGTTAGGAGCAAGTGGATGCCGAGCGATCTACCCCTGGCGGCGAGCGCCTGTAGTGGCTGGTGCGTGCTGAGATCGACCAGTAGTGCTTGGGCTTCATCGATGGCCAACAGGATGCGCGGAGGCCGCCCCAACTCCGGAAGATCCTCGATTCGACCCACGGAGTGTGCCGCCAGCAGGGCCTCTCGCCGACCCATCTCGTCTACGAGTAGGGCAATTAGGTGGACCGCGCTCGCGTCGGTAGTGGCATCGGTGTTGGTGGCGAACCTTTCAACCCAGTCAGTAGAGCTGAATGGTGCGAGGGTGGCACCGCCCTTGTAGTCGATCAGCCAGAGCCGCAGCTGCTGCGGTGAGTAGCCCTGCATCAGCGAGACCAACCAGGTGGCCAGGAGCTGGCTTTTGCCCGTGCCGGTAGCTCCGATAATCAGTCCGTGGGCTCCTTCAGTTGGAAGGTCAATCAGCACCTCGCGGGATCCCGCGAAACCCAGCCATGCCTGAAGCGAGTTTTCCCGCCTGGCCGAAAGCGAACCTTCGAGCCGGCGAACCAGTTCAAGGCGAGATCGGTGGAGAGCATTCTGAGATTCGAGCTCTTCATAAACTCGCCCGACCCATCCGGCCTGCCAGCGCCACTGCGAACGCGGCAAGACTCTATTTCCTATGGCCACTCGCCAGCTGCCCGAAGCGGGATGGGTTAGGTGCACCTGTCCGCGCGGATCAACCGGCTCGCGTCTGCCACCGAGGAGGCTGCTTCCAAGTAGGGCGATGGCACTG
>Ga0228702_1002226_pt1 | contig 11333 bp, 8 predicted proteins | sample McNCre217_Aug_MG_2_FD_178018 | JGI IMG/M metagenome (GOLD analysis project Ga0228702, IMG submission 178018) | Freshwater microbial communities from McNutts Creek, Athens, Georgia, United States - 20-17_Aug_MG | ecosystem: Environmental > Aquatic > Freshwater > Creek | place: USA: Georgia... | reverse complement strand
ACTTGCTTGTTGGCCTCCCAGCGAGTCACCCCGCGACGCTTACGTTTCTCATAGAACAGGTCGGCAAACTCAGCCACCAGCCCCGCATTATCTGCATGTTTGAAATCCAAGATTTCCGTCTTACCGAGATCCAAATGATTTTCGTCGCAAATGGCTTGGATCTTCGCGCGGTTACCCAACAAAATCGGTTTCGCGATACCCTCATCGAGCACTTCGCGTACGGCTTTTAAAACTTTTAAATTCTCCGCATCCGCAAATAAAATACGCTTCGGTTTACTCTTCGCACGTTTTAGGATAAACTTCATCACCTGGTTGTCTAGACCTAGGCGTTTCGCTAATTGCAATTCATACGCCTCCCAGTCGGCAATCGGTTTCGTCGCCACACCCGAATCAATCGCAGCTTTCGCTACGGCCATGGAAACGGTGGTGATTAAACGTGGATCGACCGGCTTTGGAATAATGTAATCCGGTCCAAAACTTAAACTCTTTTCATTATAGGCCAAATTCACGATATCGGGAACAGGCTTCTTTGCTAAAGAAGCGAGTGCCTTCGCGGCGGCCAACTTCATTTCATCGTTGATTTCGGTGGCACGAACGTCTAAAGCTCCCCGGAAAATGAAGGGGAATCCCAATACATTGTTGACTTGATTGGGAAAATCGGAGCGTCCGGTGGCCATGATCAAATCATCACGAACGGCTTTGGCTTCTTCATACCCAATCTCGGGTGTCGGATTAGCCATGGCGAAAACGATGGGATTGGCGGACATGGAGGCAATCATTTCCGGCATTAAGATATTGCCGACGGACAAACCCAGGAAGACATCTGCGCCTTGCATGGCTTGAGCTAACGAAACTTGTTTACCTGCAGGACCGGCTAGCGGAGCTAAGTAGATGTTCAGATCATTCCGGTCTTTGGAAACCAAACCGTCTTTATCAAAAATATAGAAATTCTCAATGCGAGCACCGAGTTTTAGGTAAAGCTTAATGCAGGAAATCGCCGCAGCACCAGCACCGGAAATAACAAAACGAGCATCCTCAATTTTCTTCCCTACGATCTCTAAGGCATTGATTAATGCCGCTGATGAAATGATGGCAGTGCCATGTTGGTCATCATGCATAATCGGAATCTTCAGGCGCTTTTTGAGTTTCTCCTCGATTTCAAAGCACTCGGGACTTTTGATATCTTCCAGGTTGATTCCCCCAAAAGTAGGCTCCAAATTAACAACTGTCTGAACAAACTGATCGGGATCGGTACAGGAAAGTTCCAAGTCAAAAACATCGATATCGGAAAAGACTTTAAATAGGACCCCCTTCCCTTCCATAACAGGTTTAGAGGCTTCCGCACCAATATTTCCAAGACCTAAGACGGCTGTTCCGTTGGAGATTACCCCGACTAAATTTCCTTTGGCGGTATAATCATAGACCTTCTCGATGTTGGCCGCAATCTCTAGACAAGGTTCCGCTACTCCCGGTGAATACGCTAAGGAAAGGTCACGTTGGGTAGCGGTTGATTTCGTGGGTTTGACTTCGATTTTCCCGGGCTTACCACCGGCGTGGTACTCGAGGGCATCTTGTTTTAAAATGGATGAAGTGGACATAAATTTATATTAGGCTTCTGGTTGATGAAATTCTCCTTCGTGTTTCGCGAGCCAAATGGTCGCGACGCCATTCCCGATAAAGTTGGTGATAGCACGGGCTTCCGACATAAATCGGTCGACGCCCAATAATAAGGCAAGTCCTTCCAAAGGAATCACTTGCAGCGCGGTTAAGGTCGAGGCAAGCACGACAAAACCACTTCCGGTAACCCCAGCAGCACCTTTGGAAGTAACCATGAGGACACCGATGATGGTGAGTAGTTGCTCAACAGATAAGTCGATGCCATAAACTTGCGCCAAAAATAGCGTAGCCATGGATAAATAAATACTCGTACCATCCAGATTAAATGAATAACCGGCGGGCACGACGAGCCCCACCACCGATTTCGAACAGCCCATGGCCTCCAGTTTTTTCATGAGAGAAGGTAAAGCCGCTTCGGAGGAGGATGTTCCCAAAACGATTAATAATTCCTCTTTGATGTAATTCAAAAAGGACGTAATTCGTTCGCCGCAGCTCCGCATGATGAGTGCTAACACGACGAAGATAAAAATCCCCATGGTCGCATATACTGAAACCATCAGTTTGGCTAAAGGTAACAAAGAGTGAATACCAAATTTACCAATGGTAAAAGCCATCCCACCTAAAGCACCCAAAGGGGCTAAATACATGACAAATTTTAAACCCTTAAAAACCCAATGTTCGGCCTGTTGCATCCCAGAAATCATTCGAGCTTTCCCGCGAACAAAATTTAAAAATGAGCCAAAGAATAACGAAAAACCTAGGACTTGAATGGTAAAGTTTTCCTTGAGAAAAATCATCCAACTAAAACTGGCGGCTTTTTGCGTGTATTTGGAAATATCCCCACCAGCGATATCAGCACGAATAACCCCTTCGCCAGGGTTCAACAGATGAGAAACACCTAAACCGATAATCAAGGCCAGGGTTGTCACGACCTCAAAATAAAGCAAGGCCTTTCCTCCAACGCGACCTACTTTCTTTAGATTACCCATGTTGACAATCCCTAAACTAATCGTCAAGAAGATGATGGGGTGAATAAACAATTTCACAAGGCTGATAAAAATCCCGGATAAAACTTCGCTTAAACTCTTGCCTACGGAAATTTCAGTGCCTAAAAAGTTGTAAGAAATTTTATCCGCTAAAACCTGATGTAAGGCGAATGCTGGAAAGAAATGGCCAATTATGATACCAATGAAAATGGACAACAGTACCCAAAAGGTGAGGTTGTGCGTAATATTTTTACCTTTCATACGTTAAACATGCGGTTTGCTAACAAATGTAAGGAACAAAAAGGAGAAATTCGAGGTTTGTGAATCTAAGCTTATTTACCGAAATTTGCAGACTCATTTTTGTCCCATTTTACCTATTATGTCGAATACAATCAAGTGCTTAATTATTGGTTCAGGTCCCGCAGGTTATACTGCTGCCATTTACGCATCCCGAGCGGGTTTACAGCCCGTGATGTATCAAGGAGGTCAGCCAGGCGGCCAATTAACAACCACCACGGAAGTTGATAATTTTCCAGGATACCCCAATGGTATCGATGGTCCAGCCATGATGGTGGATTTGGAGAACCAAGCAAAGCGTTTTGGAACGGATGTTCGTTATGGAATGGCGACGAAGGTAGATTTTACAAGCCAACCTAAAAAGGTTTGGATTGATGATACGACTGAAATATTAGCAGATTCGGTGATTATTGCCACCGGTGCTTCTGCCAAATGGTTGGGCTTAGAAGGCGAGACCAAGTTTAATGGCTTGGGTGTATCAGCTTGTGCGGTTTGTGATGGATTTTTCTATCGTAATCAGGTCGTTGCGGTCGTAGGTGCGGGAGATACAGCAGCCGAAGAGGCTAGTTATTTGGCTAATTTATGTACCGAGGTTCATTTAATCGTTCGTCGGGACCAAATGCGTGCTTCCCTAATTATGCAGGAGCGTGTAAAAAACAATCCGAAAATAAAGATTCACTGGAATTCAGAAACAGAGGAAATCTTGGGGGATGCCAATGGTGTGACGGGAATTCGAATCAAAAATAATGTAACACAAGCGACGGAAGAGATCGCATTAACGGGATTCTTTGTGGCGATTGGTCACCAACCGAATACCAGCATCTTCAAAGGCCAATTGGACATGGATGCACAGGAATATTTGATTACGGAAAAAGGCAGTTCTCGGACGAATATCCCAGGCGTATTTGCTTGTGGGGATGTGCAGGATACGACTTACCGACAAGCCGTAACGGCAGCGGGTAGCGGGTGTATGGCTGCCTTGGATGCTGAAAGATGGTTAGCCGCCAATTCTTTACACTAACAAGAACACATGAAATTGAGCAAATTACTTCTTGGAATCGTTTGGGTCTTAATGACTCTAACGAGCTATGCCCAAGAAAAAAAGCTTTTCAAGAAAAATACCAAAATCGATTACAAGCCGAATTCGTCATTATACCAGGACAAATCCAGCAAAAAGGATGATTTGGACGATCTGCCTCCCCTAACATTTCGGACGGAGGAGGATAGTAAGACTACAGCCATTCAAGGATCGGAATTACAGGAACGAAAGTATGAACCCTTAAAGATCGTCAATCCGAGCATAAGTAATTTTGACACAACGTCAATTGATGAGGGAGAGGCCTTGGTGGTTGAGATTGAGGAAGAAAACGCTCCGATAGGTTCGGAGGATTTCGTGACGGTGGCGTCTTATTATTCGGTTTGGGATACGAAAACAATTGATCCTTACGACATTAATGCCAAAGAGTTCGATGAACCTGTGGATTTGGAGTTGTACAATTTACCGGCGGGACGCAATTGGTCGCCCCCTTTATCAACGGTTAAGCAAACAAGTCCTTTTGGCCCACGTTGGGGAAGATTGCATGCCGGGGTAGATTTAGATTTGGAGACGGGATATCCAGTTTTTGCCCCATTTGATGGTATCGTTCGAGTGGTAAATTACGATTCACGAGGCTATGGCAAATTCATGGTTTTGCGTCACTATAATGGATTGGAGACTCTTTTTGGACATTTATCCAAACAGGGATTAGAACCAGGCACACTCGTAAAAGCGGGGGATGAGATTGGTTTGGGCGGAAATACGGGTCGGAGCACCGGATCGCACCTTCATTTTGAAACAAGATATGAGGGGAATCCATTTAACCCGAATCAGGTATATAATTTCGGTTCATTCGAACCAATTTCAGATCATTTGTTGATAACTGCGCAAACCTTTAACATGCGCGCACTTGCATTAAGAAACGAATTTGGTTCTGTCGGCGAGAAAGTACGGAGTCGGAAAAAGGTCTGGACGAAGGTTCGACCGGGCGATTCCTTGTATGTCATCGCACAACGTGCCGGTGTATCAGCGAGTAAGTTGGCCAAATTGAATGGCCTAAAAATGACATCCACCATACGGGCGGGAAGGCGCTTACGTATCCATTAAGCCTATGAAACTTGATATACTAGTCATGGCCGCACATCCCGACGACGCCGAACTTGCAGTGGCAGGAACGATTGTGGATGCTATTGCCAACGGAAAGAAGGTTGGTATCGTCGACTTCACTCGGGGCGAATTAGGAACTCGAGGAACACCGGAAATTCGATTAGCCGAATCGGCCGCAGCGAGCCAGGTGCTCGGGATTCATGCCCGTGAAAATTTGGAATTAGCCGACGGATTCTTTCAGAATGATCGGGAAAGCCAAATGAAATTGATCGAGGTAATCCGTAAATACCAACCGGATATTGTTCTTGCGAATGCCTTGGAAGATCGTCATCCAGATCATGGAAAAGGGGCAGCATTGGCCATAGATGCTTGTTTCCTAAGCGGTTTACGCAAAATTGAAACGGGATTACCCGCTTGGCGTCCCAAACATGTCTACCATTACATCCAAGATCGATATTTAGAGCCTGATTTTGTGATTGATATCTCAGCACATTGGGAGAAAAAAGAAGCAGCTATCCGCGCCTTCAAGAGTCAATTCTTTGACCCCAACTCCACCGAACCGGCTTCTTACATTTCAAGCCCCGAATTCCTACATTTCATCCAGGCGCGTGCGCAAGAAATGGGGCATAAAATTGGGGTAAAATATGGGGAAGGGTTTCAGAGCCAATCGCCCATACAATTGAAACTATAGGTAAGAGGTAAGAGGTAAGAACTAAGAGTTAAGAACTAAAATAGACTAGCGACTAGTGACTTCTAATCACCTTTACCGCGGACTCCCCTAATTACTGATTACTGCCCACTGACTTACACCTCTAACCTCTTACCTCTAACCTCTTTAGTCGATCACCCTCTTCGTAATATCCCCAAACGAATCAATCCTTCGGTCCCGCATAAACGGCCAAATACGACGGTATTGCTCTTGTGCATCTAAATCGATTTCGACCACAGCAACTTCTTCGGTATTGTGTGGTGCCTGATATATCACCCGACCGAATGCATTACTCACAAAGGAACCACCCCAAAAAGTCTGGCCATGCTCCTCACCTACCCGATTCACGGCAATGACCGGAACCTCGTTGGCCACCGCATGACCTCGTTGAACGGTTTGCCAAGCTTGGTATTGCTCGCGGTTAATTTCACTGCTCGACTCTTGATTATCCCAACCGATCGCTGTGGGATAGATTAAAACTTCTGCGCCTTTCAATGCCGTTAAACGAGCAGCTTCGGGGTACCATTGGTCCCAGCAAATCAATATCCCTAATTTCCCGTAGCTGGAATCAAACACTTGATATCCCAAATCACCCGGGGTAAAATAGTATTTCTCCTCATAACCCGCATCTTGGGGAATATGCATCTTGCGGTATTTCCCCAAATAGCCTTTGGCATAATCCAGCACAGCACAGGTGTTATGATAAACGCCTTTACTTCTTTTTTCAAATAAAGAGGCGACAATGACAATTTTCAATTCTTCAGCGAGAGCCAACAACGAATCCGTACCAGGTCCGGGAATGACTTCGGCTAGGTCAAAATAGGCCGCATCTTGTTTGTGGCAGAAATAAACCGAACGGTATAATTCCTGCAAACAGATCACCTGAGCACCCTGAGCAGCTGCCTCGCGAATTTTAGTGATGGTTTTTGCTTGATTTGCTTGCACATCTTCTGAACAAGTTAATTGCAATAAGGCGAATTTGATATTTTTCATAATGCTTGAGCGGCGGATTTTATGGCCGAAAGATCTAATGAATTCATACAAGAAAAATGTCCCAATGGACAAATATTGGAACCTTGTGTTGAGCAAGGCCGACAAGTCAGATTTGCATTTTCAATGGCGACAAAGGGCGTTTGATAGGGCGTAAAACCTAATCCAGGATGCGTGCTACCCCAAATCGTAAACAAATTTGGGTGTTTCAAGGCCGCAGCGATATGCATCATGGATGAGTCATGCGTAATGACCATAGCGGCTTGCTGGATCAAAGATGCACTTGCTGGGATATTCGTTTTTCCACAAAGATTAATCACCTTTTCAGGAAAAAGGGTGGCTAAACGATAACCCACTTTATCGTCCCATTCATCCCCCACCAAAACGACTTGATGACTAATCCCATCGATTAATTCAATCATTTTGGGATAAGACAAGACCTTGGTTTGATGCGCCGCACCAATGGCAAAAAGTACATAAGACGATTTAATTCCAAAATCAGCTGGGTTAACCTGTGCGTTTTGGGGGATGAAATAGTCTAAACCTTCTCCATCGGGTTTTAAGCCAAGGGAGCTTAAATTCCGGTCGACCAAATGCCCCGGCAAATTATTTACTTTCGTTTTGACAAATGCTCTCCGCTCCGCTGTGTACTTATTGATTTGCTTGGGAATTTTACCTAACAGTAGACATAAAGCATGAGAACGAAGGTTTTTATGCAGGTCGTAAACTTGACCAAATCCCTCATTTCGCAACTCTTTGGCCAATTTCCATAGATTTCCATCGAATCCATGCACCTGAGAGACATAAGGATTTCCATCCCACAAATGAGCAAAATTTGCCTTTGTTGCGACATGAATTTCGGCATTGGGAAATTGCGCTTTGAGAACACGCACAATGGGTGTTGTCAAAAGGATGTCCCCAATGGACGAAAAACGAATACAAAGGATTTTCTGCATGGAAAAAAAATACCTGGTAAAATTAAGAAAAATCTATTCTCTTTCATTCTTTTCGGTAAATTGCATGCTTAATTGACTGATTACAATTACATGGAGCAGAAAAAACAAGATACCGCCTCAGCATTGAAAGATATTATTTCCCATGCCAAAGAATACGGCTTCGTATTTCCATCATCTGAAATTTATGATGGTTTACAAGCTGTTTACGATTATGGCCAAAATGGGGTTGAATTAAAGAATAATTTAAAGACCGTTTGGTATAAGGCCATGACCATGTTGAACGACAACGTGGTCGGTTTAGATGCTGCCATTTTTATGCATCCCTTAACTTGGAAGGCCTCAGGTCACGTGGACTCGTTTAATGACCCGATGATCGATAACAAAGATTCCAAGAAGCGTTACCGTGCGGATACCTTATTGGAGGAACGCGCAGCGGCTTTGGAAGATGAGGGTAAAGCAGATGAAGCAAAGGCCTTGATGCAGGCGATGGCGAAGGGATTAGATGCGGGAGATTTGGAGTCTGTACGTCAGTTGATCATCGATCAAAACATTAAGTGTCCGGTTTCGGGTACAGCAAATTGGACGGAGGTTCGTCAATTCAATTTGATGTTCTCCACCCAAGTAGGTGCGGTTTCAGAGGATGCTTCCTTGATTTATTTACGTCCGGAAACAGCACAGGGAATTTTTGTTAATTTCCTCAATGTGCAAAAAACGGGCCGCATGAAGGTGCCTTTTGGTATTGCACAAATTGGAAAAGCCTTTCGTAATGAGATCGTAGCACGTAATTTCATTTTCCGCATGCGGGAATTTGAACAAATGGAGATGCAATTCTTTGTACGTCCTGGCACAGAGATGGAGTGGTATAATAAGTGGAAGGAAACACGGATGAAGTTCCATCAGGCGATTGGTTTGCCAGCTGATTCCTTGAAGTTCCATGATCATGATAAGTTGGCGCATTATGCGAATGCGGCTGTGGATATTGAATACAAGTTCCCATTTGGCTTTAAGGAGATGGAAGGTATTCACTCGCGGACGGATTTCGACTTGAAAGCACACCAAGATTTATCAAAGAAGAAACAACAGTATTTTGATCCGGAGATCAATGAAAACTACATACCTTACGTCGTGGAAACGTCGGTGGGGGCAGATCGTTTATTTTTAGCGATTTTGTGCAATGCCTATACGGAGGAGACGACGGGTGAGGGAGAAAGCTTGAAGCAGCGCGTTTACTTGAACATACATCCGGCTTTAGCCCCTACGAAAGTGGCGGTATTACCTTTGGTTAAGAAGGATGGCTTGGCTGAAAAGGCGCAAGAGATTGCAAATCAAATTAAATTTGCCTTTAACACAACCTATGATGAGGGGGGAGCGATTGGCAAGCGCTATACTCGTCAAGATTTAATTGGGACACCTTATTGTGTGGTGGTGGACTATCAAACCATGGAAGACCAAACGGTTACCGTGCGCGATCGTAACACCATGACCCAAGAGCGCATTTCTATCGCAGACCTGAAAGAGAAAATCGGCTATGCGGTATCGATGGAGCGTATTTTTGAAAAATTAGTTTAAAAACGCAAACAACGACGACATGACAACTGATCAGAATCCAGCAGAAAACGAAGCTATCGAGCCCATAAAGGTCGAGGAAACAGCTTCCGTAGCTACCGAGACAAGTGAGATGCTTGCGAAAGAGGTAGAGGCGCCCACTCCTGAAAAGGAGGTGAGTTATCCCCTATTCGACTTTGCGGTTGCGACGAAGGAAAATTTCCAAACGTATTTTGGGAAAATCAAGGACATCGTGTCGGAGCATGCGCATCCCGGAACCTACAAGAAGGTTGATGAAATCACGAAGGAGGTAAAGGAAGCATGGAGTCAATTGAAGCAAGCTGAAAAGCAAGCTGCGTTGGAAGCATTTAAATCTTCAAATGAGGACTCCGAAGAAGGATTTGATTTCAAGGATGAGGCGATTCATGCCGTTGATCAATTAATTAATCACATTCGTACAGAGAAACAAGCCTTTTTCCAAGGATTGGAGAAGGCTCGTGAGAAGGCTTTGGAAGGAAAAACGCGTTTAATCAATGAATTACGTGATTTAGTTGATAAAGACGATAACAGTGATCCGGCTCATGTGAATGCAAGCTTTAAGGCATTTAAAAAGATTCAGGAGGAATGGAAGAGCTTAGGTTCTGTGCAAGGACCGATGAACCAAACTCTGTGGCAATCCTACCATGCCTTGGTGGATCGTTTTTATTCGAATCGTTCGATCTTTTATGAATTATTGGAATTAGATCGTAAGAAGAATTTACAGGCCAAAGAAGTAATCGCAGCTAAACTTGAAAAACTAGCAGCGGCGGTCAGTCATGCAACGAATCTTCCGGCCCTATTGAAGGAAGCGGAAGAATTGTTCAACGAATATAAGCATATTGGTCCAGCGCAACGGGAGGAGAATGAGGCGATGTGGCAGCGGGTTAAGAAGTCTTTGGATGTATTGTTTGAGCAGAAGCGTCAGATTGCGGATGCCAATAAAGCCGTTTTTGAGGAGAATTTAAAGATTAAAAAGGAATTGGCGGGATTGATGAATGGCTATTCAAGCTTTCAATCGACGTCTATTTCCGAATGGAACCAGGCATCGAAGGCGGTATTGGCCTTGCAGGAGCAATGGGGTAAGTTGAAGGGTGGATTGCCGAGAGAAGGAGGAAAAGAAGTTAGTCATCAATTTTGGGCGGATTTAAAGACATTCTTTAAGCACAAGAGTGATTTCTTTGGAAAGATTGATGCGGAGCGCAAGGCGAATTTAGCGGCGAAACAGGCATTAATTGAGCAAGTCGAAGGAATTGTGGCCGTAGGCACAGAAACTCCGGAGATTACACAGACGGTGATCGACTTGCAGAAGAAGTGGAAGGAAATCGGCCATGTCCCAGAAAAACAAAAGGATAGCATATATGCCAAGTTCAAAGCGGCCTGTGATGCATACTTTAATTTGAAGCGTTCAGCATCGAAGGGTGCGAAAGATGCTGAAATGGAGGCCAATTTAGCCGCGAAGCAGTCGATTTTGGTGGAGATGGAAGCGATGTTGAAGGATGCTAGTTTATTGGCGCGTTTGGGTGAGGTGAAAGCCTCTTGGGATGCGATTGGATTTGTACCCAAGAAGAACATAAAGGAACTGCAAGATGGATTCCGTAAAACCTGGAATGCCTTGATTGATTTGGCACGTACCCAACCGAAGGAGCAATTAGCGGCATGGGGATTTGAATTGAAGTCTTTGAAGACGGAATCGGATCAAAGCGAGTCGGCAGCCCCTTCCGCAGACACCCGCAAAAAAATCCAAGCATTGGAAAATGATATTGCGGTGTTAACCAATAACTTAGAGTTTTTTGCGAAGTCGAAAAACAGTGAAAAACTGCGTGCAGAGGTAGAAAAGAAAATTGCGGCCGCGGAAAAGGAATTAGAAAAATTGAAAAAAAGTTAATTTTTTTTAGACTTCGGTTTTGCGATTTAGGAGAATAACACTACTTTTGTAAACCGAAATGCGCCTCCTTAGCTCAGCTGGTAGAGCAACTGATTTGTAATCAGTAGGTCGTTGGTTCGATCCCGACAGGAGGCTCTGATAAGCTCGACAGAAATGTCGGGCTTTT
>Ga0228702_1002225_pt1 | contig 11337 bp, 10 predicted proteins | sample McNCre217_Aug_MG_2_FD_178018 | JGI IMG/M metagenome (GOLD analysis project Ga0228702, IMG submission 178018) | Freshwater microbial communities from McNutts Creek, Athens, Georgia, United States - 20-17_Aug_MG | ecosystem: Environmental > Aquatic > Freshwater > Creek | place: USA: Georgia... | reverse complement strand
CAAAGTGATTGGCGTTATGACTAAACACAACCTGACCACCTTCGACGGAGGAATCAAATGAACTGGCTCAACCGATTTTTGCTGGCCAACTGGTCTTGGCTGATGGATGGGATGTTGCTCTTGATGGCTTTGATCATTGGAATCCAGATTGGGGAGTCGCATGTCCATAAAGAGTGGAATGCCGAGAAAAGTAGAACCGAGCAGCTTGCCGCGAAGCTCGAGCAACACGTTGCAGACGTGAAGATCATGCAAAACCAAATCAATCAGGAGATTTCAAATGACTTTTCTAAAAAATCTAAGTTGCTGGCTGAGCGGATGCCTGATCCTAGGAGTGTCGGGGTGTGCAACAGCACAGCAACCAGTACAAGGAATCTGCCCCCCGTATCCGAAACCACCACCGGAACTTTTGCAGCCAGCCCCTACGCTGTACCTGCTTCCTCAGGAGTTGCGGCAGCCATAAGTTGCGAAAAGATCATTCAAGATGCAGCTCAGACGACGCTCATGCTTGATGAGTTGCAGCGATGGCAACGGCAGCAAGAAATCATTGTGAATTAGGCGCTAAAAGCCCGACTTGTCTTAGGACAGGTCGGGCTCTTTTTTTGTTTATTTGCCTCAGACCGCGTTTTGACTGCAACCGGCCAGAAGCAGTCAAAAGAAAATTCGATCAGAGCGAATTTAATTTTTCATTACGAGCCAATTCATGCGATCCATGAATATGGCTTTTTGCTCGGCCCCCAGAGCCTTTACGCGATGCCTGAGCCATTCCGGTAAGAACGCCGCACTCATTTACTGAGCCACTCCCGGAGCAACTGCTTCGCAAATCAACAAGCTGCTTCTGTAAGACCTTTAGTTCGCGGATTCGAACTGCCACATGGTTGATGTGCTCATCGATTAAGGAGTTGATTTCAGAGCAATCCTGCGGAGGAGAGTCTTTCATACGCAAGAGCACTCGAATCTCTTCCAAGGTCATATCCAGTCCACGACAATATCTGATGAACGACAGTCGTTCAACATGCTCTGACGCATAGACCCGATAGTTGCCATCAGTGCGCTCGGGCTGCGGCAGCAAAGCCTCACGCTCGTAGTAGCGAATGGTCTCCACCTGTGTATCGGTGGCCTTAGCGAGCTCTCCAATCCTCATAATGTCCTCTTTTATCACGGCATTCCATTCTAGGGGCTTGACATTGAAGTGGCTACAGGGTTTCTAATGCTCTCGATAAGGAGAGAATCATGAGTACATATTGCGAAAGCACAAAGCCAGAAAATTGCCAGAGTGTGAGCTGTTGCTCTGCCGCTGCAAATGCGCCGACGGCACTATCTGAGCAGGACGCGGCACAAATACGCCCCGACCAACCTCAAAACAAATTCCGCATCGCAAATATGGATTGCGCATCAGAGGAGGCAGAGATCCGTCACGCATTGGATGGAATTCAAGGAGTTGATGCTCTGCGATTCGATCTTGGAGCACGTGTATTGACCATTTCTGCTAGCGGCGCAGTATTACCAGATGCACTGGAGGCGATTCGAAAGGCAGGCTTCAAACCCGAACCCATCGAAGAAGACGTTGATACCCCTTCGGGAACAACGTCAGCATTTAAGGCCTTTTGGCAGGTATGGGGAAAACTCTTTGCAGCACTTTGTTTGGCCTTTGCAGCAGAGGCCATTGCCTACGGTTTTCCTGCAACAACATGGATCAAAGTACTCGGCATGGGATTGGCAATTGGCGCCATCCTTTTGTCAGGTTTTAGTGTCTACGGGAAAGGCCTCGCTGCTCTACGGCAAAGACGATTGAATATCAACGCGCTAATGACAGTCGCTGTAACAGGCGCATTTTTGATAGGTCAGTGGCCAGAGGCCGCTATGGTGATGGCTCTCTATGCAATTGCTGAGGCCATCGAGGCGCGTGCTGTCGATCGTGCACGTGGTGCAATCAAAAGTCTTCTAGCTCTATCACCTGAACAAGCAGAAGTGCGCCAATTGGACGGCAACTGGCTTCGAATGGCTGTCAAGACTATTGCCTTGAACTCAGTTGTGCGCATCGCACCTGGTGAACGAGTGCCGCTTGATGGCACTGTAATTACTGGCCAGAGTGCGATAGATCAGTCACCCTTAACAGGTGAAAGCCTTCCTGTGGACAAGGGGCCAGGCGATGAAGTTTTTGCAGGAACCATCAACCAAGCATCAGCTCTGGAAATTTGTGTCACATCGCCAGCATCAAACAGCACCCTGAGCCGCATCATCAAAGCTGTCGAAGAGGCTCAAGCCTCCCGTGCTCCAACACAGCGATTCGTTGACCAGTTTGCGGCTATTTACACACCTGCTGTTTTTGTTCTTGCGCTGATCGTTGCTCTTCTGATGCCTTGGTTAGCGGGACTTACTTGGTTAGAAGCGCTATATAAAGCATTGGTCTTGTTGGTTATCGCATGTCCTTGCGCTTTGGTCATCTCCACACCTGTTTCAGTAGTAAGTGGCCTTGCTGCTGCTGCAAGAAGAGGTATCTTGATTAAAGGAGGCGTTTACCTTGAGGAAGCCAGAAAAATCCAAGCAGTTGCTTTAGATAAAACCGGCACTGTCACTGAGGGAAAACCTAAATTAGTCGCCTTCGAACCCATCGCTATCGACGAAACTCCGCAACATTTAGAGCTTCTCGCTAAGAGCTTGGCTTCTCGCTCTGATCACCCTGTCTCTAAGGCAATTGCTTTGGGTCTGGCATCACAAACCCAGTCGGTTGATGCCTTTCAAGCTGTTGCAGGCCGAGGAGTTCAAGGCGTCATCGATGGACACACCTATATTCTTGGAAATCACCGATGGGTCGAAGAACGCGGCCAGTGTTCAGCGCAACTAGAGGCCCGTCTCGCAATTCATGAGGAAGCCGGAAGAACTGTGACCATTTTGGCCAATCGAGACCGAGTGGTTGCGCTCTTTGCTGTGGCGGACACAATCAAACCATCATCGATTGAGGCGATTGCCGAGTTAAAAGCACTGGGTGTCGTGCCCATTATGTTGACCGGTGATAACGCAGCAACCGCGCGCACCGTCGGACATCAAGCAGGTATCTCGGAAATACGAGGAAATCTGCTGCCCGAGGATAAGCTCAAAGCCATTGAGGAGTTCCAGGAGCGATACGGTGTAACAGCCATGACCGGCGATGGCATCAACGATGCTCCGGCACTTGCTAAGGCGAACATTGGTTTTGCTATGGGGGGTGTTGGAACCCACACTGCTATGGAAGCAGCAGACGTTGTTGTCATGAACGATGACTTACGCCGATTGCCTGAAACAATTCGACTATCTAAACGCACGCACTTCGTTTTGTGGCAAAACATTAGTCTAGCCCTTGGAATTAAGGCTGTGTTTTTGCTGCTAGCGATCTTTGACGATGCGTCGATGTGGATGGCTGTGTTTGCAGATATGGGAGCGAGCTTGTTGGTTGTTTTCAACGGTTTGCGCCTTCTCAAAGCCCCAAAGAATTGACTGTCGTGATAGCTAAATCTCTTGGCAGTGACCTTAATTGCCGAGAGGTTAAATATTTTTAAAGTGGATTTGACGACTTCCATTGGCTATAGTTGCTACTCATGAAAAAGTACTTGGCAATTTTTTTACTTGCTTTGCTACCCCTGCAATTTAGCTGGGCGGCAGTGGCCGGCTATTGCCAGCACGAAAGCAGTGTGACGGCCAAGCACCCAGGCCACCACACCCATGAACACGAGCCAGCCGATCACCAAGAATCTAGTAAAAAAACATCGCCATCCGCGAGCATGGATCATGACTGTGTTACTTGCCATCTGAGTTGTACAGTAGCGCTGACAACCAATCTGAATACGACCACATTGGCTACCTCTGATAGCCATCAACTCTACGTTCAATCTAGTCTCTCTCAGTTGTCTAGAGAGCGCCCTGAACGACCTAAATGGACCTTGCTTGCCTGATCGGCGAGCCTTGGGTTTCCCTCTTTCTACTCACGAATCCCCTGTGTGCTGGTTGCGTCTGACGCTTTGAGCGTTGCACGCTAACGCCTAGCGACCACGTTGTCGCTGCTCGCTGATCTCCTTGGATGTTTTCACCATTGGAGATGAGTTATGCGTTTGAATAAAAGAATCACGGCATCGATTCAGTTTTTACTGTCGGTCATTGCCATGAGCTGTTGGGTCCTGAGCGCCCAAGCACAAAGCACATCAGCCGCGCCTTTAAGCCGAGCGGTGTCATTAAAAGATGTTTTTGATACAGCCTGGTCAAGGCAGCCCGAAGCACGTGCGCTTCAATTGCGTCGTGATGCCGCGCAATCCCAAGCCAAAGCCGCAGGCCTACTGTCTCCCGAACCGCCGTCCTTAGAGGTCAGTCAAAGATCAGACAGAGCTGCGGATAACAACGGTGTGCGGCAGGCTGAAGTTGGCATCGCTGTTCCTATTTGGCTTCCTGGTCAACGCTCGGCCAGTCTTGATTTGGCGCAAGCTGAAATTTCTTCTGTTGAGCGTAAGCTCTTAGCATCTCAACTTCGACTGGCTTCATCTGTCAGAGAGGCTTGGTGGAACTGGCTGCGTGCTCGCGTAGATGCAGAACTGGCACGTGAGCAACTTACAAATGCACAGCGTTTAGCCGCAGACGTTGCCAAACGAACAAATGCGGGCGATTTGGCTAAGTCTGACCAACATCAAGCAGAGGGTGTAGCAGCGGCGGCTGAGGCATTAGCTGCCCAAGCTGATGCTGCATCTGCATCTGCTTTCGCGCAAGTTGCATCACTTACTGGCGTTAGTTTTGAGGCCAATTTATCCATCCATGGAGTTGCTGAACACCCTCCAATTCCAGCGCAGTCCCTTGAGCATCCTTTACTAGCTGAACTGGAAAACCGTATTGCTGTTGCTGAGCGTACGGCAAGTCTAATCAGTACACAAACACGAACTAGTCCAGAGCTCACGGTTGCTACTACTCGCGACCGAGGTGCGTTTGGTGAGCGATACGTTCAAACAGTTCTTGTCGGCGTTCGTTTGCCATTTGGTGGTGGACCAAGATATGAGGCGCGAATCGCAACAGCACAAGCTGAGGCCGTTGAAGTGCAGTCCATATTGATGTTGGAGAAAGACCGTCTCCAGTCTGATCAACGCGCAGCCGCCTTCCGGGCAGAGTCTGCACGTGTCCAACTTGATGCAGCTCAGCGTAGAGCTCGTTTGGCAAAAGAGTCACGCAGTTTTTTTGACAAATCATTCCGATTGGGTGAAACAGATCTACCCACTCGCTTGCGTATCGAGGCAGAGGCTGTAGAAGCAGAGCGACAAGAAGCCAGAAGCCAAATTGATCTAGCTGCCGCTATCTCTGCATGGCGTCAGTCACTGGGATTGCTGCCTCAGTAAGGTCACCACTTCCAAAAATTAAGGAACAACATGTATCTCATTCAACCAACAGTGACCACTCTTCTAGCGCTCATTCTCGTACTGGTAAGTCCCATCACTTTTGCAGGTCCGGGTCATAGTGAAGTAACAACGCAAGCATCTGCCTCTGCGCTGCCTCGCTTTATCGCAATATCTGAAGAGTTAGAAATGGTCGGCGTCATCAACGGAAAACAGTTAACGCTTTACTTAGACCGTTTTGCAGATAACAGCCCAATCAATGACGCTCGAATCGAAATTGATATTGCAGGAAGTAAATACACCGCTAACAAGCACGGTGAGGGCGAATATGAAGTAACGCTTAAAGACACGCTCAAACCTAGCGTTTTTCCTGTTACCGCAACCATTAACGCGGGTGAACTGACTGACCTGCTTGCTGGAGAGCTAGATTTACACGAGGAAAAACTCAGCCTGGGTAATCGTTTGGGATGGAAATCTCTTGCTATTTGGATAGTTGCAGTGCTGCTAGCCTTGATCGCGCTGGGCGCGACTTATCGATTTCGTCAACACGCTCGTCGTGCATAAGGGGACCGTCTTCATGAAAACAAGCAACTCTTTTAAAACGAGCCACATAGTCGCACTCACAACTGCTTTCTGTTTGGTTTTCGCTGCCATTCCATCTCATGCGGGCGAAGGCCATGACCATGGCGCAGTACCTGTGATGGCCAATTCCAACGGTCCGCAGCGCATGGCCGATGGCAGCGTCTTCTTACCCAAGCCAGCTCAGCGACAACTGAATGTCAAAACTCTTGTGGTGGAAGTCGCAGATGTACCGCGTTCATTTGAACTCAATGGGAGGGTACTGATGGACCCTAACACTGGAGGAAAAGTTCAGCCCACAAACGCTGGACGAATAGAGCCGGGACCCAATGGCTTACCTAATGCCGGTCAGATAGTTAAAAAGGGGCAGGTGTTGGCCTATGTAAATCCTGCGCTCGCTCCCCTAGAGCGGGCTAGTCAGTCGGCTCAACTTGCTGAAATTCGTGCAGCTAAAACGCTTGCTGAGAAGCGTCTAGCACGCTTGCGCGAACTATCTGACACCGTTCCGCGTAAGGAAGTGGAAGCTGCTGAAAGCGACGTTTCTAGCTTGACGGGACGTTTGGCAGCTCTTAGCGGTGGATTGATCGGTAAAGAGTCTCTAGTGGCTCCTGTATCCGGCGTGATTGCATCTACACACGTGGTTGCGGGACAAGTGGTTGACTCACGGGAATTGATCTTCGAAATCGTTGATCCCAAACGTATGCGTATTGAGGCCTTGGCTTTTGATGCGACTCTCATTAACAACATCGGCGGCGCAACGCTGGCTGCTGGTGAGCAGCGCGTCCCATTGAATTTCATTGGTGCAGCTCGCAGCTTGCGTGAGCAAGCATTACCGTTGAACTTTCAAGCACAAAACCTAGAGCAGCTTGACTTAGCAGTTGGACAGCCGGTAAAGGTGTATGTTCAGTCTAAGGAAAGGACGCAGGGTATAGCTGTACCTCAGTCGTCGCTGATGAAAAACGCAGCTAATCAGAACGTGGTCTGGGTCAAGACTGCGCCTGAAAAGTTTGAACCTCGCACCGTGACCTTTGAACCACTGGACGGCGCAAATGTCACAGTGACCTCGGGTTTGAAATCCGGTGATCGTGTGGCGGCTCAGGGCGCCACACTCATCAATCAAGTCCGCTAAGGAGTCACGCGATGTTTAAGTGGCTTCTCGAAAACAGTCTGGCTAATCGACTATTGGTTTTAATCGCTGGCGTCGTGTTGATGGCCTACGGGGCATTTACTTTGTCCCGCACACCGGTGGATGTCTTTCCGGATCTGAACAAGCCTACGGTCACGATCATGACCGAGGCTGGTGGGATGGCGGCCGAAGAGGTCGAACAATTGATCACCTTTCCGCTTGAAACGGCCATGAACGGATTACCTGGTGTGGAGTCGATTCGCTCGACATCCTCGGCCGGGCTATCCTTTTTGTACGTGACTTTCAATTGGGACACGGAGATTTTTCGGGCACGTCAATTGGTGTCTGAACGGCTCTCGGCCATGGAGCAGGGTTTGCCTGCCGGGGTGATGCCCCGCATGGGTCCCATCAGCTCCATCATGGGCGAGATCATGCAGATCGCCATCCCTGTCGATCCGCAAAAGATCTCACCCATGGCTGTACGTGAGTATGCCGACTGGGTGCTCCGCCCGCGTCTCCTGTCCATACCGGGTGTCGCACAGATCATCCCTATCGGCGGCGAAGTGCGTCAGTTTCAGGTTCAGCCTAATACCGCACGCATGGCGGACCTGGGCATTTCCTTGGACCAGTTGGAGTCTGCCCTGCGCGGGTTTTCAGCCAACACATCCGGGGGATTTTTAGAACTCAATGGGCGCGAGTACCTGATTCGGAATCTGGGCCGCACGTCCCGTCTGGAGGACTTGCGCAACCTGGCAATTGCCGCCAAGAACGGGCAGCCCATCTTGTTGCGACAAATCGCCGAGGTCACATTTGCTGCGGCCATCAAGCGAGGCGATGCAGGCTTTGAAGGTAAGCCTGCGGTGATCCTGGGGGTTCAAAAGCAACCCACGGCTGACACCACCAGCTTGACCAAGTCCATCGAGGAAGCCATTTCGGACCTCAAGGCTTCCCTGCCCGCAGGGATGGAAGCCCCACGTGTGACATTCCGTCAGGCTAGCTTCATTGAGGCTTCGATTTCGACGCTGCAAGGCAAGCTGATCGGCGCGTCGGTCTTCGTGGCCGCGATCCTTTTCTTCTTCTTGGGGACGGTGCGTCCCACCATCATCGCGCTCACCGCCATACCGATTTCGATTTTCATTACGGCTCTGGTCTTCAAGTACTTCGGCCTGTCGATCAACACCATGACGCTGGGGGGACTGGCCATCGCCATCGGTGGACTGGTCGACGACGCCGTAGTGGATGTGGAGAACATCCTGCGCCGTCTCAAAGAAGACCGTGCCAAGGAAGCCAGCCAGCGCATGCCGCTTCTCTCGCTAGTGGCCAAGGCTTCTATGGAAGTCCGTTCGGCCATTCTCTATGCGACGGTGATTATTGTTCTGGTCTTTCTTCCCCTTTTCGCGTTGCCGGGTTTGGAGGGAAAGCTGTTCGTACCTCTGGGCATGGCTTTCATCATCTCGACACTGGCCTCATTGCTCGTATCGGTCACGATGACCCCTGTGTTGAGCTACTACCTGCTGCCCCGGATGAAGAATCTGGACCATGGCGACACCAAGGTGCTGGCCTGGCTCAAGCAACGCTACAAGAGCAGCTTGCAGGTAGTTCTTGAAAAGCCTCGCGTGGCTATGGCCAGCGCAGGGATTGCGGTCCTGCTGGCGGCGACCGCTGTACCGTTCTTTCCAACAACGTTCTTGCCGCCCTTCAATGAGGGCACGCTGCTCGTGGGCCTGCGACTGAACCCGGGCGTCACGCTGACCGAATCGTCTGCCCTGGCGCGTCAAGCAGAAGTGCTCGTCAAACAAGTACCCGAAGTGGTGCACGTCGGCAGGCGCAGCGGACGTGCCGAGCTCGATGAGCACGCCGAAGGAGTTCATGTGAGCGAACTGGATGTGGGGATCAAACCCTCGGGAGAGCTGACTCGCTCGATGGATGAGGTTCGTGCAGATATCCGCGCGCGACTGGCCAATTTGCCAGCCTCCATCGAGGTGGGACAGCCGATCTCTCACCGGATTGATCACATGCTTTCGGGCGTTCGTTCACAAATTGCTATCAAGATTTTTGGCGAAGACCTTGATGTGCTTCGAGGGCAAGCCGACACCTTGCGCTCCCGACTTGCAGGTATCCAAGGCATTGCCGATCTGCAAATTGAAAAGCAAGTTCTTGCGCCGCAAATCAAGGTTCGGTTGGACTACGCTGCGGTAGCCCAATACGGACTGTCGGGCGCACAAGTGCTTTCGACACTGCAAGCATTGGCCGAAGGCGAACGTGTCACTCAGATCATGGAAGAAGGTCGCCGCTTTGCGCTGGTCGTGCGCTTGCCAGAGTCTGCCCGTTCGCTTGAAGGCCTTGGCCAGATATTGATCGAAACGCCCTTGGGCAGGGTGCCTTTGTCCAAGATTGCCACGATTGAAGACGCTGATGGACCTAACCAGATTAGCAGGGACAACGGCAAGCGTCGCATCGTGATCTCCGCCAACGCTTCGGGTCGCCCGCTCTCGGAGGTCGTGGCCGACATCCGCAAGGTCACGGCGGAGTCTCGAATGCCCGAGGGCTACTTCATCACCCTTGGAGGGCAATTTCAGGCGCAAGAAGAAGCATCGCGCCTGATTTCTTTGCTCTCGGTTGTCTCTGTGGTGTTGATGTTTGTGGTGCTCTACAGCCGCTACAAATCGACTGTTCTGTCGGCCCTGATCATGGTGAATATCCCCCTCGCGCTCGTAGGTGCCGTTTTGGGGCTGTGGTTGTCAGGTCAGCCCTTATCGGTAGCAGCTCTGATTGGCTTCATCACCCTGGCGGGTATTTCAGTGCGCAACGGGATTTTGAAGGTTAGCCACTACATCAACCTCATGCGCTTTGAGGGAGAGTCCTTCAACACGCAGATGATCCTGCGTGGATCGTTGGAACGTTTGAGCCCCGTCTTGATGACTGCATTGGTGACTGCTTTTGCACTGGCACCTTTGCTCTTCGAGGCCGAGCGCCCGGGCACCGAGATCTTGCATCCGGTGGCTGTAGTGATCTTCTCTGGCCTGATCAGTTCCACGTTGCTCGACACATTTCTGACGCCTGCGATGTTTTGGCTCTTTGGTCGCAAGCCGGCCGAGGCGCTTTTGCAAGACAAAGACGCCGAAGCGTTCTGACATCTAGTTTTCTACCTCAAACCTAAAAAGGAAATCTCATGAAATTCCGTACATTCCTAATTACCTCGTCGCTGCTGCTGAGCGGACTCGCTTGGGCTGGCCCCAATGATGCCGATCACAAACCCATGCACGGAGGAGTTCTGACGACGGTCAAGGACATTGATTACGAACTGGTGGCCAACCCCACGACGCTGCGTCTTTATGTTCGAGACCACGGCAAGGCAGTCGATGTGTCCAAAGCCTCAGCCAAATTGACGCTGCTGACCGGTGCTGAAAAGCAAGAAGTTGATCTCAAGCCTAGCGATGACAAACTGCAGGCCGCCGGGGCTTTCAAAGTCGGTCCTGGCACAAAGATCATTGCTGTCATATCAGTCGGAGGTAGGCAGTCGACGGCAAGATTTGTTCTGAAATGAAATGCTTGCCTTTTAAGGGCGGAACGTCAAGTACGGGACGATCGGTCGTTGACTAGCGCTAATCTGGTGACCGCTATGGGTCGTTAGAAGGCCTTCGATAGTTGATTGAACATGCCTGAACGGCAGCCACAGTCTTGCAAGTGAGATCGTTGAAATGCCCTTGACTGCCATTTAAGCGGTCAGGGTTTTTTTTTAATCCCTAGATAAGGCTTTACATAGCGACATGCCATTGGCGCTTTCAGTGGCAGACACCATGATCTTTGTATTCATGAAAAGCCGCTCTTCCTCAAATTTCTCGATGTCCTTGATCCGGTACATAACTTTTCCGCCAATCTTGAGATAGATGGGGCCGACGCCCTCTGTTCTATACCGTTCGATGGTGTGAACCGATTTGTTCCATCTGTCGGCAAGATCCGACTAAGTCAAGTGCTTTACAGAGTTGTGCATGGGATCCTCCTTTGCTGGGAGCATTCACGCAAGTATTCGGCGATAAGTCCAGTTCTTTTCGGTTTAATTTATGTTCTGTAGTCGGGATGGGCTTAGCGCTGAACAAATAAACTGTTTGGTGAGCACTGCATACGCAATTACCAGCAACCAGAAATTGGCTTGGAATCTTCCCCTATCGGATGTGATGAGCACCGTCATGGTGAGCGCCCAAAAGGACAAAGTCATCATGGCGGCGCTTTCCTTTCAGATCAGACCAGCGTCAACTCTACGACGATGTTGCCGCGAGTGGCATT
>Ga0228702_1002224_pt1 | contig 11339 bp, 9 predicted proteins | sample McNCre217_Aug_MG_2_FD_178018 | JGI IMG/M metagenome (GOLD analysis project Ga0228702, IMG submission 178018) | Freshwater microbial communities from McNutts Creek, Athens, Georgia, United States - 20-17_Aug_MG | ecosystem: Environmental > Aquatic > Freshwater > Creek | place: USA: Georgia... | reverse complement strand
CTCCCGCAAAATAGTACCCTTCGGTAACCACAAGGGGAGACCCATACCCACTTTTTCTGAGAACGCGAATAATTCTAATTCTTTACCAAGCTTACGGTGATCGCGGCGCTTAGCTTCTTCCAAAAGGAACAAATACTCTTCTAATTCTTTTGCCTTCGGGAAGGTAATAGCATATATACGCGTCATTTGCTTACGCGTCTCATCGCCCCGCCAATAAGCCCCGGCAACGCTAAGTAATTTCACCGACTTAATAAACCCAGTACTTGGAATGTGAGGCCCTCTACATAAATCCGTAAAGTTACCTTGTGTATAAAACGTAATTTTCCCGTCCTCTAAACCATCTAATAGCTCAAGCTTATATTCGTCATTTTTCTCCTTGAAATAGGCAATCGCATCTGCTTTTGAAACAGATTTACGCAAGTACTCACTCTTCTGACGAGCAAGTTCAACCATCTTATCCTCAATCTCCTTGAATTGATCTGAACCAAATTCCTTATCTCCTAAATCAATGTCATAATAAAATCCATTCTCGATAGCCGGTCCAATACCAAATTTTGTACCCGGATATAAGGCTTCGATAGCTTCCGCCATTAAGTGAGCAGATGAATGCCAAAATGTCTTTTTACCCTCCGTATCATTCCAGGTCAACAACTGCACGCTTGCATCTGAATCAATTGGGGTTGACGCATCCACTACATCATCATTCAATTTAGCTGCCAACACATTACGTGCTAATCCTTCAGAAATTGACAAAGCAATATCCATAGGGGTAACACCTTTTTCAAACTCACGAACCTGACCGTCAGGAAAAGATATTTTTATCATAGAAAAAAATTTTTGCAAAGGTAAGAATTTACCCGCATTTAATTGATTTAAACTAAAAATTAAGGTGTGGTTAATCGGGTAGAATCAACTTTCACTTGAGTGGAATCCAATTTCTTCCCATTGACACGATCATATAAACTCATCATTCGTGCATCGTTTCCATATAATTTTCTCGCCGAATCGAGTAGCGCGATGGTTCTATCTTTTTGGCCTGCATTAAAACGAATTAAGGCTCTTAGATAAAGTACTTCTTTGGCTAGGTAAGTCGCTTTAATTTGATCCAGCTGTTGATCCGCTAAATCATACTTTTTTCGCGTTAGGTAAAATCGGGCCATTCGCAATCGAACATTCGGATTTCTTGGGAGCCAAGTAAGTACTTGATTGTATACTTTTTCAGCCTGAACAAATTGACTAACATGTACCAAAAAGTCCCCCCAAGACATCATCAAATAAGGATCCAATGGGTATTTTTTTAGCTCAGATAGAATATTTTTCTGGTATTGGATATTAGGCAAACGACCTATTTGATACGAAAAATACGCATGAGCTAATTCCGGATGATCCACTTGCCTAAATTCAATCGATCCCAAAGCACCTAAACTATCAGAACGTACCTGCCTCGATAAAAACTGAAAATAAATTATTTCACTTTGGGGAATGCCGGCTTTCTGGCTTTTAGTTAAATAAGAAAGTGCTATTCGCTTTTCATGTAATTGGAAATGCAACTCAGCTAATAAAACATATAAATTCGATAAGGCTAAACCACTCGATTCCACCAATTTGGCATCCTCCATCGCCTCATCGAGTAATCCTAATTTGCTTTTAATTTTTGCCGACAAAAATAAAAAATCAATATCTCCAGGAACTTTATTCAACGCATTTTCAATGTCATCTTCCGCTTTTTGGTAGGCCCGTAAATCATAATAAGCCTTGGCTCTCAAATAATAAAGATTAGCACCATCCTGATTTTCAAGGAGCTTCGAAAGATAGGATACCGTAAACGCAGGATTTTGAGACTTAGAAAATTCTTGTGGCGCTGGTATTGTTTCCCCTTTCGTATCTTGTGCTTTATCACAGGATAAAAGTAGAATTGCGGAAACTAATACGAAAACAAACTGCTTGATCAAAATCCTATGTCTATTACTAATGGCACAAATACCCACGATTTACTTGCCGACAAATACATCGTGCGAACCCCTAATTCAAACTCTTGTGAAAAACGTAAGGCATGAAACTGGGCCGACAAATCTACACCGAATGAATGAAAAGATTGTGTGGTCGACTCCGAATTATCTTTACCCATTCCCAAATCGCCAAACATATTTCCCTTTAATCGGGTAATGTAAATTAATCGTCCCAAATTAATATTTGTGTTTGAAATTGGAAAACGATAATCTACCCCCATCGTAGAAAGCTGATTGAATGACGTATAAAGATAACCTCTTGGGAAGTTGACCGAACTCGCAAATCGGTAATTCCCAGCAGATTCTTGTTGGAAGGCATATCGCAACGAAACTCCATCGTGCTTAAACAAACCTGGTAAAAATAGTTGTGCCTGTAAATTCCAAAGCTCACCATTCAAACTTTGATTGAAAATTGTTCCATTCCAATTTGCGCGAAATACGAAACCTTTTCTACTCTGAACATCCCAAAGGCTTTTACTCAACAACTTGCTGTAAACCAATTGATGTTTTAAAAATTGGTAATTGCCATTAAAAGGCTCTGAATAATAGCGTTTGGTCAAATCATAACCTTGAACTTGCAGGAAACCCAAATTCGATCCAAACTGTAAGTTTTCAACATAAGCGCTATGAGTTAGATTTAGCGGTATTCGATAGCCAATATCCCACATGGTTTGCTTCCATTCATCCGTTCGAAGACTATCCAATGGGCGCTTATTATCAATGTATAATTGTGTTTTACGATCAGCCGATTGAAAATTAAAATCAATGATAGGAAACCAAGCCTGATAAGAGAGACGTGCAAATTTTGTCAAATTCCGTTCATTCATACCATACTGAACTCCTGCTGAAGCTTGAAGTGAATTCAGAACATCTCGAGATATCACACTGAATTCCAACTGATTACCCGAAGACGAAACCATGGGCCCCCAAGTAAATGGTTGGAAAATATTCCATTTAGATACAATCTTTGTCGGGTAATTAGGCCCAGAATTAACTGTACCTTTTGTGATATTAGGCGATTCCAAAATCAAAGTTTGAGGCTCAATTAATTTTTTCGCCAAAAACTGCCCTTGGGGGCTGTAGGCAGAATATATCAAGGAATCACCCATGGGTACGGCAAAATAAGCACCCCAAGATTCTTTACTTACTAGTTCAAAGCGTTTATCAAGGAGATTCAAACGGGCAATTTGATCCACATCTTGATTTGGGTAGTTCATATATATCCAATCTCCTGATAAATATGGATGAGCAATATTCCGTTCACCCATGGAATAAACAAAAGAATCAACATTACTCAGGTAATCCCATCGAATAAGCGTTTTAGTCGAATTTAGTTTACTGATAAAAACAAGTTCATTATGATCGCCTAATCGGGGATGCAGAAATTGTTCCCCCGGTTTAGCCCTCCGTTCGGCGAGTACATTTTTACTCGCTAAATCATAAACTCGAAGAACTGAACTGCCATTTTCCATTAATTCAATCAAAGAAATGACCTTGGAATCGGGCGAGATGCTTGGATTAATCCATTTCATCCCTTGACCCCAATACTTTTTTTGGCCCGTTTGATGTGAATAAAAAATCAATCTTGATCGCTGTTCTTGTCCCCAGCGTGGATGATATACCATTTCTGCCCAAACACTATATTCGGATGAGCAACTCAACATGGATGGATCTAACCAAGGACCTAAAAAGCTTAATCGTCGTTCCTTGGTTCCATTAATTTCAACCAATTGTTTAATATCACCAAATCCACTTTTCACCGCTATGATGCGGCCGTCAGGAAGTACATTCGGGTACTGATATTGAATAAATCCCTTTTTCCATCTACCATTCGATTTACCTAAGGAAGAGAATGTAGCTAACTTTTCCTTCGCATATTGATCAATCGAACGACCCGCCATCTTTTTAAACTGCTTAGAAAAACCAAACAAAGTAGGGTGGTCCAAGGTCGATTGCCAAAGTTGAGGTATAAAGTCTTGCCCAAAATCTTGAGTCATCGATTGACTTAAAAATTGACCAATCACATAATGATTCGGAACAAGCTGTTGGTACGATTTTCCATTCAATTTAGCATAGGATGGTACGCCAAATTCTTGTATGTATGCTTTCAATGGCATTTTAAACTGAGGAACATAGGAACGTCCCATCCCATTGATGCGCGACTCGGTCTCCACGGCATCACCCTCCCAAAGCCAATTGGGAATCAGTAGATTACTGTAGACCGATTGACCATAAGAACCAAAAAGTGAATGAATGACCTTTCCCAAACCTCGACGGGCCGCATTGTTTTGATGCACATGCCGCAATTCATGTGAAACAAGTAGTGGCAGCCAGTCATTGGTCCCCAACAAAGATGCGTCTTGCGTAGCGGTGGTCAAAAATTCGGCACGAGGTGCCATTAAACTCACAAAACCATTGGAAACCATTCCTTGGTTTTGAAGTATGACCCGAAAACGATTATTGGTTTTAGGAAACGCACCACCAATATTCAACCAAGTGGAATCCATTAATCGCGCTGTCGATTGCGCTACAGAATCGTAACCTGCAGGAAACCAGAGCTCTAAGGGAGCCTTATTTAAAGAAATGCGCAAAAATTGGCGCGAGGTCCGATTTTGATCCAATGGAGCTAATTGCCCCTGGGAAACATAAGCCACACCAAAGAGAAACAAAAATCCGAAGCAGATTCTTAAAACCATTTTAACACTTGCTCGATTAGCCATTTTGTTCGCAAGGTATACGGTGGATAAAAGAAGCGAAGTGCATTTGTTTTCTGAACAAGAACAGATTTCGGGTGTGAAAATTCTTGAAATCCGAATTTGCCACCCGATTTTCCGATTCCCGAATTATTCACACCGCCAAAAGGCAATGATGAATGGCCAAATTGAATTAAACAATCATTCACCACCGTAGCGCCTGCGGAAGTATTCCTGTTGATGTAATCAATAAATGTCTTGTCCTCTGAGAAAATATACAAGGCCAAGGGCTTCTCCTCTTTACTCAAATAATTAATTATTTCCTCTTCGGATCGATAAGTAAGTACAGGTAAAATAGGCCCAAAAATCTCTTCTTGCATGATGGCCATATCTAGTGTACACTGACTTAAAATCGTAGGGCTGATGTAATTGGTATCCGGATTTAAATCACCTCCAAAAATCACCTTAGCACCTTTTTCTTTCGCATCGTCCAGCAATCGAACGATTCGATCAAAGTGGCGGCGATTAACAATACGGGCATAATCTTTACTCTGCTCAATTCCTTTCGACTCGGTATTATAAAAAGCCTGAATAGCATTTTCAAGTCCCGCTAAAAACTGAAAATGAACCTTTTCATGCACATACACATAATCGGGTGCTATGCATGTCTGCCCATTGTTTAAAAACTTACCCCAAGCAATTTTCTGAACGATACTGGTCATATCGGCATCAGGGCCAATAATCGCTGGCGACTTTCCGCCCAACTCCAAAGTAACGGATGTCAAATTTTTCGCGGCAGCTGCCATGACCACCTTTCCAATGGCCGGAGATCCCGTAAAAAAGATGTGATCGAACTTCTGCTGTAACAAAAAGGTAGAAACCTGAGCGTCTCCCTCGACACAAAAAACATCAGCAGGGTCATACAAAGCCGTAATCATCTTTTTGATGAATGCCGATGTATTTTCACTCATTTCAGATGGCTTAAGAATAACCGCATTCCCTGCAGCAATCGCATGAACCAACGGATTAACGGCCAAATTAAATGGGTAATTCCAAGGGGCGATAATCAAACACAATCCCTTGGGCTCGTATTGGATGTGCCCGTTTGTTCCTAATAATAAGAGTGGGGTTGAAACTTTTTGTGGCTTCATCCATGAACGAATATTCGAAATCATGTGATCAATTTCCCGTTTCACACCCAATAATTCCCCAATAATTACTTCGGAAGTAGGTTTTCGAAAATCCTGATCGAGCGCATCAAATAATTCTTGCTTGTGCGCCAGCATATATCGTTGTAATTTCTTTAGCTTCTCAATTCGTTCATCCGCACTTGCGTTTTTTAGGCGTAGCAAAGAAGATTTTTGCAACGCTAAAACCTCTTGGATTCTTTCCTCAGTCGATTGATTCATAATCAGGGAAATTAAATAGTGAATAGATTACGTAATTTATCTTCAATTAAATCGAAATATGCTTTATTTCCCGACGGTCTAAACCAGGTATCCCCAGCCACATACCATTTGCCATCACCCGGATAAACTGCAAACTGCGTTTTTGGTTTTAAATCCTCGACACCTTTTTCAAAGATAAATTCACCGATAAACAAAACTTGCATCAATTCTTGCAGCTCATTCCACTGATCCGTAAATCGAACTGGACCATTTTCACCTCCCGAACGATAGGTGTATTTTAAATCAAAAAAAGACATTTCGCCTTCAATTCGAATCCATTCACCGTCCGCATCCGTAAATTGAAATCCTAAATACAAGGGCATTTCATTTCCAGCTACCTCTAAAATAGCCTGCATAAATTCTTGCATCAACGTATCTTCGATCTCTAAGCTAATGGGAACAGCCGTTGTGGTATCCGCCGCTTCCAAGGTAATAAAAGGTTCTTCATCTCGGGGATCACAGGAACCTGATTGGAATAACAAAAAGGACGTCTCTAATTTATTTCGCCATGCGATGGATAAATCGCCCGCCCATGTAAATTGATCTTCCACGTTTAATCCTTCCGCTAATAATTCCTCGCGCGAAAAATCATCTCGATCAATGTAGTGAATGGAAACCTCCACACGGGGATTGTCGGATAAAAATCCTTCAAATGTAAATGAAGCCTCCAAATGATAGGGGGCTGGAACATTATTAGGACTTTCATAAAACAATTGAAATTTCTTTTCGAGACGCGATGCTTTCATTTACTTGGTTTTAAGGTACAAAGCTACGGATTTCAATCTATCTATTTTGCCGCTAGCTGTAATTTGGAAATTTGGTAATTGAATAAATTGTTTGGGTAATTCCCAGGATTCAAAATTACCGCGTAAGGACGTCATCAGCGCATGTATTTCCTGATCATTCATTTTCCCTTTGTAAAAAAGGCAGGCCATTTGACCAAAATGATCGTCGGGCAATCCTTCCACAAAAAATTCCAATTCTTCTGACACTTGCTTCGAAATGAATTTTTCAATCTTCTCCGGATGAATTTTACGACCGGCAGAGTTAATCACTCGATCAAACCGACCCAAATACTCAAATTTTCGGGAATCATGTAGTTGAACAATATCATTTGTCTGAATCCATTCCTCATTCGTCACAGCACCTTTTACACGAAGGCAACTTCTTTCATCCACCCCATACTCAACGGTATTAAACAAATGAAAAAAACGATCTTGCGGCTTTTTATAAGCTACATGAGAAACCGTTTCAGTCATTCCATAAGTCTCAAAAATTGGGAAAGCCAAAACTTGCGTTCGTTCAGATAACCTTTCTGAGAGGGCGGCACCACCTAACAGGATACCTTTCGAATTACTGAAATAAGCATTTAAATCAACAGAAGAATCTAGCATACAACTCCATTGGTTTGGTACAAAGGAGGCCAATTGAATAGAAACAGGAGGCAAATTGAGCAATGGATTTACAGATGGCTCCACCAAACAAATGCGTAAATCCCATACGATTGCCCGAACCAAGACCATCGCACCCGCAATGTAATGAACAGGCAAACAGGCTAAAGCTAAATCATTGGGCATTAAACTTAGCCATTCACCCGTTGTTTTGGCCGATGCTTCCATGGCTTCCCTGTGAACGTAAAGAGGCTTAGGAGTTCCTGTAGATCCAGAGGTATGAAATAAAAATTGCTTCTGCCCACTTTTCCACAACCGACAAAATTCCATGACCTCACGTTCAAAATCTGTGGAGGGCTGAGGTAATTCATCCGAAAGGGGAGAAAATAGAAGCATAAATCGTCAAATCATTCCAAAATTAACCAAACATTCTCTAATTTCGTGAGTTAATAGAAGGTTAATCAAATAACCTTGCCCAGATGAAAGAAGATCCTTTTTTAAATCCCATTAATCCTGACAAAGTAGCTCAAAACCCGGGCCTACTTCCTTATGCACATACGGCAGGAGGAGCGGTGATTAAACCGGAGGACACTGGGAAAACAAAGGGGAGGAGCATATTAGCCATGCGCCAACAAACCGATCGTCAGATGAATCAGCTCTATGAGCAGATGGAGGTTTTAGCTAAACAAGCTAAACTACTTGCAGATCGCAAAGAAATATCTGAACGAATTTATGATGCAGCCATGGGTTTTGAGCCCATTATTAGCGAAACCTATTACATGTACGAAAAAGAAGACGGGACGGATTTGCTGTCCCTCGTAGCGCCACATGAATGGGGCCGTTCGTTTAAATATAGTCGCTATTTAGCCAAAGTCATTTTATTAGCAGACCATACGTGGGATGTTACTTATAACGAAGAATCAAATTAAACAATCATGACGTCAAATTTTCCTTGGAAAACGATTAAGGAATACAAAGAAATTTTATTCCAACAATACAATGGGATTGCCAAAATCTCAATCAATCGCCCACATAAGCATAATGCATTTACACCATTAACCGTTCAGGAAATGTCGGAAGCCATGGAATTGGCGCGTCAAGACACCTCGGTTGGGGTCATCATCTTAACCGGTGAAGGGGGCAAGGCCTTTTGCTCTGGCGGGGACCAAAGTGTACGTGGAGATGGTGGATATGTTGGGGAAGATTATGTACCACGTTTAAATGTATTGGATTTACAGCGTCAGATTCGCACGATTCCCAAGCCCGTAGTAGCCATGGTTGCTGGTTGGGCCATCGGAGGCGGACACGTATTACATGTAATTTGTGATTTATCCATAGCGGCTGAAAATGCACGATTCGGACAAACAGGACCGAATGTAGGGTCTTTTGATGGAGGATTTGGTGCCTCTTATTTAGCTCGTGTTGTAGGTCAAAAGAAAGCTCGTGAAATTTGGTTCTTATGTGACCAATACGATGCGCAAGATGCCTTACAAATGGGCTTGGTTAATAAGGTTGTTCCTTTGGATGAATTGGAAGCAACTACCGTGGCTTGGTGCGAAAAGATATTGGAAAAAAGTCCATTGGCACTTCGTATGCTGAAATCTGCCTTCAATGCCGAGTTAGATGGTCAAGCCGGAATTCAAGAATTAGCGGGCAATGCAACGCTTTTATACTATCTATCGGATGAAGCGAAAGAAGGTAAGAATGCGTTCCTCGAAAAGCGTAAACCTGATTTTTCTAAATTCCCTAAATTCCCATAAAGATGAATTATTGGTTAGTAAAATCAGAGCCTTTCAAATATTCTTGGGATGATTTCGTTAAAGAAGGGAAATCGGTTTGGGACGGAGTAAGAAACTACCAAGCAAGAAATAACATGATGGCCATGAAAAAAGGCGATTGGGTGTTTTTTTATCACTCAAACGAAGGCATGGAGGTCGTGGGTCTAGCTGAAGTAAGTAAAGAATTTTACCAAGATCCTACCACAGAGGACACGCGTTGGGTGGTTGTCGAATTAATTCCCCTGAAAAAATTCGAAAAAACCGTGACCTTGAAAGCGATGAAGGCGGATGAAAGATTAAGCACATTAGCGCTAATCAAACAATCGCGTCTCTCGGTTACCCCTGTGCAAAAAGCCGAATTCGATATCATTTTGAGCCTAACGGAATAAGTATGAAAAAGTCTATCTGGATTCTCGCATTGATTTTGTCAAGCATTTTCGCCGTGAATGCACAAACCAATAAACGGGTTGAGTTCCCCTACGAATCCAATCAGGTAGAAACTTTTACAATTCCATTGGGTAATAAAGGTGTTATTTTAATGAGTCAGTTAAATAAACAGGCTTTCAATCTCCGAAAATTCTCAACGGATCTAGAACAACAATGGTCAAGTAATGCAAATATCGAATCAAATCAAGATTACGTAACGCACAGCTACGATGGCGAGGATTTGTATTTGTTATTTAGTCGATTCAAGAGTAATTCTTATGTTATCTTCCGAGTAAATACTGCAAGCGGGAAGGTCGAGAAATTCCAAATCATTTCCGTTGATCGAATTGAAATTTCCAATTTCAAAGCTATCAATGCATCCTTGTTTATTGCCGGAATGGTTAATTCACAGCCTGTGATCTTATTTACCAATTTAACAGAAAAGAAAACGAGAATTCTTCCTGCTGTCGTTAAAGGAGATGCCGAAATTCAATCGATGGATTTGGATACCGTTTACCGACAAATTAACGTAACCTATTCCGTTGGGAAAAAGGCCAAAGATTATCAATTGGTCTTAAAGTCATTTGATGAAGATGGCAACCAAGTAAGCCAAATCTTAATGAAACCCAATGAGGAATATGCGATGATGAATGCCAAATCGGCACAAGTAAATGATTCTTTACAAGTGATCGTGGGTACCTATGGGCATAAAAACACGATTGGGTCATCGAAGGGACCCAGTTCGCAGGGCTTATATTTTCAATCCTTTTTAGATGGTGAGCAATCGAATTCAACCTTCACCTCCTTTACTAAATTCACCAACTTCTTCAATTTCTTGAGTCCGAAACAACAGGAACGACAAAATCGGAAAATTAAAGACAAAGAGGAAAAAGGGGAAGATTTACGACTTGATTACCGACTCTTAATGCACGATATAATCCGAAAAGGAGATCATTACATCGTCGTGGCAGAGGCTTTTTATCCCGACTACAAATACAATAATTTTGGCCCTTATGGCGGTGGTGCTTTTCCAGGCATGATGACCATGGGCGGCTTCTATTCTCCTTGGAGCATGTTGTACAATCCATATCGCTGGGGTTATGGGTATTACGGACTTTATTCGCCATTCTCAAGCTATTACAGCCCTTGGGGATACCGTGGCTACAATTACTATGGAAATCAGCAGCAGTTTGACGGTTGGGTTTATACACATGCTGTTATCGCCGAGTTAGACGCCAAGGGAAACTTGTTGTGGGATCATTGCATTTCACTCCATGACATGAAAGAACCTAAGCTTATTCAAAAAATAAAGACATCCGTTCAAGACGACCAAATTATCTTGAGCTACAATCGAAACAATGAAATCGTATCCAAAGTCATCCATGAAATGGGGACCAAGGAGACGGAACACATCTTGCCCATTGAAACCAATCAGGAAGGAGATCGTGTTCGTAAATCCACAGATTCCGATTTAACTTATTGGTACAATACTTATTTTTTAGCTTCAGGTACCCAACAAATTGTTAACCAAACCGATGGGAAACGCCAAGTTTTCTATTTAAATAAAATTCAATTCAACCCTTAATGTTAACCA
>Ga0228702_1002220_pt1 | contig 11351 bp, 9 predicted proteins | sample McNCre217_Aug_MG_2_FD_178018 | JGI IMG/M metagenome (GOLD analysis project Ga0228702, IMG submission 178018) | Freshwater microbial communities from McNutts Creek, Athens, Georgia, United States - 20-17_Aug_MG | ecosystem: Environmental > Aquatic > Freshwater > Creek | place: USA: Georgia... | reverse complement strand
GCCTTCATTCTTGTTCGCCCGCAGATGGGCGAGAATATCGGCGCCGCCGCTCGGGCGATGCTGAACTTTGGGCTGGAGCGGATGCGGATCGTGGCGCCGCGCGATGGTTGGCCGAATTCGGCGGCGGTGGCGATGGCGTCGGGGGCGGGGCGGGTGTTGGATTATGCCGGGCTGTTTCCCGATCTGAAGGCGGCTATTCAGGATTGCGATTTTGTTTTCGCCACCACGGCGCGGGGGCGGGAGCTGACCAAGCCGATCTATACGCCGGAGGCGGCGATGGAGCATGCGCGGGCGTTGGTTGCGGCGGGCAAGAAGGTGGGGGTGTTGTTCGGGCCAGAGCGCGCGGGGCTGGAGAACGATGATGTGGTGCTGGCCAACGCGATCGTGACGGTGCCGGTCAACCCGGAGTTTGCTTCGCTTAATCTGGCGCAATGTGTGCTGTTGATGGGGTATGAGTGGCGGCGGCAGACCGCGCCTGCCGAGGCGGTGGTGATGGAGATGGCGCGGACGGAGTTTGCGTCGGGGTTGGAAGTGGAAAAGCTGGGCGATCATTTCGAGGAACGGCTAGACGCGGCGGGGTTTTTCTTTCCGCCCGCAAAGGTCGCCGGGATGAAGGCCAGTTTGCGCAATATGTGGTCGCGGTTGGGGCTGACGCGGGCAGAGGTGCAGACCTTTCACGGCATGCTGCGCCAGATTGCGTTCAAGCTGCGTCAGCAGGGGGATGAGTGAGGTCCCAACACGGGACCTTTTTTTACCTGTTTGATTTCAATATGTTGGGGGTGCCGTTTTAACGGATTTTTAACGATTGCAGGGCTTTAGGGAGGGGCGCTGCCCCTCGGCGCGAGGCGCCTCACCCCGGGATATTTGGGCCAATGTGAAGTTGGAGGCTTGGCGGTCGCGCGCCGCTAGGGGGGCGGGGCCGAAAATTCTTGGCTTTCGGGGCTGGCGGGGGGTGACGGGCGGGGAGGCTTCTGCGAGAATGTTTGCGGTAACATATTGCAAGAGGCCCGCATGAGCACCCCGGACATTCTGATTATTGGCTCTGGCATGGGGGGCGCGACCTTGGCGGCGGCCTTGGCCCCTTCGGGGCGGCAGATCACCATTCTGGAGCGGGGCGATTATTTGCAGGACTGCCCCGAGGCGCGCGACCCTTGGGCGGTGTTTGGGTCGGGATTTTTCAGCCCGAAGGAAAGCTGGCAGGATGCCGATGGCGGCAGCTTTGCGCCGAACAACTACTATCATCCGGGCGGCAATTCGAAGTTTTACGGCGCGGTGTTGATGCGCTATCGCGCCGAGGACTTCAGCCCGTTGAAGCATATGGGCGGCACCGCCCCCGGTTGGCCGATGTCTTATGACGAATTCGAGCCGGATTATCAGGCAGCCGAAGAGATGTATCAGGTGCGCGGCGCGTTGGGCGAGGACCCGACCGAGCCGCACCATTCGCGGCCCTATGCCTTTCCGCCGGTGCCGCATGAGCCTGACATGGTGGATTTGTGCAACCGCTTGAAGGCGCAGGGCTTGCATCCGGGGGCCTTGCCGCTGGGAGTGGATATTGATTTGTGGCTGAAGGGCGGCGCGATTACCTTTGATGGTTTCCCGAATACGCGCGGCGGCAAGATGGATGCCGAAACCATCGGGCTGGCGGCGGCGTTGAAATATCCAAACGTGACGCTGATCACCGGGGCAAAGGTGACGCGTTTGCACGCCGAGGGGCGGCGGATCACCGCGGTGGACTATGAGAAGGACGGCAATGCGGCGCGGATTTCGGCGCCCTTGGTGTGTCTGAGTGCGGGGGCGGTGAAATCGGCGACGCTGCTGTTGGCATCGGCGACCGAGGCGCATCCGACCGGGCTTGCCAACAGTTCGGATCAGGTTGGCCGCAATTTCATGAACCACAATATCACGGCGGTTTTGGGCGTCAGCCCGTTCCGGCGCAACCGGTCGGTCTATGAAAAGACCATCCAGATGAATGACTGGTATCTGACCGGCGGACCCAAGGGCGAGCCGTTGGGCAATGTGCAGATGTTGGGCCGCATCACCGGCGAGATCATGGCGGCGGAATCGGGGCTGCCGCTGCCGGTTTCGCGCTGGTTGGCGGACCATTCGGTGCATTTGATGACGATGTCGGAAGACCTGCCCAACCCCGAAAGCCGGGTGTTTTTGCGCGACGGGCAGATTGTGCTGAAATGGGAACGGTCGAACTGGGAGGCGCATGTGGCGCTGAACGCCAAACTGAAAGCGGTGCTGAAAAAGGCCGGTTGGCCGCTGGTGTTGATGAAGACCTTCGAAAAGCGCACGCCGAGCCATCAATGCGGCACGGCGCGGATGGGCAATGACCCGAGAACCAGTGTGGTGAATGCGTTCTGCCGGGCGCATGACCATGACAACCTGTTTATCGTCGATGCGTCGGTATTGCCGACCTCGGGGGCGGCAAACCCGTCGTTGACGGTGGCGGCGCTGGCGTTGCGGGTGGGGCGGCATATTCTGACGCAAGGGTGAGCAGGCGGGGCCTTGAAGGTGCTTGGGGCGCGGCCTAGTGTTCGCCCCAAGATACAAGGGGGCGCCAATGGCCACGAAACGCAGCATTTTTGAAGAGGTTGGCAGTGTTGTGCCGCCAGTCGCACCGCAGGGTGGGCTGATTGACGGGCGCGGCAAGGGCGCGCGGCGCGGTATTCGGATCTGGCTGGCGCTGATCTTTCTGCTGGTGGCGACGATGATCGTGGTGGGCGGGCTGACGCGTTTGACGGATTCGGGCCTGTCGATCACCGAATGGAAGCCGATCATGGGGGCGGTGCCGCCGCTTTCGGATGCCGATTGGGCGGCGGTCTTCGACAAATACAAGGCCAGCCCCGAGTTTCAGCTGCAAAACAGCCAGATGAGCCTTGCGGCGTTCAAAAGCATTTTCTGGTGGGAATGGGGGCATCGTGAACTGGGCCGGTTGATCGGTTTGGTTTGGGCTGTGGGGTTCTTTGGCTTTTTGCTGGCGCGCAAGATCCCGGTCGGTTGGACCGGGCGGCTGTTGGGCGTTGGCGCGCTGGGCGGTGTGCAGGGCGCGATTGGCTGGTGGATGGTGTCGAGCGGTTTAAGCGGCGCGATGGTGGATGTGGCGTCCTATCGCTTGGCGACGCATCTGGGGATTGCCTTTGTCATTCTGGGGCTGATCGCGTGGTATGTGTTCTTGCTGGGCCGGTCGGAGTCTGAGCTTTTGGTGGCGCGGCGTGGGGCCGAGCGGAAACTGGTCGGGCTGTCGACCGGGTTGATGCATTTTGCGTTTTTGCAGGTGGTGCTGGGCGCCTTGGTGGCGGGGATTGACGCGGGGCGGGCGTTTCCGACCTGGCCGTTGATGAACGGTGATTTCTTTCCGGCGGATGCGTTTTATGTGCCGGGGCGGCCGGTCTGGGCGGCGTTTTTCGAAAATCCGGGGTTGGTGCAGTTTATTCACCGGATGTCGGGGTATTTGCTGTTTGCCTTTGGGGTGGTGGCATGGCTGCGCGGGCGCAAGTCGGCGCATAGTGCCACGCGCGGGGCGTTTCATCTGGTGATGGTGATGCTGGTGGCGCAGGTGACTTTGGGCATCTTTACCGCGCTGACCGCGGCACAGCCGCATGTGGCAATCACGCACCAGATTGGGGCGGTGTTTTTGTGGGTTCTGATCCTGCGGGCGCGGCATTTGTCGGCCTATCCGGTGGCGGGATCAATTCGGGAGGGGACGGCGTGACCAACAACACCGCTTATGCACAACTGATGGCGCATGTGCGCCAGACCGAGGCGCTGGCGAAGGTGGCAGAGCGGCTGGGGTGGGATCAGGAAACCATGATGCCGCGTGGCGGGGCCGAGCAGCGGGGCGAGGAAATGGCGGCGATGGAGGGCGTTTTGCACGCCCGCCGCACCGATGGCCAGATCGCGCAGTGGTTGGCGGATGCCGATCCGGTGGATGCGGTGGCCGCAGCACAGCTTTACCAGATCGACCGCAGCTATCGGCGGTCGGTGAAGGTGCCGGGGGCTTTGGCGCAAGAGCTGGCGCGGGTGACTTCGGTGGCGCAGGGCACCTGGGCGGCGGCGCGGGCGGCGGATAAGGTGGCGGATTTTCTGCCGACCTTGGCGCAGGTGATTGACCTGAAGCGGCAAGAGGCGGCCTGTCTGGCGGAGGGCGGGGATCTTTATGATGCGCTGATTGACGATTACGAACCCGAAGCGACGGCGGAAAGCCTGGGGGCGATGTTTGGCCGGATGCGGCCGCGGCTGGTGGCGCTGCGTGAGGCGGTGTTGGGCTGTGAGGCCCCGCCAGCGTTGCACGGGCATTTCGGGCAGGATGCGCAGTTGCGGTTGGCGCGCGATCTGGCATCGGCGTTTGGCTATGATTGGGAGCGTGGGCGGATTGACCTTGCGGTGCATCCGTTCAGTTCGGGCGGTGGCGATGACAGCCGGATCACCACGCGGGTGGTGGAAAGCGATCCGTTCAACTGCATCTATTCAACCATCCACGAGGTCGGCCATTCCAGCTATGAGCTGGCGATCGACCCGGATTATGCGATGACGCCGCTGGGCCATGGCGTTTCGATGGGCGTGCATGAAAGCCAAAGCCGGATTTACGAAAACCAGATCGGGCGCGGGCGGGCGTTTACGGGTTGGATGTATGGCCAGATGGTGGAACGCTTTGGCGCGCTGTCGGTTGACGGGCCGGAGGGGTTTTACCGCGCGGTGAACCGGGTGCAGCCGGGCTTTATTCGCACCGAGGCCGACGAGGTGCATTACAACCTGCATATCATGATGCGCTTTGATCTGGAGCGGGCGTTGATCCGCGGCGATCTGGCGGTGACTGACCTTGAGGCTGCTTGGAATGACCGCTTTGCAGCCGATTTTGGCGTGGCGGTGGATCGGCCGAGCCATGGCATGTTGCAAGATGTGCATTGGTCGGTGGGGCTGTTTGGTTATTTCCCGACCTATACGCTGGGCAATGTTTACGCCGGCTGTCTGAATAAGGCGATGCGCGCGGCGGTGCCGGATGTGGATGCAGCGCTTGCGCGCGGCGATACGTCGGGGGCAACGGGCTGGTTGCGCGAAACCGTGCAGCGCCACGGCGGCTTGCGCAAACCGCGCGACACCATTGCCGCCGCCTGCGGCTTTGAGCCAAGCGAGGGGCCGCTGCTGGATTACCTAGAGGCGAAGTTCCGCGATTTGTACCGGCTGTGAGCCTGCGCCGCGCCGCAACCACCGCAGTATCCCCCGCCGGAGCGGGGCTTGCCGTGTGGTTGCTGGCGCTGGGGCAGACCCTGACTTATGCCGGGGTTTACTATGCCTTCCCCGCGCTGCTGCCTGATTTGCAACGCGCCACCGGCTGGACCGTGGGGCAGTTGGCCTTGGGGCCAACGGTGGGCTTTTTGGTGATGGCGGCACTGACGCCGTTTACCGGGCGCTGGGTTGATCGCGGCTGGGGCGGCGAGATGCTGAGTTACGCGCCGGTTCTGGCCAGTTTGGGCGTGGCAGCGTTGGCTTTCGCGCCAAACCCGCTGCTGTGGTGGGCGATCTGGGCGCTGATCGGCGTGGCGCAGGCCTGCTGTCTTTACGAATCCTGCTTTGCCTTCTTGACCCGGCGTTTGGGCGGCGAGGCGCGCGGCGCGATTACCAAGGTGACGTTGGTGGCTGGGTTCGCCGGAACCTTGGCGTTTCCGCTGGGCGATGTGCTGGCCAAGCTGATGGGCGGGCAGATGGCCTTTCTGGCCTTTGCTGCGCTGGGCCTGTTTGGCGCGGCACCGGTCAACGCCTATGCGGTGCGACATTTGCGGCGGATGGAACGGGTGGGCGCGCCAGTGCCGGAACCTGCACCCGGGGCGTTGGCGCAAGCGGTGCGGCGACCGGCGTTTTGGGCGTTGGCGGCGGTTTTTGGCATGCTTTACCTGAACCACGGCATCCTTTTGACCTATGTGTTGATGCTGTTCAAAGATCGTGGCGCGGGGGCGGCGATGGCGGTGCTTGCGGCATCCAGCATCGGGCCGTCGCAGGTGTTGGGGCGGTTGGTGTTGCTGGCGATGGGCGCGCGGGTTGGTAATGGCCGCGCGATGCTGTGGTCGGTTGCGGGTATTGTTCTGGCCAGTGTGGCGTTGCTTGCGGCGGGGTTTGCACCGCTGTTGATCTTTTTATTCGCGGCGTTGCAGGGCGCAGGCGCGGGGCTGCTTTCGATCCTGCGGCCGATGTTGATTGCCGATATTCTGGGGCGGCGCGGCTTTGGCACGATTTCGGGGGCGGTGGCGGTGGCCCCGATACTGGCATCGGCGGCGGCGCCCGCCTTGGGGGCGGGGCTGCTGCATCTGGGTGGGGCAGGGGCGATTTATGCCACCTGTCTGGGGCTGGGTCTTGGTGGGTTGGCGATTTGTTTGGTGTTGTTACGCCGCACCTAAGGCCCGGTCAGGCCCAATCGGGCTTACGCTTTTCCAAAAAGGCACTGATGCCTTCGTTGGTGTCGCGCGCCAGCATGTTTTGTACCATCACAGCGCCGGTGTGGGCATAGGCTTCGGCAAGGCCAAGATCGGCCTGATCGTAGAAGGCGCGTTTGCCGATTTGCAGGGCGGGGGCAAGTTTTGCGGCCAAAGTGGCGGCAAGCGCGTGGGTTTCGGCCTGCAAGGCGTCGGGGTCGGCGATGCGGTTGATCAAGCCAAGTTCGCGGGCGCGGGGCGCGTCGATGAATTCGCCGGTGGTGAGCATTTCAAAGGCGGCGGCGCGGGGGATTTTGCGGGTCAGCGCCACCATTGGCGTTGAACAGAACAGCCCGATGTTGATGCCGTTGACGCCAAACCGGGTGCCGGTGGCGGCCACGGCCATGTCGCAAGACGCGACAAGCTGGCAGCCGGCGGCGGTGGCGATGCCATGCACCTGCGCGATGACGGGTTGCGGCAGCGCCTGCAGGCTTTGCATCACGGCGGCGCAGCGGTGAAAGAGATCGCTGAAATAGCTGCGGCCCTGGTCGGCGGCGGCGCGGCCTGCCTGCATTTCTTTCAGATCATGGCCGGCGCAGAACGCCTTCCCTGCGCCTTTCAGCACCACGACGCGGATGGTTTGATCTTGGGCAAGGGCCGCGATGGCGCTGGCAAGGGCTGCCAGCATGGCATCCGACAGTGCGTTCAGGCTGCCGGGGGCATTCAGTGTCAGCGTGGCGACGCCGTCTTGATCATCGCGCAGCAAAAGTTCGGTCATTGCATCCCCCGTGATTTGGCGAAACTCTAGGCGGTGCAGCGCGGGAGGGAAAGCATGTTGGCAATGACGGCGGCAGAGTTGCAGGGATTTTTGGCACGCGATTTCGGGCAGGTGGCGCAAGATTTCAGTGTGGACGCGGTAGATGCGGCTGGGCTGACCCTGCGGCTGCGGGTCGAGACGCGGCATTTGCGCCCTGGTGGCACGGTGTCGGGGCCGTCGATGTTCGCGCTGGCAGATGTGGCGATGTATCTGGCGATCCTGTCGCGGATCGGGCCGGTGGCTTTGGCGGTGACGACCCAGTGCAGCATTGATTTTCTGCGCAAGCCGGTGGCGGGGCGCGATATGCTGGGGCGGGCGCAGATTTTGAAGCTGGGCCGCAGTCTGGTGGTGGGGGATGTGCTGCTTTATTCGGAAGGTGTGCCCGACGTGGTGGCGCGGGCGAGCCTGACCTATTCGGTCCCGCCGGTGAAAGCCTGAGGAGCCTCCGGCGGGGATATTTTCACCAAGAGGATGAGGTCAGGCTTTGATCTTGACCATGCGGCCTTCGATCTGGGCGCCGTTTTCGATCACGAGCAGGGCGTAGGTTACGTCTGCGGTAACCACTGCGGTGGCGCGCAGGGTGAGGGAGTGGCATTCAACGGTGCCGCTGAGGGTGCCTTTGACCTCGACCGCGTTGGCGGCGATGTGGCCGGACACGCGGCCATTGGTGCCGACTTGCAGGCTGCCGGCGGCAACCATGCCTTCGACTTCGCCCTGCACATCAACCGCGCCGGTGGTGACGAGATCGCCGATGATTTTCAGGCCTGCCGCAAGGGTCGAGCGGCTGTCGCTTGTGGGCGCGGGTTGATTTGGCGCGGTGGTGGGGTCGGCGGTTTTCGAGAACATGGAGCCAATCCTTGGCGACAAAGGGAAGTTGGCAGCGATAAGGACCCAAGGGGCGCGGCGGGTCAAGGGTTCGGGGACGCGCGGTGTCGCGAAAGCGCGATTGCGGTCGGGGCTTTGCTGACAAGTGCCGGAAGATTTGATCAGATGTTGCAAAGGAATCGCCCCAAGGAGGGGGCTTTGCATGACAACGAGAACAAACGACGGCTTTTTTGCTCCGGTTTCGGGCTTTGATCTGCCGCGATTCGCAGGCATCCCGACCTTTATGCGGTTGCCGCATGTGGGGTTTGAGCATGAGCGGTTTGCCGAGGTTGAGATCGGGTTGATTGGTGCGCCCTGGGATGGCGGCACCACCAACCGCCCCGGCCCACGGCATGGGCCACGGCAATTGCGCGATCTGTCGACAATGATCCGGGCGCAGAATGGCGCGACCTGGGTGGCGCCGTTTGAATTGGCCAAGTGCGCCGACCTGGGCGATGTGGCGCCGAACCCCGGCGATCTGATGGATAGCCTGGCGCGGATGGAGGCGTTTTATGATCGCGTCGTGGCGGCGGGGGTGATGCCGCTGACCGGCGGTGGCGACCATTTGTGCAGCTTGCCGATCTTGCGGGCGGTGGCGAAGAAGCGCCCTGTGGGGATGATACAATTCGACAGCCACACCGACCTGAACGACATCTACTTTGGCACCAGCCGCTATAACCACGGCACGCCGTTCCGCCGCGCGGTGGAGGAGGGGCTGATTGATCCCAAGCGCTATTGTCTGATCGGTATTCGCGGCACGGCTTATGGCCGCGAAGATTGGGATTTTGCTGCCGCCAACGGTATTCGCATCATTCCGATTGCCGAGTTTCATGCGCGCGGGCCGGAAGATGTGATGGCTGAAGCCCGCGAGATCGTGGGGCAGGGTGAGACCTATATCACCTATGACATCGATTTCGTCGATCCGACCTTTGCGCCGGGCACTGGCACGCCGGAGGTGGGCGGGCCGAACAGCTGGCAGGCTTTGCAGGTGGCGCGGTTGCTGAAGGGGGTCAACATTGTTGGGGCTGATCTTGTCGAGGTGTCGCCACCGTTTGATGCCGCTGGCGGCACGGCGTGGTTGGGCATCTCGATTATGTTCGAGATGTTGTGCGTGATGGCAGAGCGGGTGGCGGCGCTGCGGGGGTAAGCCGAAGTGGGGGGCGTTGCCCCCCTTGCCGCGCCAAGGGCGCGACACCCCCCAGGATATTTGGACCAATGTGAAAGCAGGCGACGAGATGAATGCGGAACTGATTGTAACCAATGCCAAGGTCTTGACGATGGACGCAGGGCGGCCGCGGGCCGAGGTCGTGGCGATTGCAGGCGGCAAGATTTTGGCGGTTGGCGGCAGCGAGGTGGCCGGGCTGGCCGGGCCTACGACGCGGGTGATTGATGCGGGCGGACGGACGTTGCTGCCGGGTTTTGTGGAAAGCCATTTGCATCTGGTGCTGGGTGGCAATGAACTGGTGCAGTTGCAGATTGGCGGGCTTTACGGTTTTGACGCGTTGAAGGCGGCGTTTGTGGCCTATGCGGCGGCCAACCCCGACAATGCGCTGTTGATGGCGCAGGGCGCGTCTTACGAAATTTTGGCGGCACCGGTGACGCGCCATGATCTGGACCGGGTGATTGCTGACCGCCCCATCGCGATGATGTCGCCCGACCATCACACGGTTTGGGCCAATACGGCGGCTTTGCAGGCGGCGGGGCTGCTGCAGGGCGCCGCGATGCCGCATGGCCATGAGGTGGTGATGGCCGAGGATGGCACCGCCAGCGGCGAATTGCGCGAGTTTGAAGCCTTTGGGCCGATTTTGGCGCTGGGCGGCGAGGCGCATTTGCAATTGGGGATCGCGACGGGGGGCGAGCCTGAGCCTTGGCCGGATGCCGACCGCCGCGCCAAAGACAAGGACAAGGTGGCGGCGGGGCTGGCGCATTGCGCCAAGCATGGCATCACCTCGATGGTGAATATGGATGGCAACCGCTATACCTGTCAGCTGTTGGCCGAGATGGAGGCCGAGGGCCGGTTGACGGCGCGGGTGGTGGTGCCGTTCCACATGAAGCCGCATATGGAGCTGGCAGAGCTGGAGCGGGCCAGCGCCATGCAGGCCGAATATCACAGTGACTGGGTGCGGTCTGGCTTTGTGAAGATGTTCATGGATGGGGTGGTGGACAGCCGCACCGCGTTCATGCTGAACGACTATCCCGGCGTGGTGACCCGTGGTGAGCCGCTGTTTGACCCAGAGCGTTTCAAGGCGATTTGCACCGAGATTGACCGGCGTGGCTTGCAGATTGCGGTGCACGCAATTGGCGATGGCGCGGTGCGCACCACGATTGATGGCTATGAGGCGGCGGCGCAGGCCAATGGGCTGCACGATATGCGGCACCGGATAGAGCATATTGAATTGATCGACCGTGCCGATATTGCGCGTCTGGGCGCGTTGGGGATTACCGCCAGCGTGCAGCCGCCGCACCCGCCCGGGGCGATGGATTTCCCGATGTCGACGATGGAGACGGTGTTTCACAAGCATCGTTGGCAGGACGCCTATCTGTGGAAGACGCTGAAAGACCACGGGGCGCCGGTGGCCTATGCCAGCGATTGGCCGGTGACCGATGTGTCGGTGATGCGCGGGATGCAGGCGGCGCTGACACGGGTGCCCTTCGAGGGCTGTCAGGATGAACGGCTGGATCTGATGCAGTCTTTGCACGCCTATACTGCGGGTGGGGCTTGGGCGGCGCATCTGGATGACATCACCGGCACCTTGCGCGTCGGGATGGCGGCAGATCTGGTGTTGATTGACGGCGATGTCGAGGCGCTTGCCGCCGATCAATGGGGCGGCACGGGAATCGCGCTGACCATTGCCGGGGGCAAGATCACCTATCAGGGGGCAGGATTCGCCTAGAATCGGGGGAGGCACAGGCGACAGATTCGGGTGAAATCGCCGAAGCTGTCGCCTGTGCCTGTGGATAAGCCGATCAACCAACGGGCATGTGTTACAGATTTCGTCAATAAACGTTGGTTGTGACGATTAAATGACGTGTTGTTGCGTTTTTGGTCTTGCGGGTGATTTGTTGATTGCCTAGAAGCTGCCTCACCGAAGACGACGCGGCGCAGCGATGCGGTGGTTGGGAAGCGGGAAGCGGGTTGAGACGCCTGTGACGAAATTCTGGAGATGAGACGGCAGATACGCCCGAAGTTCGGGTGTGCTGTTTGTTTTGTGTCCTTGCTCTTTGAAATTGATGGAAGAGAAGGGATATGCGGGCGG
>Ga0228702_1002219_pt1 | contig 11353 bp, 8 predicted proteins | sample McNCre217_Aug_MG_2_FD_178018 | JGI IMG/M metagenome (GOLD analysis project Ga0228702, IMG submission 178018) | Freshwater microbial communities from McNutts Creek, Athens, Georgia, United States - 20-17_Aug_MG | ecosystem: Environmental > Aquatic > Freshwater > Creek | place: USA: Georgia... | reverse complement strand
AAACCAGTGCAGCCCCAAGCTTCCTATTTTAGGCCTCAACCAAGAATTGCAAGAGCTTAATTGGGGAATCTATGTGTAAATCTGCGCCCCAGCTGCTGACATCGGTCTTTTCGCCCAAATAACCGTAGGTCGCAGCCACCGTGGGCATGCCTGCGGCACGTCCAGCGACGATGTCGCGCTCGTCATCACCCACGTATAAGCATTGCTCGGGCGCTAAGCGCAAACGACGCGCTGCTTCAAACAAGGGTTCTGGATGCGGTTTGGGGTGTGGTGTGGTGTCGCCACTCACAATCGCCGCCGCCGACTCAAACAAGGGCATGGCTTGAACCAGTGGATTGGTGAAGCGCGCCATTTTGTTGGTCACCACACCCCAAGCCAAAGATTGGGCTTGCAAAGCTTGAATCAAGTCGTGCACACCATCAAACACATACGTGCGCACCGTCATGGCGGCTTCGTAGTTGGCAAAGAATTCTTCGCGCATGGCCATGAAGTCTTGGTGCTCAGGCGTCATGTCAAACGCCACTTTGAGCATGCCACGCGCGCCCGCGCCCGCCAATGGGCGGTACAGCTCGTAGGGCAAAGAGGGTAAGCCACGGTCGATGCGCATTTTGTCTGCGGCAGCACCTAGGTCGGGCGCGCTGTCAATCAGGGTGCCGTCCAAATCGAACAGCACGGCACGAATATCTTGCAGCATCACAGCGCCTTTTGCGTGGCAACCAAATAGTTCACGCTGGTGTCGTTGCTCAGCCAGTAACGGCGCGTCAACGGGTTGTATTCCATGCCACGTGTGTGCTGCCAATCTAGCCCTGCCTCACGGCAGTCACGGGCGAGCTCGCTGGGACGAATGAACTTGGCGTATTCGTGCGTGCCACGTGGCAGCATGTTCAACACATACTCTGCGCCCACAATGGCAAACAAGAACGACTTGGGGTTGCGGTTCAGCGTCGAAAAGAACACATACCCACCTGGCTTCACCAACTGCGCACACGCGCGCACAATAGACGCAGGGTCGGGCACGTGCTCCAGCATTTCCATGCAGGTCACCACATCAAAGCTGGCGGGGCGTTCAGCCGCCAAAGCCTCGACGCTGACCTCGCGGTATTGGACGTTGGGGGTTTGCGCCTCCAAGGCGTGCAGTTGGGCCACTTTGAGAGATTTGGTCGCCAAATCAATGCCCAACGCGGTAGCGCCAGAGCGCGCCATGGCATCGGTCAAGATACCCCCGCCACAGCCCACGTCTAGTACCTGCTTGCCTTGCAAGGGGACAATGGTGTTAATCCAATCCAGGCGCAAGGGATTGATTTGGTGGAGCGGGCGAAATTCGCTTTCAGGATCCCACCAGCGATGGGCCAGATCAGAAAATTTGGCCAGTTCGGCCGGGTCGACGTTGGTATGAGCAGTGGTTTGCATCGTGCAATTGTCGTTGATACGGGAAATGAAAGCCCCAAAACAAAACCCCGCCGTAGCGGGGTTTTGTCAGGAGATCAGTGAAGATCAGTTAGCGCGTGTGCCAACCACTTCGATCTCGACGCGACGGTTCTTAGCGCGACCTTCTTTGGTCTTGTTGTCAGCCACTGGCTGCTTCTCGCCTTTACCTTCGGTGTAGATGCGGTTCTTTTCGATGCCCTTAGACACCAAATAAGCCTTCACAGACTCAGCACGACGCACCGACAATTTTTGGTTGTAAGCATCAGTACCGACAGAGTCAGTGTGGCCCACAGCAATGATCACTTCCAGGTTGATGCCTTTGACTTTACCAACCAAGTCGTCCAACTTGGCTTTGCCAGCGGGCTTCAACACAGACTTGTCAAAGTCGAAGAACGCGTCAGCAGCGTAAGTCACTTTGGCGGCGGCTGGAGCAGCTGCTGGAGCGGGTGCAGGTGCAGGTGCGGCTTTAGCAGCAGCAGGAGCAGCAACAACAGCACCGCAGCCTGGGGCAGCAGTAGCAGGTGTCCAGTTTGCATCGCGCCAGCAATCGCCAGAAGCGTTTTTCCACACATCGCCGGAAGCGTTACGCCAGTTGTCAACAGTTTGAGCAGCAGCAGCAGTTGCCAATGCAGCGGTGGCAACCAAAGCTGCCAAATTCTTCAAGTTTTTCATGATTCACCTCTGAGGGATTTAAAAGCCGCAGACCACGCTGCGATTCCAGGCATTCAAGGTGCAAACACCATAACGCTGGATTTATTGTGCCATATCTATTTAGTGCTACCCGCAAGTGCTTGCACACAGAGCGAATGAATGTGGCAGGTGTTGCAAGTGAGCCACAGCCAGCGAGCACCAAGAAAAGCCTAAAATGTCCGGTTTTCCCGCTTTACGGCCTCTTTCATGACCCAGTTCGCCAAAGAAACCTTGCCCATCAGCCTAGAAGAGGAGATGCGCCGCAGCTACCTAGATTACGCGATGAGCGTGATTGTGGGCCGCGCCCTCCCAGATGCGCGTGACGGCTTGAAGCCTGTGCACCGCCGCGTTTTGTTCGCGATGCACGAGCTCAACAACGACTGGAACCGTCCTTACAAGAAGTCCGCCCGTATCGTGGGTGATGTGATTGGTAAATACCACCCTCACGGCGACAGCGCGGTGTACGACACCATTGTGCGTATGGCGCAAGACTTTTCGCTACGCCACATGCTGGTCGACGGCCAAGGCAATTTCGGCTCGGTCGACGGCGACAACGCAGCGGCCATGCGTTACACGGAAATCCGTTTGTCGAAGATCGCGCACGAGATGCTCAGCGACATTGACAAAGAAACCGTCGATTTCGGCCCCAACTATGACGGTTCCGAGAAAGAACCGCTGGTTTTACCCAGCCGCATCCCGAACTTGCTGGTCAACGGCTCCTCTGGCATTGCCGTGGGTATGGCCACCAACATCCCACCCCACAACTTGAACGAAGTGGTGGACGCGTGCTTGCACATGCTGCGCCACCCTGAAGCCACCATCGACGAGTTGATGGAAATCATTCCTGCGCCCGACTTTCCGACCGCCGGCATTATTTATGGCATGAGCGGCGTCAAAGACGGTTACCGCACTGGTCGTGGCCGTGTGGTCATGCGCGCCAAGTGCCACTTTGAAGACATCGACAAAGGCCAGCGCCAGTCCATCATCGTGGACGAGCTGCCTTACCAAGTGAACAAAAAGACCTTGCAAGAACGCATGGCCGAGCTGGTTCACGAGAAAAAAATTGAAGACATCAGCCACATCCAAGACGAATCCGACAAATCGGGCATGCGTTTGGTGATTGAACTCAAGCGCGGTGCTGTGCCTGAAGTAGTGCTGAACAACCTCTACAAACAAACCCAGCTGCAAGATACCTTTGGTATCAACATGGTGGCGCTGATTGACGGTCAACCCAAGCTGTGTAACCTGAAAGACCTGATTGCGGTGTTTTTGGGTCACCGCCGCGAAGTGGTTACCCGCCGCACTGTCTTTACCTTGCGCAAAGCCCGCGAACGTGGCCACGTGCTGGAAGGTTTGGCGGTGGCTTTGGCCAACATCGACGAATTCATCCGCATCATCCGCAACGCGCCTACGCCCCCCGTGGCCAAGGCCGAGCTGATGACCAAGTCATGGGACAGCCAGCTGGTGCGCGAAATGCTCACCCGCAGCCGCGCAGACGGTGGCATCATCAATGCCGACGACTACCGACCTGATGGTTTGGAAAAAGAATTCGGCATGGGCAGCAACGGCCTGTACCGCCTGAGCGACACCCAAGCGCAAGAAATTTTGCAGATGCGTCTGCAACGCTTGACGGGCCTCGAACAAGACAAGATCGTCAACGAATACAAAGATGTGATGGCCGAAATCGACGATTTGCTCGACATCTTGGCCAAACCTGAGCGTGTGTCCACCATCATCGGCGACGAGTTGACCGTGGTGAAAAACGAGTTCGGCCAAAGCAAGCTCGGCGCACGCCGCAGCGTGATTGAGCACAACGCCCAAGATCTGGCCACCGAAGACTTAATCACCCCCACCGACATGGTGGTGACCTTGAGCCACAGCGGCTACATCAAGAGCCAACCTTTGTCTGAATACCGCGCTCAAAAACGCGGCGGACGCGGCAAACAAGCCACAGCGACCAAAGAAGACGACTGGATCGACCAGCTCTTCATCGCCAACACCCACGACTACATCTTGTGTTTCTCGAACCGTGGCCGTTTGTATTGGCTCAAGGTGTGGGAAGTGCCAGCCGGGTCACGTGGTTCGCGCGGTCGCCCGATCGTCAACATGTTCCCGCTTGCTGAAGGCGAAAAAATCAACGTGGTCTTGGCCCTCACAGGCGAAGCCCGCACCTTCCCTGAAGACCAATTTGTCTTCATGGCCACGTCGATGGGAACAGTCAAAAAGACGTCGCTCGACGAATTCAACAACCCCCGCAAGGGCGGCATCATCGCCGTCAACTTGGACGACGGCGACTTCCTTGTTGGCGCTGCTCTGACCGACGGCAAGCACGATGTGATGCTGTTCAGCGACGGCGGCAAAGCCGTGCGCTTTGACGAAAACGATGTGCGCCCCTTGGGCCGTAGCGCGCGTGGCGTGCGCGGCATGATGATCGAAGACGGCCAAAGCGTGATCGCCATGCTGGTCGCCGAACAAGAAGACCCCAACGCACCGGCCGACACCGTGCGTGCCAGCGTGCTGACTGCCACTGAAAACGGCTACGGCAAGCGCACCAGCATCTCTGAATACACCCGCCACGGCCGTGGCACCAAGGGCATGATTGCCATCCAGCAATCCGAGCGCAACGGCAAAGTCGTCGCAGCCACCCTGGTGCAAGCTGAAGACGAAATCATGCTCATCACCGACACGGGTGTGCTGGTTCGCACCCGGGTATCTGAAATTCGCGAACTCGGCCGCGCCACACAAGGCGTGACCTTGATCGGTTTGGACGAAGGCGCCAAGCTCAGCGGTTTGCAACGCATTGTTGAAAACGATGCGGCCATGCAAGGTGACGCTGAATCAGACGGCGCAGCGGATTCAACCGATACCCCCAGCGAAGACTGAGCGCCTATGAGCACACGTCCGTACAATTTTTCGGCGGGCCCAGCGGCGATGCCGCTGGAGGTGCTTGAGCAAGCTGCCGCCGAAATGACGAATTGGAATGGCAGCGGCATGGGCGTGATGGAGATGAGCCATCGCGGCAAAGAGTTTGTGTCGATCTACGAGCAAGCCGAAGCCGATCTGCGCGAATTGCTGGCAGTTCCCAGTCATTTCAAGATCTTGTTCATGCAAGGCGGCGGCATTGCTGAAAACGCCATCGTCCCAATGAACCTGTCGCGCGGTGAAACAGTTGACGTGGTCGTCACCGGCAGCTGGAGCGAAAAATCGTTCAAAGAAGCTGGCAAATACTGCACACCCCACTTGGCAGCCACCGCAGCTGAAAGCCACTTCACCACCCTGCCCCTGCCTGCGCAATGGCAGCTCAGCAAGGGGGCGCAGTATGTGCACATCTGCACCAATGAAACCATCCACGGCGTGGAGTTTCACAGCCTGCCTGACCTGAAAGCCTTGGGCTCTGACGCGCCGCTGGTGATCGATTTTTCGTCGCACGTGCTTTCGCGCAGCGTGGATTGGGCTCGAGTCGGCGTGGCCTTTGGTGGCGCCCAAAAGAACATTGGCCCAGCGGGTGTGACGCTGGTCGTTGTGCGTGAAGACTTGTTGGGCAACGCCCTCAAGATTTGCCCCAGCGCGTTTAACTACAAAACCGTAGCCGACAACGGCTCGATGTACAACACACCGCCCACCTACAGCATCTACATGGCAGGCCTGACCTTCCAATGGCTCAAACGCCAAGGCGGTGTCGCCGCGATGGCGCAACGCAACATCGCCAAGGCCAAGCTGCTGTATGACTTTTTGGACAGCTCCAGCTTCTACAGCAACAAGGTCGCACACGACTGCCGCTCACGCATGAATGTGCCCTTCTTCTTGGCCGACGAATCACGCAACGACGCGTTTTTGGCCGGTGCCAAAGCCGCAGGTTTGCTGCAACTCAAAGGCCACAAATCGGTCGGCGGCATGCGCGCCAGTATCTACAACGCCATGCCCATCGAGGGCGTGCAAGCGCTGGTGGACTACCTGCGCGCGTTCGAGAAAACACAGGCTTGATTGATCACTTGAAAGAGCAACACAGCCATGAGCCAACAACCCATTCAGTCTGACGCCTTGGCCGCCTTGCGCGTGCAAATCGATGCGCTCGACAAACAGCTGCTGCAGTTGGTCAACGACCGTGCCAAAGTGGCGGAGCAAGTCGGTGAAATCAAACGCGCCGAAGGCTCGCCGTTCTTTCGCCCTGACCGCGTAGCCCAAGTGATCGACAAAATCACCCAAGCCAACCCGGGTCCGCTGAAAAATGAACACATTGCATCGATCTGGCGCGAAATCATGTCGGCCTGTTTGGCCCTCGAAGCGCCGCAACGCGTCGCTGTGCTCGGCCCCCAAGGCACGTTTTGCGAACAGGCCGCGATTGAGTTTTTTGGCAGCGCCGCCAACCTGATTTACTGCGCCAACTTTGACGAAGTCTTCCACGCCACGGCGGCAGGCACCGCCCAATACGGTGTGGTCGGCATGGAAAACTCCACCGAAGGCGTGGTGGCACGCTCACTCGATTTGTTCTTGCGCTCGCCCGTGCATGTGGTGGGCGAAGTCAGCTTGCTGGTGCGCCACAACCTGCTGCGCCAAGCCAACTCAGATGCAGGCATTGAAGTGGTCATGGCGCACCCCCAAGCCTTGGCGCAGTGCCAAGGTTGGTTGTCGCAACACTTGCCACACGTCGAACGCCGCGCTGTCGCTAGCAACGCCGAAGGCGCACGTTTGGCCGCCAGCAACCCTGCGTGGGCTGCGTTGGCCAGCGAACGGGCGGCCAGCCAGTTCGGCTTGCACATCGTGCACCACGCCATTCAAGACGAGGCCTACAACCGCACACGCTTTGCGGTCATCGCGCTGCCTCAGACCTTGGCGACGCCGCCGGCATCAGGCCACGATTGCACCAGCCTGGTGGTGTCGGTGCCCAATCGACCCGGTGCTGTGCATGACTTGTTGGTGCCGCTCAAAAACAACGGCGTGTCGATGACGCGCTTTGAGTCGCGCCCCGCCAAATCAGGCCAGTGGGAGTACTACTTCTACATCGACATCCAAGGCCACATCAGCCAGCCCCATGTGGCGGCGGCACTGCAAGAGCTGCAAGGCTTGTGCGCCTTCTACAAGGTCTTGGGTTCTTACCCCGTTTCTGAGTGACCACGGCATGAAGTTCCAAAGGCTTGCCCTCATTGGCTGTGGCCTGATGGGCGGCTCATTTGCGCTCGCCTTGCGCGAAGCTGGGTTGGTGCAAACCATCGCGGGCTTCAGTGCTTCCGAAAAAACTCGCCAGCGTGCGCTTGAACTTCAGGTCATCGACCAAGCGTGCGCCAGCGTGGCTGAGGCCGTACAAGGTGCGGATCTGGTGTTGCTGGCTGTGCCCGTAGGTGCCATGCACGCCAGCTTTGCTGCCATGCGTGAGGTCTTGCAGCCCAATGCCTTGCTGATGGATGTGGGCTCGACCAAATGCGATGTGATCGCTGCGGCCCAAGACACCCTGGGCGAACGCTTGTCCTGCTTTGTGCCCGCGCACCCGATTGCAGGCAAAGAAGTGGCTGGCATTGAACACGCCGAAAGCGCCTTGTACAAAGAGCGCCGCACCATCCTCACGCCTTTGCCCAAAACCGGCATTCACCGCTTGCAAACCGCACACGATGTGTGGACCGCCATTGGCAGCCATGTCAGCACCATGACGCCCGCAGCGCATGACACCACCTTTGCGGCCGTCAGTCATTTACCCCACTTGCTGGCTTTTGCCACGGTGAACGGCTTGGTGACTCAACGCAAAGGCGCTGAGTTTTTGGAAATGGCAGGCCCTGGTTTTCGAGACTTTTCACGCATTGCCGCCAGCGACGCAGCGGTGTGGCGCGACATTCTGAGTGCCAACTACGCCGAAGTTCTCACTCAAATCAGCCACTTTCGTGCCGCGCTCGATCAGTTTGAAACCGCCTTGAGAATTGGCGACAACCAAGCGCTGCAAGAACTCATTCAACAAGCCAGCGACGTGCGCTCGGCCTGGACACTGCAAGCGGGCAATGCATGCAACACCGCTTCTGAAGACTAAACCCCATGTTCTCCACCGCCTTCCTCGACCTCCCACCGCTGCAAGGCGCGTCTGGCACCGTCACCCTACCCGGCTCCAAAAGTATTTCCAACCGCGTGTTGCTGTTGTCGGCTTTGTGCCAAGGCACGACGGTAGTCCACGACTTGCTGGACTCCGACGACACCCGTGTGATGCTGGCCGCGTTGCGCCAACTCGGTTGCGGGGTGGACGTGCAAGGCACCACCGTCACCATCACGGGGCTGGGTGGTCGCGCCTGGCCCACTGACGCGATTGAATTTTTCATGGGCAACGCAGGCACGGCCATGCGCCCACTCACTGCCGCACTGGCCGTGCACGGGGGTGATTTCACCCTCAAAGGCGTGCCGCGCATGCACGAGCGCCCGATTGGCGACTTGGTCGACGCGCTGCGCGAATTGGGTTGCGCGATTGACTACCTCGGCAACGAAGGCTTTCCACCGCTGCGTGTACGCCAGCCCTCGCTGAAACTCAATCAGCCCATTCCCGTGCGCGGCGATGTGTCCAGCCAGTTCCTCACCGCCTTGTTGATGGCCCTGCCCTTGGCGGCACAAGACCGTGCCATCACCATTGAGGTGGTGGGCGAGCTCATCAGCAAACCCTACATCGAAATCACGCTCAACCTGTTGGCACGCTACGGCATCGCCGTAGAGCGCCAAGGCTGGCAACGTTTTGTGATTCCCGCAGGCAGCCGCTACCAGTCGCCCGGCAGCATCCACATCGAGGCGGATGCCTCGTCGGCGAGCTACTTCATCGCCTTGGGTGCCCTCGCTGAAGGTGACGGCATCCGCATTCAAGGCGTGGGCGCAGACTCCATCCAAGGTGACATCCGCTTCATGGATGCCGCCGCACAAATGGGCGCCAAGATCACCAGCGGCCCCAACTGGCTCGAAATTCAGCGCGGCGCGTGGCCGCTCAAAGGCATCACGCTCGACTGCAACCACATCCCCGATGCCGCCATGACCTTGGCCGTCATGGCGCTCTACGCCAACAGCCCCACCACGCTGCGCAACATCGCCAGCTGGCGCGTGAAAGAAACCGACCGCATTGCCGCCATGGCCACCGAATGCCGCAAGCTCGGCGCCACGGTCGAAGAAGGTACAGACTGGATCACGGTTCACCCCTTGCCCAATGGCCAACACACGAATGCCTCGGCGCAAGGCCAATGGCAAGCAGCCAGCATCCACACCTACGACGACCACCGCGTCGCCATGTGTTTCTCACTTGCAGCTTTCAATGCCGATCACGTGTCCGTGCGCATAGAAGACCCCAAGTGCGTGGCCAAAACTTTCCCCGACTACTTCGAGGCTTTGTTCTCAGTGGCGCGCGCGAACACGCAAGACATCCCCGTCATTTGCATCGACGGCCCCACCGCCTCAGGCAAGGGCACCTTGGCCAGCCGCGTGGCACAGGCATTGGGGTATCACTACCTCGACTCAGGCGCGCTCTACCGCGTCACGGCCTATGCCGCTTTGAAAGCGGGCCTGTCGCTAGAAACCCACGATGAAACTCGTATTGCCGACCTCGCCCGCACCCTGCCCGTGCGCTTTGAAGGCGAGTCCGTGTGGCTCGGTGCCGAAGACGTGAGCGACGCCATTCGCACCGAGCAAGCGGGCATGAATGCTTCTAAAGTGTCTGTTCTACCTTCTGTTCGTACTTCTTTGGTGGCACTGCAACACAGTTTCCAGCGCTTGCCTGGCCTGTTGGCCGATGGCCGCGACATGGGCACAGTGATCTTTCCCCATGCGCCTTTGAAGGTGTTTTTGACCGCCAGCGCAGCACAACGCGCCGAGCGTCGTCATAAGCAATTGATTTCAAAGGGAATTTCGACTACACTCGACAGTCTTCGCGCCGATTTAGAGGCCCGTGACGCACGCGATTCATCGCGCAGCGTGGCGCCTTTGAAACCGGCACAAGATGCGGTGCTGCTGGACAACTCCTCACTCTCCATCGAAGCCTCGGTGGATCAGGTGTTGACTTGGTGGCATAGCAAGCAGCCTTTCTAAACCTTTAGAAGCGCTGCGCACCTGGCCCGTTTGGCTCCTCTCGCGCTGCATTGGCGCACTGGCCCAACGGATCTAAAACTTAACCCGTGGCGCATGCCACAACCCACCGCTTATCGCAGGCCCATGTGGCGCAGCAATTATGCTGCCCTCTTTCCCGTGATGAGACAAAGGAAATAAATGTCTGAATCTTTTGCCGCCCTATTTGAAGAATCCCTGAAGCGCTCCGAAATGCGCACAGGCGAAGTGATCACCGCTGAAGTGATCCGTATTGAGCACAACCACGTGGTGGTCAATGCTGGCCTCAAGTCTGAAGCCTACGTGCCAATCGAAGAATTCAAGAACGACAAGGGCGAGCTCGAAGTCCAAGCTGGCGACTTCGTGTCTGTTGCGATCGGTAGCGTTGAAAACGGCTACGGCGACACCATCCTGAGCCGCGACACAGCCAAGCGTTTGGCCTCGTGGATGAGCTTGGAAAAAGCACTCGAATCTGGCGAGTTTGTCACTGGCACGACCAGCGGCAAAGTCAAGGGTGGCTTGACCGTGTTGGTCAACGGCATCCGCGCTTTCTTGCCTGGTTCACTGATCGACACACGTCCGATCAAAGACTTGTCTCCTTACGAGAACAAGACCATGGAATTCAAGGTCATCAAGCTCGACCGCAAGCGCAACAACGTCGTGTTGTCACGCCGCGCTGTGGTGGAAGCCTCGATGGGCGAAGAGCGCGCCAAGTTGATGGAGACTTTGAAAGAAGGCTCGATCGTGCACGGTGTGGTCAAGAACATCACCGAATACGGTGCTTTCGTGGACCTGGGCGGTATCGACGGCCTGTTGCACATCACCGACATGGCATGGCGCCGTGTCCGTCACCCCTCTGAAGTGGTCACGGCCGGTCAAGAAATCACCGCCAAGATCCTCAAGTTCGACACCGAGAAAAACCGCGTGTCCTTGGGCCTCAAGCAAATGGGCGACGATCCTTGGATGGGCGTCAACCGCCGCTATCCACAAAGCACTCGCTTGTTCGGCAAGATCACCAACATCGCCGACTACGGCGCGTTTGTGGAACTCGAACCAGGCATCGAAGGCTTGGTGCACGTGTCTGAAATGGACTGGACCAACAAGAACGTGGCGCCTTCCAAGATCGTGTCTTTGGGCGACGAAGTCGAAGTCATGGTCCTCGAGATCGACGAAGACAAGCGCC
>Ga0228702_1002212_pt1 | contig 11389 bp, 8 predicted proteins | sample McNCre217_Aug_MG_2_FD_178018 | JGI IMG/M metagenome (GOLD analysis project Ga0228702, IMG submission 178018) | Freshwater microbial communities from McNutts Creek, Athens, Georgia, United States - 20-17_Aug_MG | ecosystem: Environmental > Aquatic > Freshwater > Creek | place: USA: Georgia... | reverse complement strand
AATCAATAATTGCCAGGCAATTACTAACTTGTAATGCGAGAAATTTAGAAATATTTTTTTACAGTCCTACACTGTTCTATATAATTTTTTCGTTAAAAAATTGTAATATTTATTTTACGGCATCTGGTGGACATTTTAGACTTACGAGATTATGCATTGAGCCTTCCGGATTCGGAGGAATGCCAACCTTTTGGCCCTAATCACTTAGTATTTAAGACGAAAGGAAAAATGTTTCTATTGCTCGATTTAGTTTCCTCTCCCACCACCCTGAATTACAAGGCGCTTCCGGAGGATATTTTGTCCCAAAGAGAGGAATTCCCCGATTCCATCTTCCCTGGATACCACATGAATAAGAAACACTGGAATACGATGTACTTAAATCGCTATTTACCGCAAAATAAAGTATTGGAATTCATACGCACTTCTCATTCCCTTATAAAAAGATAAAACCTTTTTCTGCTTTTAGCAGTTTAAAAGATATGCCTGAAAAAATTATTGAGGTCCGACATCTTTCGAAAAAATTCGGATCCTTCCAAGCCGTACATGATATCAGCTTTACTGTCTACCAAGGTGATGTTTTTGGTTTTTTAGGCCCGAATGGCGCAGGTAAAAGCACTAGTATCAGATGCTTGAATTCGTTAATCAAACCCGATAATGGGACTTTGAAGGTTTTTGGCGAGTCCATCAGCACACACCGAGAATCCATTTTAGGCCGTGTGGGAAGCATCATCGAAAAACCGGATTTTTACAACTATTTATCCGCCTACCGCAACTTAGAGATCTTCTCGCGTATTTCAGGAAAACCCTCTTCTAAACGCGAAATCTATACAATGTTAGACTTTGTAGGCTTGGGTGGACGTGAAAGAGACAAATTCGCTGGCTTTTCGCACGGAATGAAACAGCGTTTAGGCATTGCCCAAACACTCCTACACAATCCTGATCTCATTATTTTAGACGAACCCACGACGGGTTTAGACCCCCAGGGAATTATCGATATCCGCAACTTGATTTTGCGACTTAAAAACGAACAAAATAAAACGGTATTGTTATCGTCACATAATTTGGCAGAAATCGAACTCATCTGCAATCGAATGGTCATCATCAACAAAGGAAGATCCATTGTAGAAGGAAATGTGAGTGAGCTAATGAATGGAGAAAATCTAATTTTACGCCTGGAGGCAAGCCCAATGCCTGCCACCAAAAATGCCTTATTAGCCTGGAAACCTACACTCAAGTGGGAAAACCAGGGAGAATTCACCTTGCAATTTCCCATCGAAAAAACGGAAATCCCCAGTCTGACTAAATGGCTTGTCGAACAAAACATCGAACTATATAGCCTAGAAGCGAAACGCACACTGGAAGATTATTTCATTAAAATAGTGAATCAATGATCCTACTGAATAGCCTGTATAATGAGATAATCAAAATTGCGCTGAAGCCTCGAAGCTATTTAGGCTTAGCGGCTATTACCGTTTTAGTGGGAATCATCCAATTTGCATTGAAGGTGGATGGTATCTCGATCATTTCTTTTGTGACAGCCTCTTTTGAACAAACTTTGAGTTTTGAGGGTAATGTGCTAAATGGAAATTTAGTCGCTTTTATCATTTTGCAGATGCTATTAGTCCAAATACCACTGCTCGTTGCCTTAGTGACCGGGGACTTGGTTTCTGGCGAAGCTGCAATGGGCACCATTCGGATGTTAGCGACAAAACCGATATCGAGGGTTCAGCTTTTGCTGTCCAAATTTATGGCCGGCGGTATTTATACTTTGATCGTCGTTTTATGGATGGGAATTATGTCTGTCGTGGTAGGTAAATTATTATTTGGGACAGGCGACATGCTCGTATTGAATTCGGATGGCCTTGTGATTTTGCAGGAAGCAGACGTAAATTGGCGGTATATAGGTGGATTTGCCGTGGCCTTTTTAGCCCTATTTACCGTGAGTTCCTTATCTATCTGCTTGTCTTGTTTTACCGATAATTCCATCGGACCTATCGTGGCGACCATGGCACTGATAGTATTATTTACGATCATTGGAACCCTAGATGTACGCGTTTTCGACCCCATTAAACCGTATTTGTTCACGACACACATGGCATCGTGGCGCTCATTTTTTGAAGATCCACTTCCAGTCAGTGACATCCTTCGCTCCTGCCTTGTTTTAGTGGCGCATAATGTGGTCCTCATTTCGGTTTCATTGTATACTTTTCAGCACAAAGACATTCAGTCATGATACGCATTCTCTTATTATTTCTTTCTTTCTCGGTGTTTGCTCAAGATGCAAACAAGTCGGTGGCGCAGGTTTTGGCCAAAATGAACAAAGTCCGGGATTACCGCGTCGAAGCACAAATCAAATCCGACATTCCCTTCATCAAAATGATGCCTACCAAGGCAACGATCTTTTTCAAACAGCCTGAAAAATTTCGCATGCTAGCAAAGGGCATAGCCATTTTACCGAAAAAAGGTTTCACAGACTTAACGGTTTTATTAAAGAACAGAGCCGCCTACAATGCATTATTCACCGGTTTTGAAGTTATCGATGGTGTTAAAACAGAATCCATCACCTTGCTTCCTACGGACGATTCAGGCGAGATTGTGCTTGCCAAAATCTGGGTAGATCCTACATTAGACTTGATTTTAAAATCCCAAATCACTTCGCGTAGCAACGGAACCGTCCTTTCTACCTACCTGTATGGTGCTGAAAAGGCATTCGGATTGCCATCCGAACTAAACATCACGGTGGACGTAAAAAAATTCAAGATCCCCAAAGGCGTCGTAGTGGATATCAACCGCACCGCAGTCGCACCGGTAAATACGCGCAAAACTGGCCAAATTCACCTCTCGCTCACGAACTACCTCATTAACCAAGGAGTGGAAGACAAGAACTTCAAGGAATAGAAAAACCATCTTGTACTATATTGCCGATTCCTTTCGTTCTTTTTTCGTAATTTAGATTTCTAAATGGAGACGAAAATGAAACGAATTTTATGGGTCATATTGTTTAGCATTTCCCTTTCAGCTAATTCACAGCAGTGGCAAATGACTGGATTTCAGAAAGCAGACAAAGAAAATCCCATTCTTCACCCCTCGCTTGACGCCCGTTTTTTTGACCCCATCAGTGGCAAAACAATCGGCTGGGAAAACAAAAATGTCTTAAACCCCACGGCACTGGTACGTAATGGTCTCGTTCATTTATTGTACCGTGCCCAAGATTCCCTGGGCACCTCCCGCATCGGTTTAGCACTAAGTAAAGACGGCATTCATTTCAAAAAGAATCCAACACCTATATTATTTCCTGCCAATGATGCTTTTCGCGGCTTCGAATGGCCAGGAGGTATTGAAGATCCACGCATTGTGGAGACAGAAGAAGGAGGCTATTTCTTGACTTATACCTCATACGATGGAAAGGTAGCTCGACTTTGCGGTGCATTTTCAAAAGATTTACAAACCTGGGAGAAAATAGGGCCACTATTTACCTCTGAAAAATACCTGAATACTTGGTCAAAATCGGGTGCGATTGTATCCGTTCAAAATGGGGCAAAAATCGTAGCAAAAAAAATCAAGGGACTGTATTATATGTATTTCGGCGATACGGATTTATTCCTAGCTACGTCGAAAGACTTGCGTCAGTGGGACATCCTAGAAAATGCCGAAACCAGCGTTCGTTTATCTATATTAAAACCACGTGCAGGTTATTTCGACAGCCGATTAGTAGAACCTGGGCCCTATGCCTTGTTGCAAAAAGAAGGCATTTTACTGATTTACAATAGCTCGAATGCAGCCAATTATAATGAAGCGCGATTCCCCAAATTTACGTATGCCGCCGGACAAGTTTTGTTCGATGCACAACAACCGTATAAAGTAATCGCCAGAACAAACGATCCTTTTATTTGGCCTAGCCAACCCTACGAAAAAATAGGTGAAGTAAATGAAGTGTGTTTCGTGGAAGGTTTAGTACCTTTCCTAGGGAAGTGGTTTCTCTATTACGGTACTGCAGACTCAAAAATCGCTGTTTCCATCAAAAAATGAACCCATTAGGATTACATAACGTCCACCACATCGCCATTATCTGCTCGGATTATGCGCGTTCCAAAGCCTTTTATACCGTGGATTTAGGACTTGACATCATCCGAGAAGTATATCGTGCGGAGCGCAACTCCTATAAATTGGATTTAGCTTTAAATGACCACTACGTGATTGAATTGTTTTCATTCCCTAAGCCACCTGCACGTCCTTCTAGGCCGGAAAGTTGTGGTTTGCGGCATTTGGCATTTCAAGTAAATAACCTGGATTTTACCGTTCAGGAATTAAAGAACAAAGGCATTGCATCGGAACCTATCCGCATCGATGAGTTCACTGGGAAGCGATTTACGTTTATCTCGGACCCGGATGATTTGCCCCTTGAATTTTATGAATTATGAATAGAATCGATAAAAAACCTCTTTCAAAACTCGGTTTTGACTTTGTAACTCCTGCTTTTTTAGAAGAGGGTCAAAGCGAATTCGACCATAGAAATTCGAACATCGACTTAAGTGCCTACCGGGCCTTAGCACCCCGTGAAATTAGTATTCTAGAAGCAAATTTAAACGAGGCTGAAAACTGGAAAGATGTTTGGGTAAAAGAGGGATTTAATCCCTATTTAGTGAAAAATTGTCGCTTTTTTGGAATAAACCGCATCGGAATTTTAGAGAGTTGCTATTTAGAATTCAAAAACCTTCGCATGCCCGTAGGTCTCTACAATAGCACTTTGATTTCTTGTGATTTTGGGGATAATGTGGCCATCGATCGTGTCAATTTATTATCTCATTACCAAATCGGGAACGAAGTCATGATCCTCCAAGTGAACGAATTAGCCACAACAGCGACGGCAAAATTTGGGAATGGGATTGTGAAAAAGGGCGAGGAAGAGCGGATTCGTATTTGGATGGAATTAGGAAACGAAAACGGCGGCCGTAAAGTCATTCCCTTCGTGGGGATGAAACCCGCAGATGCCTTCCTTTGGACTCAAGACCGCGATGACTGCCTATTGCAAGCGAAATACAAAGAAATGACCATCCAAGAATTCTCGTCTAAACGAGGTTTCTATGGCCAAATCGGCGATCGCACAGTCATCAAAAATACGGGCATCATCAAAGACGTCAACATGGGCACCGACACCTATATCAAAGGCGCAAACAAATTAAAGAATTTAACGATCATCTCGAACGCAGAAGCCTCCACACAAATAGGCGAAGGCTGCGAAATCGTGAACGGTATCATCCACGAAGGCTGCCGCATTTTCTACGGCGTGAAAGCGGTTCGTTTTATATTGGCGGCACATTCGCAATTGAAGTATGGCGCCCGTTTGATTAACTCCTTTTTAGGAAGTAATTCCACCATTTCTTGCTGTGAGGTGTTAAATGCCCTCATATTTCCTGCCCACGAACAACATCACAATAATTCGTTTTTGTGTGCAGCTATCGTGAAGGGCCAAAGTAATATGGCCGCAGGTGCCACCCTAGGCTCAAACCACAATTCACGTGGCGCTGATGGTGAATTGCAAGCGGGTCGTGGATTTTGGCCTGGCTTATCTGTGGCCTTAAAACACAATTCAAAATTTGCCTCATTTAATCTGATATCGAAAGGGAATTATCCTGGTGAAATCCACAATCCTCTTCCATTTTCACTTATCGGAAACGATGATACGGAGGGAGGATTATTGATCATCGCCGGCTATTGGTTCCAATACAATATGTATGCCCTAGCGCGAAATGCGTGGAAATTTGCGGCAAGAGACCAAAGAATCGATAAGGACATGTTGCTTGAATTCGACTTTTTGGCCCCCGATACCGTTTCCGAAATCCTACAAGGAATTAAACTTATCGAAAAATGGGTATCTGAATCGCTGGGTGGCGGAGATGGCAAAGCTTGGTTAAACGACCCTGCAAATGCAAGCAATCCCTTAGCCATTTATGCAACGGGAATCGAAAACACAAAACGCAGAACACGCATCGCGAAGGCCCACAAAGCGTACCAAATCTTCCACGATCTTTTGTACTACCATGCGGCGAAAGAATGGTTAGCCACCTCTGAACGTCATCCTTCGCAATCGCCTTCGGTCCTTTTACAAGCCACCTTAAAAAATGCCACAGCCATTCAGGTATGGGAAAATTTAGGTGGGCAATTAATTCCATCAGGTGTGATCCAGGAGATGAAAGACCAGGTCAAATCTGGCAAAATCACGCGTTGGAAGCAAGTACATGCGTTCTACGAAAAGCAAGCGACACTCTACCCTGAGCAGAAATTTGAAAACGCTTTGAATGGCTTATTGCAAATCAATCCGAACGCTTTCGAAAATATTCCTGCATGGCTAGATCGCGCAATTGCTACCGCTGAATTCTTAACTGCGGGCATTGAAAGATCTCGTTCGAAAGACTATGAGGATCCCTTCCGTTTAGCGATGTTTGGCAATTCCAAAGAATTGGATGCTGTCATCGGTGATGTGAAGGAGAATGAGTTTATTCAGGAAGCCAAGGCGAAGCAGGTGGTTTTCAAAGAGAAACTTAAAAAATTAATGGTAAAATAGAATGGTAAATGGTAAGTGGTGAATGATAAATGAATAATCCCATTCACCATTTACCGTTCACCATTTACCATTCTGATTCAAACAAACCATAATTTGCTTCGCAAATTATGGTTTGTTTGAATCCACTACCAATCTTTGCTCTCTATTCGCAATTTCCCAAGCCATGTAGAATACCAATCGGCCTACTTTTTGTACTTGGTCAAATTCAATTTTATCTACTTCATCACCTGGCTGGTGGTAATCATCATGCACGCCATTGAAGAAGAAAGCAACTGGAATACCGTGTTTTGCAAAATTATAGTGATCTGAACGGTAGTAGAAACGGTTTGGATCGTTCGCATCGTTATAACGGTAATCTAATTCAAGACCGATGTGCTTTTTGTTTTGTTCTACCAAAACCTCGCGTAATTGAGACGATAACTTATCAGAACCAATTTCGTAGATGTAATCTGGCTTACCTTTGTGCTCATCATCATAACGACCAGTCATATCCGTATTTAAATCCACCACCGTATTTTTCAATGGAAACAAAGGATGGTTTGCATACCATTCAGAACCCAAAAGACCTTTCTCCTCACCCGTTACCGTCATAAACAAAATACTACGACGTGGACGTTTGCCTTCAGCAGCTGCCTTACCAAAAGCCTCCGCTAATTCCATTACCGTCACAGTACCAGAACCATCATCGTTCGCGCCGTTGTTGATTTGGCCATCTGCAGAAACTCCAATGTGGTCATAGTGAGCAGTCAAAACGACAATTTCCTCTTTCTTATCTGTTCCCTCTAAATAGCCTACTACGTTGTAAGTATCGACTGGTTTTTCCGTTCTCTCAATCGTTAATTCAATGGGAGCTGCTTTGAATGAAGAGACAATCGATTTTTTTCCCGAAGCTAAAGAAGCCTTAAAGGCTAAAAGCTCTGCTTCAGTCGTACCTAAAATTTCAGCTGCAGATTCAGAAGAGATTAACAATACGGGTGCTTCGTTTGCAGCTGCGGCTGCATCAGCAAAGGCCATACGTTCGTTTCCGAAACGTTTCATCATCACTTGACGTTGACGTACTTGGTTGCCAAAAGATTTCGTATCACGATCAGCAATCAAGATCAAGCCTTTCGCTCCAGCTGCTTGCGCGCGCTTTAATTTTTCTTTCCAGCCATCGCCTTTCCCGAAAACAGATGGATCTTTCGAACCGGAAAGCACATAATTACCTGAAGCATCTTTTGCTTCACCTTCAAATGCTAGTACGTATTTGCCTTTTGCATTCAATTTATCAAAATCGGTATAGCCACCTTGTTGTACCGCGAAACCTGCGAAAACAAGTGGGAATTTAGAATTAGCCGCTACTGGAACTAGGGAATTGGCCATAAAATCACCAAGGTATTCGTATTTCTTTCCTTTGGCAGACATCGAAACATTCGTCCAAGAACGATTAACTAAGTCTACTTTTTGGAAATAAGACCCATTCACTGGCGCAATGCCTGATTTCTTAAAATGATCTGCAATGTAGTTCGCAGCCACTTTCTGCTCTGGCGAACCGGTATTACGACCTTTCAAGCTATCAGAAGCAATGAATGTCAAGTGTTTTTTCAGATCATCCGCGCGAATAGACAAAGCGTAAGGAACTGGATCTCCCTGAGCAAAGAGGCTCATCGGAATTAATTTAGCCGCTAAAAACAGCGCTAAAATCGTGATGTTTGATTTTTTCATTTGTTGAAACAAAATTTAAGAAAGCGAAGTTAAGAATCTAAAAATAAATCGCTAAAAAAAGATTAAATTTGTGGCGATTTTATCATCCAAATTCTCAGAATTTATGACCCCAAATTACGCTTATCAGGAAGACTTCTCTTTGCGTCACAACAATGTAGAAGCAGCTGATGTATCCGCCATGTTAAAAACGATTGGTGTAGATAGCCTAGACACACTTATTCAACAAACTGTACCGAACAAAATCCGCTTAGCCCAAGGGCTTCGCCTACCTGAACCGAAAACTGAATTCGAATTCTTGCGTGATTTCAAAGCAGTCATGAGTCAAAACCAGATTTTCAAATCACATATTGGATTAGGCTACTCGGACACGATAGTACCTACGGTCATTTTGAGAAACATTTTAGAGAACCCAGCCTGGTATACAGCTTACACGCCCTACCAAGCCGAAATCGCCCAAGGTCGTTTGGAAATGTTATTAAATTACCAAACGATGATCATCGACTTAACCGGCATGGAACTAGCCAATGCATCCCTTTTAGATGAAGGAACTGCCGCTGCAGAAGCCATGACGATGTTATATGGACAGCGCCCGGCAGAACGTACAAAAGCAGAAGCACTTTTCGTTTCGGAATTATGCCTTCCACAAACCATTGACTTATTAAAAACACGTGCGGAACCGATCGGCATTGAAATCGTAGTGGGAGACCACCGCAACTTCGATGTGACAGATGCGCGTTTCTACGGAATGATGTTACAATACCCTGCTTCGAATGGTGAGGTATTCGATTATAGCGCCCTCATTTCTTCGGCAAAAGAAAACGGTTTACAAGTAGTAGTTGCGGCTGATTTACTAGCCTTGACTTTATTAACGCCTCCAGGAGAAATGGGAGCTGATGCGGTGGTGGGTGTTTCCCAACGTTTTGGGGTACCGATGGGCTTTGGTGGTCCACACGCTGGCTACTTCGCTACAAAAGAAAAATACAAGCGTAATATCCCAGGTCGTATTATCGGGGTTTCTGTGGATGCAGAAGGAAACCGCGCTTTGCGTATGGCTCTTCAAACGCGTGAACAACACATTCGCCGCGAAAAAGCCACTTCCAATATCTGTACAGCACAAGTATTACTTTCCATCATGGCCGCTTCTTACGCGATTTACCATGGCCCTACCGGTTTGAAGAAGATCGCTGAAAAGATCTATGGTTTAACGGAATTATTAGCGGTGAACTTACGCAAACTAGGATTCACTTTAGAAAATACAAACCACTTCGATACGCTAACGATTGAAACGGGGACACAAACGGCAGACTTGCGTGTTTTGGCAGAAAAAGCAGCACGCAACTTACGTTATACAAGCACTAGCACGAGTATTTCCTTAGATGAGACAACACAAGAAGCCGATGTGTGGGAAATCATCTCTTTCTTCGAAACCTTGAAAGGGGCTAAATCAGCGGAGAAAAACGTGACTTGGGCGATTCCTGCAGCCTTAACGAGAACTTCTAGCTTCTTAACACACAGCGTTTTCAATAAATACCATTCTGAACACGGGATGTTGCGTTATTTAAAATCATTGGAATCCAAAGATTTATCCATGGTTCATTCGATGATTTCGTTAGGCTCTTGCACGATGAAATTGAATGCCACTACGGAAATGATTCCTGTGACTTGGCCAGAATTGGGGAAGATTCACCCATTCGCACCTGCTTCTCAGACGAAAGGTTACCAACAATTAGTGGAGGACTTGAATGCGTGGTTATGTGAGATTACTGGATTTGCGAAAATGTCTATGCAACCGAACTCGGGAGCACAAGGCGAATACGCTGGTTTGATGACCATCCGTGCTTACCATGCTTCTCGTGGTGATCACCACCGTAATATTGCCATCATCCCGTCTTCTGCACACGGTACGAACCCAGCCTCTGCGGTAATGGCAGGCATGAAAGTGATTGTTTCTCCTTGCGATGCGAACGGAAATATTGACGTGGCTGATTTAAAGGCCAAAGCCATCGAACACAAAGACAACCTCTCTTGTTTAATGGTAACCTACCCAAGTACCCATGGTGTATTCGAAGAAACCATTCAAGAAATTTGCGAAATCATTCACAAAAACGGCGGCCAAGTCTATATGGACGGCGCGAACATGAATGCACAAGTAGGTTTAACTTCTCCGGCACGCATCGGGGCTGACGTTTGCCACTTGAACTTGCACAAGACTTTCTGCATCCCTCACGGGGGTGGTGGCCCAGGCATGGGACCAATCGGCGTTGCGCCTCAATTGGTTCCCTTCTTACCAGGACACGTTCATGATGGAACATCAGGTGCTGTTTCTGCGGCTCCAGTAGGATCAGCAAGTATTTTGGCCATCTCCTACGCTTATATCGCCATGATGGGAGGAAAAGGATTAACAACAGCCACTGAAACAGCTATCCTCAATGCAAACTACATTAAGGCACGCTTAGAGAAAGAATTTGCCATCTTGTATACAGGATCACAAGGACGTTGCGCACACGAAATGATCGTAGATTGCCGTCCATTCAAATTATCTGCGGGTGTAGAAGCAGAAGACATTGCGAAACGCTTAATGGATTATGGTTTCCACGCTCCAACTCTTTCTTTCCCAGTAGCTGGAACCTTAATGATCGAGCCTACGGAGTCTGAGAACAAAGACGAATTAGATCGTTTCTGCGATGCTTTATTGAGCATTCGTGCGGAGATTCGCGAGATCGAAGAAGGTAAAGCAGACAAAGCTAATAACGTGCTTAAACACGCACCGCACACTCAATCAGCTGTTTTATTAGGCGATTGGGATCGACCTTACACACGTGAAAAAGCGGTATTCCCGTTGGCTTATGTGAAGGCGAATAAGTTTTGGCCTACGGTATCTCGTATCGACTCTGCTTATGGAGACCGCAATTTAGTTTGCGCTTGTGAGCCCATCGAGAGTTATATGTAGATATCGCTTGAACTACTCAGTAAAGGCGGACCCGAAAAGGTCCGCCTTTTTTTGCGCAAATAAAATTTAGTATGCTTGCATAACATAATTCCTTTTATTTATATTTACGCAACGAGATTTAAAAACGTAGATTATGAATCGTGCCATTAAAAAAGTAGCCATTTTAGGTT
>Ga0228702_1002211_pt1 | contig 11394 bp, 4 predicted proteins | sample McNCre217_Aug_MG_2_FD_178018 | JGI IMG/M metagenome (GOLD analysis project Ga0228702, IMG submission 178018) | Freshwater microbial communities from McNutts Creek, Athens, Georgia, United States - 20-17_Aug_MG | ecosystem: Environmental > Aquatic > Freshwater > Creek | place: USA: Georgia... | reverse complement strand
GGGTTCAAGTCCCGCCTCGCGCACCAAATCTGTTCGGTCATGTAAAGCACTTTGACCAGTCATGTTCGATTTCTGTTCGGACAAGCACGCAATCGCACCCTTCATCCCAGCGAAACTGAAACCTCCGCACAGCAAATTGCACGGGGGTGAATGGGTTTGACAGGCAAAAAGGTCCTGATCGTCGACACTCATCCGCTTGTCCTTGGCCTCACCAAAGATTTGCTCCAGAACAACGGTTTTGAAGTTCGTGCCGCGTCTTCGGCGAGCGAGGCGCAACAGATTTTCAACGCCTTCAAGCCGGAAGTTTGCGTCACCGATGTGGAGTTGGAACCAAACGCCACCGGCGTGGACTTGGCCAACTCCCTGAGGCTTCAAAACCTCAATCTGCATCTGGTTTTCCTCACTTCGTTGCCCGATTTCCGGCCTCTCGGAGTGCCTAGGGAGTCCATTCCGGGTCGGTTCGCGTATTTGAACCGAGGATTGATGACCGATCCGAAGCGTCTTATTCACGCCATCGAGGCGGGTGGTAATGCAAAGGCGCTCGCCGCATTCCGCGATGACAAGCTCGAGCACTCCGAACTATCTTCGGTATCCCGCATCCAGCTAGAGGTGCTGCGCCTAGTAGCCCTCGGGTTCACGAATCAGGAGATTGCCGATCACCGTAACGTGACCTTGCGTGCGGTGGAGGCGCTGTTGAATCGTGCGGCTAGCGCACTAAACATCGATGGGGAGCGCGGCTCGAACCCGCGAGTGAAACTCGCGCGGGTATTCATCCGCGAGGCTGGGCTGCCGCTTTAGCGCTTGGCCGCGTCCCGGCCCGCGCCCAAGCTAGAGCGCGAAGCTGAACTGGTACTCGCCCACCTGGTTTCCCAAGGTGTTGGTCACAACCAGCTTGTGCCACTTTGCCAAACGCTCTCGCTGCTGAGAGGTGCCAACGCCAAGTTGTTCAAGAGCCTCGCATACCGCCGCGTAAAGAACGCGCACGTTTCCGTCCTCGGCCTTTAGGGCAATGCCAACTGATGGCTGGTTGCCAGCCTGGCGAACTCCCACGGCGTAGGTGCCGTCGGCGCCGAACTTTCCGATGACCTGACCATCGAAGGCCTGCATCAACTCGGTGCAGAAACGGCCGACTCCACCAACCTGCTCGGGGTGCGAAGGCATGGCCTCGCCGACGAGCTTCATGGCAGGTGTCTCGCCAGCGGCGATGCGGCGGTAAACGTTCGCGAGCTTGTCTAGAGCGAAAGCAGGGGTTGGAAGGCCGCAGCCATCGGTGGCCCAGGTGATGTCGCCGGGTTCGATTCCGAGCACTTCAGCAAGCGCCTTGCGTGCGTGCTGCTGGACAGGGTGCTCAGGCTTCTCATAGCCCACTGGTGAGTATCCAAGCGCGATTGCGGTGGCCAAAACTCCTACATGCTTTCCGGAGCATGTATTACATGCCGCAGTTGGAATGTATCCGGTTGCGGCCCATTTCTTGTTTACGGCATCGCCAAGCGCAGGGTGTCCGCCGCAGATAAGCGCATCCTCGGTGAGCCCAAGTTTCAGCAACATCGCAAGCACGGCTTCAACCTGTGACGGCTCCGATGAATGTGATGCACACATGAGTGCTAGTTCTGCGGAGGTGAAACCGAATTTCTCCATGATGCCGGCCTCAACCGCGATTACAGCCTGAGCGGCCTTCGCGGAGGAACGTACCAATGTGAGGCGTGATGGGTCGTTCAAACTGCGAACGATAGAACCGGTTGAATCGGTCACCGCGATGTGAACTACGTGCGAGTTCTCAACGACGGTTCCGCGGTAGGCGACAACTGCTGGCTGCATGTAAACAGCCTAAGTCTTAGAGCGAACCTAGTTCCTCAACCGAGGTGAACTTGCGAACACCCTCTGGCGATGAAACCTCAAGAACGAACGAAGGCGCGTCAACCGCGGTAACGAACGAAAGCGAAACGCTGTTCTCGCCGTTTACCCAGCCGAGCTGGATGCTGTCGTTGCCGGTCACGTTCCACGAGAACTGGCCGTTGAATGCAGCATGCTTGCGCAGACGAGCCAAAGCAATGATTGCCTTGGTAACAGGCTGCTGAAGTGCAGTTTCAATCTCGGCAGGGGTGTAGTTGTGGCGGTTTACGTCACGACCGTTGGCGGTCTTGTTGAAGAGCTCCGCGTCATCCATGCCGTTGAACAAACCAACGTAGTAAACCTGTGGCTCGCCCGGAAGCATGAACTGAACGGCACGCATGATTGTGTACGCGGTGTCGTTAGCGACGATGTTTGGAAGGGTCGCATTGATCTGGTGAGGCAGGGTGAACCACTGCGGCACAACAGATGCGATTGCGCTGTGACCATTGGTGTTGCGCTCGGCAACCTTGAAGATGTTTTCCATCTCGTCCTGGGTGATTAGACCAGGCTTGCCGTTGATAGGGCCACCATCGATGACGCCGTAGCCATCGTGGGTGTCTAGAACGTTGAGGCAGTTGTTTGGACGGATCTTGAACCAGTTGTCCAGACGGTCGACGGTTCCGGTGAAGAACGAGTGCAGCAGAAGCGGTGCGGTCTGGAAGTCGTAGATGAGGTCTACCAGTGGGGCGATGTCTAGCTGCTGGGTGTAGTGAGCGTGAACCTCAACTAGAACGCGCATGCCGTAGCTCTGTATGAGCGCGGTGATTTCGCGAACGAAGTCGAGAGTCTCAGGGGTCATGAAGCTGTCGGTACCCGGGGTCTTCACCGCGTAACCAACTGCGTCCAGACGAACAACCTTTACGCCACCCGATGCGAGAGCCTCGAGCACGTTGCGAAGGTATTGCTGACCCTTCGCGTGCTTGATGTCGATGTCGACCTGCGATGGCATGAAAGTGGTCCATACCAAACGGCGCTTGCCGGCAACCTCATATGCAGTGAACGGCATACCCGGACGTGGACGGTAGAACGACGTGATGCCCTCTTCGTTAGCGCCATTCGGGAATACGACGTCGAAGGTAAGGAACATGCCATCGTGCTCCGATGCCTCGCCCTTTTCCTGCCAGTCGACGAACTCAGGCGATAGCGCCGAAGCGTGGTTGACGATTAGGTCTGCGGTGAGCTCGTGGGTCTGCGAGATGCGCTTGAAGTCTGCCCAGGTTCCGAGGCGAGGGTCCACGATCTTGTGGTCGATAGGGTCGAAGCCTGCGTCGTCGCCATCGTATGGGTGGAAGAACGGGAGGACATGGATGCCTTCGAAGTCGCTCAGCGGACCGGCGAGAAGCTTCTCGATCTCGCCAAGGTTTCCGCCTACGCGCTCTGCGTATACAAGGATGCTTGAACCGGCCACAATTTCCTCCATGCAAGCGCTGCGCAAGTTGGTTGCGTCAGCGCGATAAAACTCGTTGAATCCGTCTTGTAAATGTTAGTTCATAAAGACTGTAAGCGCTTACGGGAAATTTGGTTATTTGTTCTTGACCGGTGCCGTGATTTCGGCCGGGGTCAGTCGGTGCGCACCGAAGCTGTTTACCGGCGAATCGGTGCGGTAACCAATCGCGATTCCATAGAGCAACTTGTAGTCCTCAGGAATGTCGAAGTGCTTCTTCACGGTTTTTGGCCAGAGCGCAACCGCACCCTGAGCGCAGGCACCCAGACCCTTCGCGTGCGCGCTCAGCATCAGGTTCTGCGCGAACATGCCTGCATCGTTTGCAGCAAAGACGTGCAGATTTTTGTGAATGAAGACGAAGATAACCGTCGGTGCACCAAAGAAGCGGTAGTTGTTCTTCCACTGGTCGTCGCGTGCCTTCTTGTCGCCGCGAGGTACACCTAGCAGCGAGTACAGCTCCTTGCCCACGCGGAAAGCGCGAGGCTGAAGCGCCTTCGGGTAAGGCTTGGCCATTTTGTAGTCGCTGAGTGGCCACGACGATGATTTGAATGCAAACTTCAGCTTGCCGAGCAGACCCCCGATGCGAAAGGCCGAGACGTCATCCCATTGCTTGAGCATGTCGTTCGAAATCTGATCTCGCACTTCTCCTGTAGCAATCGAGACCATGATTGGGCGGGTGTTCGACCAGCTCGGCGAAGTCAGTCCATCGGTGATGATGTCTTCGATGATCTGAGGGTCAACCGGGGTTGACAGGTAGTCGCGGGTGCTGCGACGGCTGGCTGCAAAGGCGCTGAAATCTACTGAATTCACTGGGTTAGCATTCATGCCTTCAACGCTACAGCGCAAAATGGCTGAGATTTACCGAGCCTTCACTAGAAATCGTTATTAGAAAAACTCCCCAATGTAGTTGCATAAAGACCCCCTTGACGAAAGACTATATTCGGGAAACCGTATGAACTGGGACAGTCCTGTCCTTATTCACGTATCCCACTGCAACAAGGTGGATAAAAATTGATTCGTAAAATTTTGAGCTCGAAGGCTCGAGTAGCAGTTTCGTTGCTCGTCTCACTGGCGATTTTGATCACAGGAGTTACTCCGGCTCACGCTACCCACCTTCGAGGCGCAGTGGGTTACATCAAGTACGACTCGGTCGCCAAGACCATCACCATCAATTCCACCATGGTCGAGCGCAAGGATGCCTGTCCACCGGCAACCGCGAACACAAACCTCAGTTCGGCTCAGGGCAGCCAGATGCCTTCCGGCGGTCTTTGTACTTTCTTTGCATTCCCGTCTATCTCTGCGGTAGACCGAACTACGGGAACAGTCACAAACGTTTCACCATGTGCTGGCCAAGCCACCTCGCCAGCTTCTTGGTACTACAACGTGACCGCTGAACCGCTCTACAACATCTTCAACACCGTCTACGTAATCAACGCAGCATGTCCAAACTTCAACACGAACCTGGATTACATTTTTAGCCAGACCGGTAGCAACCGAATCGGTGGAATTAAGAACACAACAAACCAGGTAATTCAGTTCGAGGGTCGGGTTCGACTTGACCAGTCGCGCACCACACCTATTTACAACAGCGGTTACATGACCAACGTTGCATACATCGATCCAGCGGTAAACCCTAACTACATTTACAGCACTAACCTAAATGCCTTGGATGAGGGTGGCCGCGCAGTTACCTACTCGTTGATTACGAGTTCAGCAGCTGCGCTCGGTGGTTACGGCGCAACCCGCATTCCGTGTTCAGACCTCAACACCACAACCGGTGAGTTCCGCCTCGGCTACAAACTCTGTCTGCCAGGGGAAAACTATGTGACTTCCTTTAGCGGTGGTACGGCTTCCGCACCTATCAACTGGGCTCTTAAGACCAAGGCAACCGATGCCAATGGACAGTATGTGACCCGCGACGTTCTGTTGTCGTTCGCCGGTTCTACAAATAATGCCCCCACAATTTCACCTACGAGCCAGACCCTGAACGTTGCCAACGGTGGAACCACTAGCCTCGTGCTTCAGGGTCGAGATGCAGACGCTGGACAGACACTTTCGTTCAGCACGAACGGCCTTCCATCGTGGGCTACCCTGACCACCAACAACACCACTAACACCGCGGGCAACGCGACCCTAAGCATCAACGCAGCAGGCATTTCCAACGTGGCCCAGGTCATTCAGGTGTCGGTAACCGACAACTCTGCATTCCAGCTGAGTGCAACCGCGACCATCACAGTCAACATCGGATCTGCAGTACTCCCGCCAAACGCGCCGACTATTAGCGCATCGGCAAACCAGGGATCGACTTACTCTTCCCCGTTGAACGTCACATTTAGCCCAGCTACATCTGGTGGAACACCGACTTCATATTCGATTGTTGCAACGCCAGTAGGCGGAGGCACCCCGATCACCGTGAGCTACACTCCGAGTGGAAGTGCTCCATATACGGTTTCAATTCCTGGTGCAACCTCAGGCACCTTCTACTCGATTACTGTCACGGGTACGAACTCAATGGGTTCGGCTGCCTCGGCACCATACGTGCCGGCCACGCCAACCCTGTCTGTCTCGCCAACCTCACTCAACTTCACACAGGGTGTTAGCTCGAGCCCAACACTTACATACGTATCGGCTTCTCCAACCGCAACTGGTTACAGCCAGACAGGTTTGCCTGCGGGTCTTTCTTTTAACACCACCACCGGCCAGATCACTGGTACTGCAACCGCTGCACCAGGAACCTACAACGTTGTCGTAACAGGTAACAATGGTGCTTCAGTAACGGTCGCTGTTGTCGTTAGTAACAAGGCCAGCCAGACCATCACCGCTAACAATATTGGTTCGGCGCCGACACTCACCTCGGTTCCAACTTTCACTTCCACGGCACCCGGAACTATCCCTGCTGCCTGGACTCCGCTTGGTGCTTACGCCACAAGTGGGCTTCCGGTCAGTTACTCCTTGACATCCAACGGAACCTACATTTCGGCGGCTAGTCCGAACGGAACCAACCAATCAGCCGCAATCTCGGGCAGCAGTAGCCGTTTCTGCTACTTGGCCGTGTATGGCGGAATTGTCTACGCAATGGCCGCTCAGACTGGAACGGCCAGGGCAACATCTTGCACCATTTACGTCAGCCAGGCTGGAAACAGCAGCTACAGCGCTGCAACTGCGCTTACCAATGGAAGCACCACGCTTAACTTCAAGCTTTATGTGTCCAAGTTCACAACCCCGGGTCTCGCACCGAAGTACATGTTCTTCGCGGGAACAACGTCTTACAACGCAACCCTGCCATCTTTGGTCTACTACGTTGGCGACAACGTAAACCACCCGTTCAACCTGTGTCCGACTACAGGTACCACCACAACTGCCACCTGTACCTCTTTCTCGAGCATCGCCTATACAAACACGTCTACTTCAACCTCTAACCAGTGGGGATGGACCAGCTGTGCAACTGCTGGAGCTAACGCTGCCGTTTTGCCGTCGCAGCTCAAGATGGATGCAACCACCGGTTGTGAGCTTTCAGGAGTAGCAAATAGCACTCTCGCTCCAACTGTGTTTACCCTCACACTCACCAACGCTGCCGGATCTCAGGTTGGCTCAACCAGCACGCCAAAGCTTCAGTTCACCCTCGAAGTTCGCAAGCGCCCTCAGACCGTTGCCACTTTCACTCAGCCATCCGACATGCAGATTGTTGCTGGTTCTGCTGTGACTCAGAACCTAGTTGCAACCAGCAACAGCGGAAACGGCGTTACATTCACATCGAGTGACCCAAGCCGTTGTTCAATCAATGGAGCCGTAGTAACTGTTCCTTCTGGAGCAACCGCCGGCACCTGTGTGATTACTCCATCGGTTGCAGAAACCACCGCATACTATGCATCTACCAATGACGCTGCCATGGCGAAAACCATCACTGTTCGTCCGGCAGGTGCAGCACCGGTACTGACACTAAATGGACCACAGAGTCAGACCGTGCTTGCTATGAGCACTCAAACCGACCTCTTCCCGATCACCTACTCTGGCGCCGCTCCGGTGGAATGGCGATTCACCGATACTCCGTCTGGCACGACAAGCATTCTGCCTCCAGATGGTCTAGCCTTCGACACCACCACCGGCAAGCTTTACGGAATGCCTGAAGCCGCCCAGGACTTTGCAACTTATTACGTAAGTGCAAAGAGCAGTACCAACCAGTGGTCGACTCCAATTACTGTTCGCTTGCGTATCACTCTCAACCCGCAGACCATTACCTTTGCTCCGCTGCACGGTGCAGTTGTTGTCGACAACCAGCCACTTACCGCTAGCACCGACAGCAACTTGTTGATCTCGTTCACCACCAACAACAGCGCAATCTGTACGATCGTGAACGGTTACGTCCACGCGGTTGCTGTTGGAACCTGTACCGTGACTGCATCGCAGCCTGGCAACGGAACCAGTTATGCGCCTGCACAGAGCCAAACCCAGAGCTTCACCATTGCTTCCGCATTGCTTGCGCCTGTTATCTCACTTAGCAGTGCTGCGGCTACTGTCCAGGCCGGCGAATACCTATTGCCGCTCTACGACATTTACAACAGCGGCGGTGACCTAGGCGTAAATGGCACAACAAGCATCTTCACCCTTGATACAGGAAGTGACCCACTTCCTTCTGGCGTCAGCTTCGACCCATACTGGGGTGTATTCACCGGCCGACCAATGCAGTCGAGTCCAACGCTGCATTTTGTGATCAAGGCCTGTAACGCAACTGGTTGTTCGACCGCGACTTTCGCGCTGACAATCACAAAGAAGCAGCAGCCGGTGACAATCACCCCGCAGTACAACAGCCTGCTCGCGCCAAACTCAATGACCGTCACCGCGACCTCAATTAGCGGCTTGACAATCACTCTGACATCTACGACTCCATCGGTTTGTACATACTCTGCCGGTCGAATCACTGCTGTGGCGAATGGAACTTGTGTTATTCACGCGGCAGTTCCAGGTGACTCCACCTACGAGCCTGGTACTGGCGACAAAGAAATTCAGATAACACAGATTCCAACCTTGAGCCTTACCAACGGCACAGTTGTTCTCTGGAATGGGGCTTCAGCTGCAGGTCGTGTATACAGCCTGACCAACTCGGGAACCCCGGACGCTCGCACCAGCTACAGGTTGATGTCAGGAGCCACAGACATTAGCTCAGTTGGTGTTCAGGGACTCACATTTGATAGTGCGACTGGTCTTCTCTCGGGAACAGCAAACTGGGATCCAACATCTCCGGTAAACACTGCAGCCACCTATTCGATCACAGCAACAAACCAGTACGGTACTTCAACGGCTGTCACGTTTACTTTGAAGGTGCTCTCGTACTTCTGGGGCACCATCGGTGGAGGTTCGGCACTATCGAATACCGACCCACTCGCACTCGTAAATAACGTCACGTTGGCTGTTGGTGCTGCGTCAACCAACATTGCCACTATCTCAGGTGCGCCATCAGGTTCAACTTATGCACTCGCCTCAGACTCCGATGCCCTTCCAGCGGGTCTTTCGCTAGACCCAGCAACGGGAACAATTTCAGGCAGCGCAACCGCCAACGTTGCCACTCGCACAATCCGAGTTGTTGCGACTGCCGGTGGACTAGTTTCGTACCCACTGTCGCTAGCGATTAGCACAACTGCAACTGTTACCTACAACTCGAACACCGGCACGGGAACCGCTCCATCTGACACAAACGTATACGCCTTTGGCGATACCGTAACCACATTGACTAACACCTTCTCGAAGTCGAGCAACACCTTCCTATCTTGGAACACTGCTGCCGATGGTTCTGGCTTGAGCTACCGTGAAGGCGTTACGTTAGCAATGGGTTCATCGAACCTGACTCTCTACGCAATCTGGAAGCCAAACAGTTCGTTCGTAGTCACTTTCGATTCGAACTATCCAAACGGTCAATACCTCACCCGCACCCAGATTGCATCGAATACCACCGCGCTGAGCGCCAACACATTTAGCTACGTTGGTTACACCTTTGCCGGTTGGTCGGGCTCGCGCTCTGGCTCAGTTACATATGCAAACTCGGCCAACTATGCGTTCACCAGTACAACCACTCTCTACGCGATTTGGAATGTAACTCCCGTAAACGCGACCGTGGTAAACAACACCGTCACTGGTATTACCACTAAGGCTGCAGACCTAAATGCGACCTTGACCACTGGATCGGGCACGTCGCTTGCTAATGGAGATGTACTAGATGTAAAGCTCTGCTACAGCACCACCAATGGTGTCGACGGTGCCGGAAAGTTCAACACCAGCAACTGTTCGAGCAACCTTTGGGATCCAACCGCCTCGGTCGGTGTAGCTGCTTCACGCGCATTCGTGGCAACCACTGCAAGTTTGTCGGCAAACACCCAGTACTGGATGCAGATTCAGGTTTCGTTCGCTAACACCACCTACAAGTACAGCACTCCAACTTCATTCACCACTCTTGACGTACCTGCAGCGGTTACCCTTGCGCCGGTAGCAGTATCGGCGCGAAATGCAACCATCCAGGGTCAGTTCAACCCGAAGGGTAACAAAGTCAACAGGGTTTACTTCTGCTGGGGTCTAGACCTTGCTGAAGTGAGTGCGTGTACCCGTGAGAGCGACATCGCAAGCAGTTACACCTGGCTTGGCGGCGGAGACAACAACAACAACGTGTTCTCGCTCCCGCTAACCGGACTGCTCCCTGGTCGCCAGTACTACTACAAGGTGCTTGGCGACGTGGATGACCGTGCAACCCTTTCGACAATGTCGTTGCGATCACGCCGTCTTCACACTGGAACTGTCGTAAACGGTTCCGGTACGCAGTCGTTCACAACCGCATCAGGAGACACAGTTGCCGCAAGCCCTGTTGCAGGTACCACTGCAACCCTGAAGGGTACCGTGAACGGTGGTACTGCAGGTCTTGCAAATGGCGACGTAACCAACGTGAAGCTCTGCTGGTCCTACTCAAACGCTGTAGACCCAGTGACCGGAAACCTAACCACTCCTCTCGGATGCTCCGGAAACCTCTGGCTTCAGAGCAGCTCAATTGCCGCAAATGGATCGCTAGATGTCAGTTATGCGCTCACAAGCCTGGCTTCGAGCACTCAGTACTTCTCGCAGCTGCAGGTGACATTTGCAGGTAACGCACCTGCAACTGCAGCGGGTAGCGCACTTGGTTTCGTAACCCTATCGACCATTACCTTCCACTCGAACCCACCGGCGTTCGTGAATGGTACAGACACAACAAGCATCCAAACCGCTACCGGAACTGCAACTCTAAACAACAATGCATTTTCGATTTCGGGTCTAACCTTCGCTGGCTGGACCACGAACTCGGACGGCACTGGAACTGCATACGCAAACGCTGGTTCCATCACTGTTGCCGCAGACGTAGACCTCTTCGCCAAGTGGACAATCAATACCTACACGCTTGACTATGCGGCGAATAACGGAACCTGGACTAGCGGAAGTGCTCCAGCCAATGCCACGGTTGAATTCGGTGCAACCGCTACTGGTGCCCAGTCGACGGTAATTGGACGAACCGGCTACAGCTTCGCTGGCTGGACCACGACTATAAATGGCTCGCCAGTTAACGTCGGTTCTGGTTCAACCTTCACAATGCCTGCCGCAAATGTGACTCTTACCGCATCTTGGAATGCCAACACCTACACCGTTACATACTCGGCTAATGGTGGAACCGGCTCTGCTCCGAGCCAGGGCTCGTACACTGTCGGTGGAAATGGCATCACCCTTCCGGGTGCCGGAAGCCTTCAAAACACCGGTTTCACATTCGGTGGATGGTCTAACTCGCCAACTGGAACAACTGCGCTGCCAAGCCCGTATGCACCGAGTGCAACCGGCACCCTCTACGCAATTTGGGTACCAGCGAACGCAAATACCGTTACCTACCATTCGGCCTACCCTGTTGGCTCAAGCCTTGCGGGCGCCGACACCACTAGTGCCCAGAGTGCAAACCAGCCCACCCAGCTGACTGGTACGTTCACTGCGCCAACTGGTTACGTTCTCACCGGATGGGTGGACGGTTCGAATTCTCCTGTCCCATATGCATTGAC
>Ga0228702_1002208_pt1 | contig 11401 bp, 10 predicted proteins | sample McNCre217_Aug_MG_2_FD_178018 | JGI IMG/M metagenome (GOLD analysis project Ga0228702, IMG submission 178018) | Freshwater microbial communities from McNutts Creek, Athens, Georgia, United States - 20-17_Aug_MG | ecosystem: Environmental > Aquatic > Freshwater > Creek | place: USA: Georgia... | reverse complement strand
CGGGTGTTGATGAAGCGCTCGTAGTGGCCCAGATCGAGGTCGGTTTCAGCGCCGTCGTCGGTCACAAACACCTCACCGTGCTGGATCGGCGACATGGTGCCGGGGTCCACGTTGAGGTAGGGATCGAGCTTGATGAGGGTGACAGACAGGCCGCGCGATTCAAGCAAGGCAGCCAGAGAGGCGGAGGCGATTCCCTTGCCCAGGGAAGACACCACACCGCCGGTGACGAAGACGAATTTGGTCATGTCCAAGACGGGAGCCTGCAGCTCCCGGTAGGTGGAAATCGTGATTATAGACAGTCGAGTTGGGGTTAATCCCAGCATGGAACTGTTTTATGGTGTTTCCGCGTGAGGCGGGCGCAGGCCGGTCGTGCTCATCACTCGCTTCGCTCGCTAAAATCGCCCGATCCGGCCTGCGCCCGCCTCAGCGCTGCATCGCTCCTGTAGGTCGGCAGCTTAAGCTCCGACTTTGCGGACCAGGGTGCCCCGGTGTTCATTGGCTCTCTGCTACATTCCCCGGCATGAGCACATTGGCTGGAAAACACATCGTTCTGGGCTTGTCCGGCGGCATTGCCGCGTTCAAGTCGGCTGAACTCTGCCGCGCCCTGATCAAGGCGGGCTGCACCGTGCAAGTCGTCATGACCGAGGCGGCCGAGCAATTCATGACGGCGGTCACCATGCAGGCCTTGTCTGGCAGGCCGGTCTACACCTCGCAGTGGGACCCGCGCGAAGCCAACAACATGGCGCACATCAACCTGAGCCGTGATGCCGATGCGATGGTGGTGGCGCCAGCCAGTGCGGATTTCATGGCCAAACTGTTGCATGGCCGCGCTGACGATTTGCTCAGCCTGATGTGCCTGGCCCGTCCGCTGGACAAGGTGCCTTTGATTGTGGCGCCGGCCATGAACCGCGAAATGTGGGCCAATCCGGCCACGCAGCGCAATGTGGCGCAACTCAAGTTGGATGGCGTGCATGTGCTGGATGTGGGTCAGGGCGATCAGGCTTGCGGCGAAACGGGTGATGGGCGCATGCTCGAAGCGGACGAAATTCTGGAAGATCTGGAGGCATTTTTTACCCCCAAGATTTTGGTCGGCCAGCATGTGCTGGTCACGGCTGGCCCCACTTACGAGGCGATTGACCCGGTGCGCGGCATCACCAATTTGTCGAGCGGCAAGATGGGGTTCTCGATTGCCCGCGCGGCACGGATGGCCGGGGCCGAAGTGACCTTGGTGGCTGGCCCTGTGCACTTGCCCACGCCGCGCGGGGTTCAGCGCGTTGATGTGCGTTCGGCCCGACATATGTTGGACGCGGTACAAGCCCATGTGGACAAGGCTTCGGTCTTTGTGGCCACGGCCGCTGTGGCCGACTGGGGGCCTGATGCCCAAGCCGATCAGAAGATCAAAAAAGACGGTTCAGGGCAGACCCCTGCGCTGAAGTTTGTGGAGAACCCCGACATCCTGGCCACGGTGGCGCAATCGGCCCGGGCTCAATCCGGGGCCTTGTTTTGTGTTGGATTTGCCGCTGAAAGCCACGATCTGCTGGCCCATGCCACGGCCAAGCGGATTCGCAAAGGGGTGCCGCTTTTGGTGGGCAACATCGGACCGGCCACATTCGGCCAGGACGACAACGCCTTGCTCTTGGTGGACGAGGCGGGTGCCCGTGAATTGCCGCACGCCAGCAAACAAGCCTTGGCAGGGCAATTGATCGCGGACGTTGCTGCCCGTTTGAAATAATTTCTTGGTTTATCGCGGCATGGCTTGACGCCTGCCGCTTTCATTGTCTGGATTACCCATGAACATCGACCTCAAAATCATCGACGCCCGCATGGCCGAACAATTGCCTGCCTATGCCACGCCTGGCAGCGCCGGTCTGGACTTGCGTGCCTGCCTGGATGCGCCTTTGACCTTGCAGCCCAACGCCTGGCAGTTGTTGCCCACGGGCATTGCGGTGCACTTGAAAGACGCGGGTTACGCCGCCATGCTCTTGCCTCGCTCCGGTCTGGGTCACAAGCACGGCATCGTGCTGGGCAATCTGGTGGGCTTGATCGACAGCGATTACCAAGGCCAGTTGATGGTCAGTGCCTGGAACCGCAGCGATGTGGCCTTCACCATCGAGCCGATGGAGCGCATTGCACAGATGGTCATCGTGCCGGTGGTACAGGCCACCTTCAATGTGGTGACCGAGTTTGATGCACCGAGCGAACGTGGTGAAGGTGGCTACGGCTCGACCGGTAAAAAATAAGCGCCCCTGAGGGCGCTTGTCACTGGGTTAGTGGAGTGTGGGGCCTGTGGGCATGCCTTCATCGCCCACTTCAATTTTGAAGAAACCGGTGCCACAGCTGCCGCTGCCCACTTCGGCTTCGGTGGGTTCGCGCACCGATGCCACTTTCAGGCTCAAGCGCAGTGCAATGCCCGACAGTGGGTGGTTGCCGTCCAGTACCACGTGTTCCGGGTAAATCTCGGTCACGGTGTACAGCACATTGCGGGGTGCGTCGGGGTTGCAGCCCTCGGGCAGGGCAGTGCCCTCGATGGTCAGGCCTTCTTCCAGACCAGCCGGAAACAGGGCGAGAGGCTCCAGAAAAAGCAGCTGGTCGTCAAAGTCGCCAAAGGCATCTTCGGGCTCCAGGTGCAGATCGATCGTGGCGCCTTTTTTATGGCCTTGCAAGGCTTCTTCGATCTTGGGCAGCAAATCCTTGCCGCCCACAAAAAATTCAACGGGCTCGTCCAGGGTGTCCAGCGTTTCGCCCAGGGTGTCTTTGAGTGTCCAGGTCAGACCGACCACGGAAGGTGTCTTGATTTCCATAGGACAATTGTCGCAGTTTGGCGGCCCGTTTTGGCCGCCTTGGCTTTGAAGAGGCGCTGTCTTGGCGCTTTTATGGGAACCAGAACATGAACACAGAACAACCGTTGGCCTTGCTTGGCGGCCTCACGCCCAGCCAATTCATGAAGCGCCATTGGCAGAAAAAACCGCTCTTGGTGCGCAACGCCATTCCTGGTTTTATGCCTTGTGTGAACCGTGCTGAATTGGTGGCCCTGGCCGGGCAGGAGGGGGTGGAGTCGCGTCTCATCATCGATTCGGACAAGGGCTGGAAGATGAAGCACGGGCCTTTGAGCAAGCGCAATTTGCCACCTTTCAGTCAGAAGAAGTGGACATTTCTGGTGCAAGGCGTGGACTTGCACCATGACGGTGTGCATGCCTTGATGCAGCAGTTTCGTTTTGTGCCCGATGCCCGGCTGGACGATTTGATGATCAGTTACGCCACCGATGGTGGTGGTGTGGGCCCGCACTTTGACAGCTATGACGTGTTTTTGTTGCAAGCGCATGGTCAGCGCCGCTGGCGCATTGGCCGCAACAAAGACCTGACGCTGCAGCCCGGTGTACCGCTCAAGATTTTGCAAAACTTTGAAGCCGAAGAAGAGTTTGTCCTCAACCCGGGCGACATGCTCTACCTGCCGCCCAAGTACGCGCACGACGGCATTGCCGAGGGCGAGTGCATGACCTGGTCGATTGGCTTTCGTTCGCCCCAACAAGGTGAGTTGGCCCGGGAAATCCTGCTGGGGCTGGCGGACGAAGCGTTTGATGGTGTGGGTGATATCCTGTACCGCGACCCCAAGCAAGTGGCCGTGAGCCAACCGGCGGCCATGCCCGCAGCGCTGGGTGAGTTTGCCCGCGAGGCGATCGCCAAAGCGCTGAAAGATCCACACTTGGTGGACAGTTTGTTGGGTGAATACATGACCGAGCCCAAATCGAATGTCTGGTTTGATCCCTCGGAGGCCGAGTCCGATGTGTCGCAAGGCGTGCAACTCGATCGCCGTACCAAAATGATGTACGACGATCGCCATGTTTTCATCAATGGTGAAAGTTTCAGGGTCGCAGGCCGTGATGCGCGTTGTTTGCGTCAATTGGCTGATGAACGTCAGTTGCCTGCGGCCAAGTTGTTGCAGATGAGCGATGTGGCCCGCGAAGCACTGGAAGACTGGATGTTGGCAGGGTGGTTGAAAACCCTTTGAGGATCTTCCCTTGCTGGTCTGTTACTGAAGGTTTCATGTCAGCTTGGTGTGAGTCTAGGGAAAACGCTATAATTTAAAGCTGAGCACAAAAGAGCTCGAGTGCTTTTGTCTCGGTCTTATGAACCAACTCGGTTTCTAAGGCAGTTTCCGGAAATTGTTTTAACCCCTATAAGGAAAATCATCATGAACAAGTCCCTCGTTTTGGCCGCCGTGATCGCTGCTGCTGCTTTGGCCGCTTGCGGTAAAAAAGAAGAAGCCGCTGCTCCTGCTGCTCCCGTGGCTGCTCCTGCTGCCGCTCCAGCTGCTGACGCTTCTGCTGCTGCTCCAGCTGCTGACGCTTCTGCTGCTGCTCCAGCTGCCAAGTAATTGGTCAGTTGATTCCCGACGCAAGTCGGGAATGCATAAAAAAACCCCGCTTTGCGGGGTTTTTTTATGGGCGGGCCATTCACATGGCCTTGCAGAGAGGGTCAGCGCAACTCGTTGGCGATCAGCTTCAAGATGCGCTCGGCATTGACCGCTTCTTCAGGCTTGCCTTGGAGGTCCATCACCTGAATCAGGCTCTGTGCATGGCCTTTGCTGGTCAATGTGATGCGGTAGCGCGACAGGGCTGGTACTTCCTTCTTGCTGCTGAACAGACGCTCGAAGAAGCCCGGCTCCTGGGCGGCTGTGCCGGGTGCCACATAGCGCACGAAGTACACGCCTTTGGTGCGGTCTCGGTCTTCCACGGTGAAGCCGCTGCGGTCCAGTGCCACACCGGCACGGCGCCAGCTGCGGTCCATGCTGTCGCTCAGCACAATGGAGGGCTGGCCATCGATCGTGGAGACTGGCGAGCTGGCTGTCAAAGTGGCCGGTGCCGCAGCTGCTTTGGCTGCTTCCGGTGTGGCTCCGAGCTTGACCATCAGACGGCGCAAAAATTCAATTTCCAACTCGGGATCACTCGGGCGAGGCTGCCAGATGGTGCTTGTTTTCAGGTTGTTGGCATAGTTTTCCACCATGCCGCGGTGGGTGATGTAGATCTCGACACCGCCTTGGGCATTGCGTTCGATGCGTGTGCGGTATTTGTCGCGTTCACCGGTGGAGTACAGGCTATCGAGCACCTTGCCCAATGTCCTGCGCACGAAGTCTTGCGGCAATTTGGCGCGGTTTTCCGCCCAGTCAGTCTCAACGATGCCCACATCCTTGGCTTCGGTGACCAGGTTAAAGCCGTTGGTTTTCCAGAACTCGATGACCGGGTCCCACACCTTGTCGGCTGGACGTGACACGACCAGCCAGCGCTGGTTGCCTTCGCGCACCATTTTCACGTCACCCAGGGCGTTGGCAGCCGTGCCCGCGTCGGTGACTTTGGCGGCTGCACCCTGGTAACCCAAGGCTGAAGCCGAGGTGCTTTCCAAAGCGTAGCGTGAATCCTTGCGCAACTGCGTCAGATCTGGTGGGATTTCCAGCGTAGTGGGTTTGGCCGCGCTTTTGTAGTTGATCTTGTCTTCTTCCAGCACGCCGCAGGCGCTGAGCAAAATCGCCACCGCCGCCACTGCGGCACTGCGTTGGATCGTCAAGGACTTGGGAGAACGGTTCACAAAGGATCCTTTAGGGGAATTCAAATCAGGCCACTGGCCTTCAAAGCGGTCTCGACCACAGGGCGCAGGGATTCAGACAACTCGGTCATCGGCAAGCGCATGGTGGGGCCGCACAGGCCCATGCGGTTCATGGCCCATTTCACGGGGATCGGATTGGCTTCGACGAAGAGGTTCTTATGCATTGGCATCAATTGGAACTGGATGCGCATGGCTTCGGCAATGTCGCCACGGATGGCGGCCATGCACAGCTCGTGCATCAGGCGAGGCGCCACGTTGGCGGTCACGCTCACGTTACCAGCACCACCGCACAGCATCAGGGCCACTGCGGTCGGATCGTCGCCGGAATAAACGGCGAATTCCTTGGGCAAGTCTCGGATCAGCCACTGGGCACGCTCAATGTTGCCGGTCGCCTCTTTGATGCCGACGATGCCGGGCACCTGCGCCAGACGCAACACGGTGTCGTGCTGCAGATCGGCCACCGAGCGGCCGGGCACGTTGTACAAAATCACGGGCAGGTCAGGCGTGGCTTCGGCAATGGCGCGAAAGTGCTGGTACTGGCCTTCCTGGGTGGGTTTGTTGTAGTAGGGCACCACTTGCAGCTGGCAGTCGGCACCGACCTTTTTGGCAAATTTCGCCAGCTCGATGGCTTCGGCGGTAGAGTTGGCACCGCAACCGGCCATGATCGGGACGCGGCCAGCCGATTGTTCAACGGACACACGGATGATTTCGCAGTGTTCTTCGACATTGACCGTGGGAGATTCGCCCGTGGTGCCGACCACGCCAATGCAATCGGTGCCTTCGGCCACATGCCAGTCGATCAGTTTGCGCAAGGTGGGGTAATCCACTTTGCCGTCTTCCAGCATGGGGGTGATCAGGGCAGGAATACTGCCTTTGATGGGGCGAAATTCGGTGGTCATGTCAGGGTGTTCTGAACGAAAAAGGACATTCTAACGACAGCGCGTAGAGTTTTCGGGCTGTCCCGGGGGAGGGTGTCACCAGAAGTGACGGTGCAGTCAGGCGATGGCGCTGCGAGTGCCCAGCGGCCAGCGCGCCGGTTCAAGCGATGGGGCCGCACGCACAGCAGCGATCCGTTGCACAAAACGGTCCGGTGCTGTTTCAAAACCGTCTTCATACGCCACCGTGCGCAAACCCACGGTGGCGCTCAGCAGCTCGCCTGCTTGCAATAAAAAGTCTGGGCGTGACGGCTTGCCGACCGTTTCGTTGCCTGCGGCAAAGGTTTCGTAAATCAGCACGCCGCCTTCGGCCACGCTTTGCACCAGGGCCGGCAGCAAGGGGCGCCACAGGTAATTCGTCACGACCACGGCATCAAAAGTCTGGCCTGTAAAAGGCCAGGGACCGTTTTCGATGTCGGCCAGCATCGTCTGGCCTGCGGGCGCGGCCAGTGCCAAAGCTTCCGCGTGGCGGTCCACGCCGGTGACCTGGTGGCCAAGTGCCGCCAAAAACCGCATGTGACGGCCCGCGCCGCAGGCCACATCCAGCACACGGCCATGGGGACGGATCAAATGGGCCCAACGCTGGACCCAGGCAGAAGGATGTTCAGTACCGTGCATGGTCAATCACATTCTCAAAAACAAGACCACAGTTGCTCGGACACCATGATCAGCATGTCCGGGCGCTGGTAAAGCCAGACCACACCGGCCATGACCACGATCAACGCCGCCCACGCCAGAGTGCGGCACCAGCGGGGCTTGTGGGCATGGCGCATGGGGATCACGCCGCCTGCAGGTGCTTGCGCACAATCGCGCTCTCGCGCACTGGCAGGTTCACCAGGGCGGCAAAAATACCCAGCGCAATGGCCAGGTACCAGACGATGTCGTAGCTGCCCGTTTTGTCATACAGGTAACCGCCCAGCCACACGCCCATGAAGGAGCCAATCTGGTGGCTGAAGAAGATGAAGCCGCCCAGCATGGACAGGTGCGCCACGCCAAAAATCTGCGCCACCGCCGCGTTGGTGGGGGGCACGGTGGACAGCCATAGCAAACCCATGACGGCCGAGAACAGGTACACGCTGGTGGGCGTGAGGGGTGCCAGCAGGAACAGCACGATCGCCACTGAACGCGAGAAATAAATCGTCGCCAGGATTTTCTTTTTGGCCATTTTCTGGCCCAGCGTGCCTGCGACGTAGGTGCCAAAGACGTTGAACAATCCGATCAAGGCCAATGCATAACTGGCCACTTGCGGTGGCAAGCCGTGGTCCTTGAGGTAGCTGGGCATGTGCACACCAATGAACACCACCTGGAAGCCGCACACGAAATAACCTGCCATCAAGAGCTGAAAGCTGGGGTACTTGAAAGCTTCGGCCAGCGCCTGGCCAATGGTCTGGTCGCGTTTGACCTGGCCAGGCGCATGTAGGGCAGGCTCACGCAAGCCCCAAGCCAGCGGAATGATCAAGAAGGTGGCCGCCGCCAGAATCAGCAAAGCACTTTGCCAGCCTGCCTGGCTGATCAGCATGCCTTCGACCGGCACCATCAGGAACTGCCCGAAGCTGCCCGCTGCCGCCGCAATGCCCATGGCCCACGAACGCCGCTCGGCCGATACATTGCGTCCGATCACGCCGTAAATCACGGCATAAGTGGTGCCCGCTTGCGCGGTGCCAATGATCACCCCGGTGAACAAGGCAAACAGCCAGGGCGTGGTGGACTGCGACATGCCCACCAGGCCCAGCGCATAAAGCAGGGCGCCCGCGATGATCACGCGGAAAGCGCCAAACCGGTCGGCCAGCATGCCCGCAAAAATGCCCATGAAACCCCAGGCCAGGTTCTGTATGGCCATGGCCATGGCGAATTCCTGACGCCCCCAGCCTTGGGATTGGGTGACCGGTTGAAGCCACAGGCCAAAGCCATGGCGGATGCCCATGGACAGGGTGACGATGGCGGCGCCGCAAGCCAGCACCTGGAATAAGGAAAGGGGTTTGTGTTGCATCCTTCGAATGTAACCAATCTCACATGGGGCTGCAGTCGCTGCTGCGGCGATGACAGAGGACGTTGCTTTGATACTGGTTATTTATCCAGCTTGACGGCGCAATTCCCACTACAATCCGCCACCATGGCTACCCAAACATCTGTCAAAACCCCCAGCGATTACTCTGAAAGTTCGATCCGCGTCTTGAAGGGCCTGGAGCCCGTCAAGCAACGGCCGGGCATGTACACCCGCACCGACAACCCCCTGCACATCATCCAGGAAGTGCTGGACAACGCCGCCGACGAGGCGCTGGCAGGCTACGGCAAAAAGATCAAGGTCACGCTGCACGCCGATGGTTCGGTGGGCATCGAGGACGATGGCCGCGGCATCCCGTTCGGCCTGCACCCTGAAGAAAAGGCCCCGGTGATCGAGCTGGTCTTCACACGGCTGCACGCGGGCGGCAAGTTCGACAAGGGCAAGGGCGGGGCCTACAGCTTCTCGGGTGGTCTGCACGGCGTGGGCGTGTCGGTCACCAACGCGCTGGCCAAACGCCTGGAAGCCACCAGCCACCGCGAAGGCCAGGTGGCCACGCTGGTGTTCTCGGCGGGCGATGTGATCGAGCCGCTGGTGTCGCGGGCGCAGGAGTCGGGCGATCGCAAACAAGGTACTTCCGTGCGCGTGTGGCCCGACGCCAAATATTTCGACTCTGCCGCATTGCCCATGGGCGAGTTGACCCACCTGCTGCGCAGCAAGGCCGTGCTCATGCCCGGCGTGAGCGTGAGCCTGGTGAACGAAAAAACCAAAGAAACCCAGACCTGGCAATACAAAGGCGGCCTGGGCGATTACCTGACTCAGACTTTGACGGCCGACCCGGTGATCCCGCTGTTTGCGGGCGAGGGCTATGCCGATGGCAACCACGACAGCTTTGCCGAAGGCGAGGGCGCGGCCTGGGCCGTGGCCTTCACCGAGGACGGCTCGCCAGTGCGCGAGAGCTACGTCAACCTGATCCCCACCAGCGCCGGAGGCACGCACGACAGCGGCCTGCGCGATGGCCTGTTCAACGCCGTCAAGAGCTTCATCGAATTGCACGCCTTGTTGCCCAAAGGCGTCAAGCTCATGCCCGAAGACGTGTTCGCCCGCGCCAGCTATGTGCTGAGTGCCAAGGTGCTGGACCCGCAATTCCAGGGCCAGGTCAAGGAACGGCTGAACTCGCGTGACGCGGTGCGTCTGGTGTCCAGCTTTGTGCGCCCGGCGCTCGAACTGTGGCTCAACGAGCATGTGGACTACGGCAAAAAGCTGGCCGAGTTGGCCATCAAGGCCGCCCAGTCGCGCCAGCGCGCAGGCCAGAAAGTCGAAAAACGCAAGAGCTCGGGCGTGGCTGTTTTGCCCGGCAAGCTGACCGATTGCGAAAGCAAGGACACGGCCGACAACGAGGTCTTTCTGGTCGAGGGCGACTCGGCCGGTGGCAGCGCCAAGATGGGGCGCAACAAGGAAAACCAAGCCATATTGCCGCTGCGCGGAAAGGTGCTCAACACCTGGGAGGTCGAGCGCGACCGCTTGTTCGCCAACAACGAAATCCATGACATCTCGGTGGCCATCGGTGTGGACCCGCACGGGCCAAACGACAACCCCGACATGAGCAACCTGCGCTACGGCAAGGTCTGCATCTTGAGCGATGCAGACGTGGACGGCTCGCACATCCAGGTGCTGCTGCTCACGTTGTTCTTCCGCCATTTCCCCAAGCTGATCGAAGCCGGGCACCTGTATGTGGCGCGGCCACCGCTGTTCCGGGTCGATGCACCGGCGCGCGGCAAAAAGCCCGCATCCAAGGCCTATGCGCTGGACGAAGGCGAACTCACCGCCATCATCGACAAGCTGCGCAAAGACGAGGTGAAAGAAGGCGCATGGAGCATCAGCCGCTTCAAAGGTCTGGGCGAGATGAGCGCCGAGCAGCTGTGGGACACCACGCTCAACCCCGACACCCGCCGCCTGCTGCCTATCGAGCTGGGCCCCTTGGACAACGCGGGCACCGAAAGCCTCATGACCCAGCTCATGGGCAAAGGCGAAGCCGCCGCCCGCCGCGAGCTGATGGAGTTGCACGGTGACAGCATCGAGATCGACGTGTGATGTCTTCTCCTGTAGGTCGGAGCTTCAGCTCCGACAAATGCATGCACACCTCACGTCGGGGCTAAAGCCACCGACCTACGAAAAACCATTGCCATGACCACTGACCTGTTGACCCCCGAACCCGCCGCTGCACTCGATGGTGACCACTTGGGCGCCTATGCCCAACGGGCCTATCTGGAATACGCGCTGTCTGTCGTCAAGGGCCGCGCCTTGCCCGACGTGTGCGATGGCCAAAAGCCCGTGCAGCGCCGCATTTTGTATTCGATGGACCGCATGGGCCTGGGTTACAGCGGCCCGAACAACGCCACGGCCGCCAAGCCTGTCAAGAGCGCCCGCGTGGTGGGCGATGTGCTGGGCCGCTACCACCCGCACGGCGACACGGCCGCGTACGACGCGCTGGTGCGCATGGCGCAGGACTTTTCGCAGCGCTACCCGCTGATCGACGGGCAGGGCAACTTTGGCTCGCGCGACGGCGATGGCGCGGCCGCCATGCGATACACCGAAGCTCGTTTGTCGCGCATCACCAGCTTGCTGCTCGACGAGATCGACATGGGCACGGTGGACTTCATCCCCAACTACGACGGCTCGACCGAAGAGCCCAGCCAGCTGCCTGCGCGCCTGCCGTTCACGCTGCTCAACGGTGCCAGCGGCATTGCCGTGGGCCTGGCCACCGAGATCCCCAGCCACAACCTGCGTGAAGTGGCCGACGCCTGCGTGGCCCTGATCAAGAACGACAAACTCAGCGATGCCGAGCTGGTGTCCATCATTC
>Ga0228702_1002196_pt1 | contig 11434 bp, 10 predicted proteins | sample McNCre217_Aug_MG_2_FD_178018 | JGI IMG/M metagenome (GOLD analysis project Ga0228702, IMG submission 178018) | Freshwater microbial communities from McNutts Creek, Athens, Georgia, United States - 20-17_Aug_MG | ecosystem: Environmental > Aquatic > Freshwater > Creek | place: USA: Georgia... | reverse complement strand
GGCAAGCGCAAATTCAAGGTGCCCAGCTTTGAAGACAGCCAGCAGCAATTGGCCAATGCGGTGTTTGCCAACGAGCGTGCCGAGTTCGTTCAAAAGCTGGTCAAGGCGGCCAAAGTCGAGCAGTAAGCCCGCTTGGCGGGACGGCTAAACTTGGGCCTTTAGCGTTTCAGCGTTTGGCCATGTCCCACTACCACCTTTATGCGATCGGCAATGCGCTGGTCGACACCGAATACGAAGTCAGCGATGCCCTGCTGGCCACCATGGGCGTCAGCAAACGCCACATGACCTTGATCGACAACGCGCAGCGCACCGCGCTGCTCGGCCATGTGCAAGGCCTGCATGCGCGCCGTACAGGCGGTGGCTCGGCCGGCAACACCGTGGTGGCGCTGGCCCAATTGGGTGGTCAATCTTTTTATTCGTGCCGCGTGGCCGACGACGAGCTGGGCGAGTTTTATGCCCAGGACCTGCAGGCCAACGGCGTCGCCACCAACCTCACGCACACCGCTGCCCGCGAAGGGCAAACTGGCAGCTGCATTGTGCTGGTCACGCCCGATGCCGAGCGCAGCATGTGCACCTTTTTGGGCGCGACCTCACAGCTGGACCGTGAAGCACTGCACCCGCACGACATCGCCAAATCCCGCATCTACTACATGGAAGGCTACCTGGCTGCTTCGCCCACCGGGCTCGAAGCGGCTGTCGAAGGCCGCCAGCTGGCTATGCAACACGGTGTGCAAACCGCGCTGACACTCAGCGACGTGAGCATGATCAATTTCTGCCGCGCAGGGCTGGAGGCCATGATCGGTGACGGCCTGGACTACCTGTTCGCCAACGAGGAAGAGGCCCAGACCTGGTGCGGCACCACCGAGTTGAGCGCCATACTTCCTCAGCTCCAAAAACTGGCCCGCACAGTTTGCCTGACACTCGGCCCGCGTGGCAGCCTCGTCATCTCGGGCGACGACATGGTCAATGTGCCTGCCGTGCCGGTCAAGGCGGTGGACACCAACGGCGCAGGCGACATGTTTGCGGGAGCCTTTCTCTACGGCGTCACCCATGGCATGGATCATGCCCAGTCGGCGGCGCTGGCCAACCGCGCTGCCGCAGAGGTGGTCGGCCAGCACGGCAACCGGCTCACGGCCGAACGCCTGCAAGCCATCTTGCGCGAATTCCAACACTGAACCCTCAGGAGCCTTCGATGAAAAAATCCCTGATCTGTCTCTTGTCTGCGGCCCCCATGCTGGCGTTGGCGCAAAGCGGTGGTTTTGTGGGGGATGTGGGCGGCATGGTGAGCACCTTCGGTGCCACCGTCAAAGGCGCGGAGCGCAGCACCACCGCATTGCCTTATGTCTATGGCGACTGGGGCCCGTTCTATGCCCGGGTCGACACACTGGGCATCAAGACACTGCCAGTGGGCAATGGCTACCTGGAGCTCGCTGCCCGCATCAGCACCGAAGGCTTCAAGTCCAGCAAAACCGCCTACTCTGCAGCGGGTGATCGCAGCTCACCGCTGCCCATTGGCCTGGGCACCTTCCAGCGCACAGCGCTGGGGGGCCTGTTTGCATACGCCATGTACGACCCCCAGTCGGGTGGTCAGTTTGGTGAACTCAACTGGGCTGGCAAGCTCGATGTCGGCCCGGTCAAGCTCTACCCACAGCTGGGCATGCAATACCGCTCGGCCGACTATGTGCGCCACCTGTATGGCGTCAACACGGCGCAATCGCAGGCCACAGGTTTGCCCATCTACCAGCCAGGCGCATCGTTCACGCCCATGGCCACTTTGCAGGCCACCGTGCCCCTGAACGGCCCGTGGGCACTGCAACTGGTCACGCGCTACCGCCATCTGGACCATGCGGTGGCCAACAGCCCGCTGGTGAACCGCAGCAGCCAGGTCTCGGGCTTTGCCGCATTGACGTATACCCTGAATTGATAAGTACACACCGGGGCGACTTTGCCCGGCCCCGGTTTATTTAGAATCTGCATGACTGCCTTGCACATTTCGGGCAGCTATTTATTTTTTAGAGGTTGAGCTATGAAACGCGATTATTTTTCTCCCGCCACCCGCCAAGACCGCCGCTTTGCTGACCAACGCAGCGGCACATGCATGGCGTTGATCGATGGCCGCTTTTTGGTCTGGCTGGCGCAGCAAGGTGCCTTGGGCACCACGGGCGAATCGGTCAACCGTCAGGGCCTGCTGGGGCTGCTGTCGCAAGCGCTTTCTCAAAGCGGCCTGGAGGTCGACCTTCGCCGCATCTACTGGTACAGCGACCGCTCCGACGGGCTGGTCATCGACGACCAGATCGTGCGCCTGGTGCAAGCCCACGATGCCGACGGCGGCGCTTCGCTGCTGCGCTCGCTGGGGCACGACCTCAAACAGCTGGCCGAACACCATGCCTGCGACCATGTGCTGGTGGCCAGCGACGACGAACGTTTTCTGTCGGCCATCGACGAAGCCCAGCTCAGTGGTCTGAGCGTGCACTTGCTCGCTGACGAGTCGGCCCGCAACATGACGCAAATGGTCCGCACCGATCCGGGCTGGGCCCGCCTGCTGTCGCAAGGCGACAGGCGCGTGGTGGTCAACTCGCAGGCACTGGCCGACATCCTGCAAGGCAAAACCCCCACAGGCATGGGCCTGGCCGTGGAAGACCTGGAAGAGCTGCGCAAGTCCATGACCGAAGTCATTTCGGCCTGGTGGGCAGAAGAACCCGAAGACCTGCGCGAAGACCTGCGCGAGGCCCTTCAAGTGAGCCGAGGCGTGCCGCAAGAGGTTGACCGCCAGCTGCTGCTGCGCATGCGCCAGCGCCTAGCCCGCGCCTTGAGCTTCCCAGAAAAGAAAATGCTGCGCGAAAGCTTGCGCAACGTCGTCATGGGGGGCGAGGCTGAAGCCGCTTCATCGTCTGAGCTGCCCCACGACACCGAAGAGTGATGGGCTTGTAGGAGCGACGCCCTCGTCGCGATACGGTCAGCACACTGGTTGCTGATCGCCGCGAGGGCGCGGCTCCTACGGGCGTCAATCCACCGTTGCGCCTGACGCCTTGACCACCTTGCCCAGGCGCACGGTGTCGCGCTTGATCAACTCGCCAAATTGTGCAGCGCTGCCTGCAACCACCGGCGTGCCAATGGCTTCCCACTTTTTACGGAACTCCGGTTCCTTGAAGATCGCATTCAGTGTGCTGTTGAGCTTGTCCACAATCGCCGGCGAGGTGCCTGCACGCATGGCAATGCCGTGCCAGGCCGTGAACTCGTAGCCCGCGACGCCCGCCTCCGCCATGGTGGGCACCTGGGGCAACTGGGCGCTGCGCTTGTTGGATGTCACCGCCAGCGGTACCAACTTACCCGACTGGATGTGCGGCAGTGAGCTGCCCAGAATGTCGAACATCACGCCCACTTGCCCACCCAGCAAATCGTTGATTGCAGGCCCTGCACCTTTGTAGGGAATGTGGGCGATGTCTACCCCGATCTGGGTGTTGAACAACTCACCGGCCAGATGCTGCGGCGTGCCGTTGCCTGCCGATGCAAAACTCAGGTTCGACTTGGACGTTTTGGCCAGCGCAATCAGGTCTTTCACGCTCTTGATGCCCAGGCTGGGGTGCACTTCCAGCACCAAGGGAAACGACGAGAGCTGGATCACCGGCACCAGGTCGGTGAGCGGATTGAAGGTCATGGTGCGGTACAGCGTCGGGTTCACCGCCATGGGGCCGCTGGCGGCCAGCAGCAGTGTATGGCCATCGGCCGGGGCGATTTTCGCCACTTCGTTGCTGCCCAGGTTACCGCCTGCACCGCCCTTGTTGTCCACCATCACCGTCACGCCCAGGCGGGTTTGCAACTCGCCTTGCAGCAGCCGTGCCATCAGGTCGGTCGGGCCGCCTGGAGGGTAGGGCACCACAAAGCGGATGGTTTTGCTCGGCCAGTTGTCCTGCGCCAGTGCGGGGGCAGCGGCACCCAGCAAGGCGGCGCACACCGTGGTGGCGAGCAGGGCGGAAGTCTTCAGGCAGGTTCTGCGTTGCATGGGGTTGTCTCCTGATGGTGGATGAATGGGTTACAGAGAAAAGCGTTCGCGGATTTGTGCTGCCGTGGCCACGGGGCGCCCCAGGCTGCGCGTGGCTTCGGCGGCTTGCGTCACCAAGGCCGCATTGTCGGGTGCGATCTGCCCGTTCTTGAGGTACAGGTTGTTCTCAAAGCCCACCCGCACATGGCCACCCAGCGCGGCTGCGGCGGTCACGCAAGCATGTTCGGTGGCCCCGAAGGCGCAGACCGACCAGGGCTCGCCTGTGGTGTGTGCATGCACAAAAGGCACCAGATCGGTCGGGCTCGATGTCTGCCCTGCGGTGTAGCGGCCCAGTACAAACAGCAAAGACCAAGGCGCATCCGGCACCACGCCGCGCTGGCGCAAGTCCTGCCAGCGTTGCAGATCCTGCACGTCGTACAAGATCACCTGGGTCATGACCTTCTCGCGCACCAGACCTGCAAAGAAATCGGCCAGACCTTTCTCGCCAATCTCGGGTTGATCAAACTCGCGCAAACCCACTGACACCGCTTCAGGCCGCAAGGCCTGCACCATGGCAATCTGCGCAGGCGCCTGGTACACCTTGGCCGCTTCGCTGGTGATCTGCAGCACCATCTCTTTGCCCACAGCCGCGCGCACGGTGGCGGTGGCATTGCGGTAACCCTGCACGTCCAGGCTGTGCTTGCCCTGTGCATCGCGGATGTGCAAGTGCAGCATCGACGCGCCTGCGTCCAGGCATTGCTTGGCCGTGCTGGCCAGGCTCTCGGCCGTGAGTGGCACCTGCGGGTGATCGCTCAATTGCTTGTAGGCCCCGTTGGGGGCTGTGGTGATGATCAAAGGCTCGCTGTAGAAATGGCTCATGGCGTTGTCCGGTTTCAAAAACTCTTGTCCAGTGGAGGCAGCTCTTCGGCCAGCAAATGCAGGCCCTGGCGCAGCAAGCGGTCGTAGCGGTCGCGCTCGGCTTGGCGTGTCTCGGGTGTCCAGTCGTAAAAGCCTGCGCCGGTTTTCATGCCAAAGCGCCCGGCAGCCACGCGTTCGCGCAAGGCGCGTGCAGGCTCGGCCGTGTTCGACAAGCTGGGGTACATGGTGGCCGCAGCCGCGCAGTGCACATCAATGCCTGCGTGGTCGCGCTGCATGACCGGGCCTGCCGCCAAAAACCGGAAGCCAAAGCCAAAGCGCACCGCAGCGTCCACGTCCTCGGGCGTGGCCACACCCTCGTCGATCATGGTAAACGCCTCGCGTGACAGCGCATGCTGCAAACGGTTGGCCAGAAAGCCCGGCTTGTCCTTGCGCACCAGCACCGGCACATTGCCGCACCCGCGCATGAAGTCGCACAAAGCTTGAGCCGCTTCGCCATCGCTGTGCGGGCCCAGCACCACCTCCACCAGCGGCACCAGGTGCGCAGGCATGAAGAAATGCAGACCGAACATGCGCTCTTGTGTGGGCAGGCCTTGCGCAATCGCGCTGATCGGAAAACTCGAACTGTTGCTGGTCAGCACCGTGTGGGCGGGTGTCAGCTCTACCAGCTGCTTGAACAGGACCTGCTTGATGTCCAGTTTTTCTGGAATGCACTCGATCACCAGCCGCACGTCGGCCCAGTGGACATCGGGCAAGCTGGCCGCGGTCTGCACCCGGTCGGCGCGGTGCCCCAAAGCCAGCTCGTTCAGGCCGGCCAGCACATGGGCCTGCAAGGCCGCACGCTTGTCGGCGCCAGGCTCCACCACCGTCACGCGGCAGCCCCCCCGGGCCAGCACAATGGCCACATCGGCCCCCATGGTGCCTGCACCCACCACCACGGCATGGGTGTCACGGGGTTGCGCAGGCAACAAACTCAAAGAAGAAGTGTTTTCAATCGACATCGGCGCAGTTTAGGAACCCCGCATTGCTTCGTCCAACTGATTTTTTCTATAAACTGATCAGTTATGGTGATTAATTGGTCCTCGCGAGACATCGACATCTTCCTGACCCTGGCCGAGACCTTGAGCTTCAGGCAGACCGCCGAGCGCATGCACCTGTCGCAACCGGCGGTGACCGCGGTCATTGCCCGCATCGAAGCGGCCCTGGAAGTCAAATTGTTCGACCGCACGACACGGCAGGTGCGACTGACCGGCCCCGGGCAGGTGTTTGTTGAGCAAGCCCAGCGCCTGCGCCACACCGCGCAGGACGCGGTGCGTGCCGTGCGCGAAGTGGCCAGCCTGCAGGCTGGCCAAGTGGCCATGGCGGCCATGCCCTCGCTGGCCGCGACCGTGGTGCCCCGGGCGTATGCACGGTTTGCCCAGGCCCACCCGGGCATCCGCCTCAAACTGCTCGACACCTTGTCGGGCCCCGCTTTTGACATGGTGCGCGCCGGGCAGGTGGACTTTGCGCTCACCGCCGCCAACCCGGCCTACCCGGATCTGGACTACCTGCCATTGGCATCCGATGGTTTTGTGCTGCTGCTGCCGCAGGGGCACGCACTGGCCAAAGGCCGCAAGCCGCTGCACTGGCCCGATGTGGCAGGGCTGCCGCACATCTCCATGCCCTTGCCGTCCAGCGTGCGGCAATACGCCGACGCCGCCTTGCTGGAGCACGGCATCCAGTTCGCACCCCAGTTTGAGCTCGAACACCTGGCCAGCATCAAGGCCTTGGTGGCAGCAGGCTTGGGTGTCGCGGCCTTGCCCGAGCTGGCCGCCAATGTGGGGTCAGACACAGGCATTGTGCGCAGGCGTCTGGTGGCCCCTGATCTGCGCCGCCCCATCGGGCTGGTCACCTTGCGGGGCAGAAGCCTGTCACCCGCAGCCAGCGAGATGGTGAATTACCTGGCGCAGGAGATGAAGTGATTGCGCCTAAACTGCCCTGTATGCGTTTCATTTCATTGATCTGCTCTGCAGGCCCGATCCAGCGGCTGGGGTGCCTTGTTTTGCTTTGTTTGTGGTTGCCCACCGCCAGCTGGGCGCATGACCGCATTCTTGAAAAAGCCTACTGGACCGACAGCAGCGGCGTGGCCACCTTCGAGCAGGCGCGCTCAGCCAGTTACACGCCCTACAGCGGTGTGCTCAGCAAAGGCTTCAACCCACACGCGCAATGGGTCAGACTCAAGGTGGATGGTGTGCCTTCAGGCACCGACACCCTGGTGCTGCGCATTCGCCCGGTGTTCCTGGACAGCATCACCCTCTACGACCCGCTGGAGCTGGCGCAGGGCAGGGTGCCACGCACCACGGGCGACAGAACGCCTTTTCAGGCCACTGAATTCGAGTCACTGAACCACACCTTTGTGATCCCCGCGCAGCCAGGGCCGCGTGAGGTCTGGCTGCGCCTGAGCACCACCAGCACACAGCTCATGCAGGTCGAGGCGCTCACGCCCCGTGAGATGCTGCGCGAAGAGCACACCTTGTGGTTGGCCTACTCCGCGCTGCTGGCGGTCTTGTTCTCATGCCTGCTGTGGGTGTTCACGTCCTGGTTGCAGGACCGAGACGCTGTCAATGGTGCATTTGTGCTTCGTCAAAGCATCCTGTTCATCTACACCGCTTGCTATCTGGGTTACCACCGCATTTTGCTGGAGCGTGTGCTTACAGCGCAGTCGCAGGACACGTTTTATGGCTGGACGCTCTTGTTTTCCACAGGGCTGACTTTTGTTTTTGAGTATCGACTTCTGCACGAGTACAGCATCCCGCGCTGGGGGCGCTACCTTCTGCGCGGTGGTTTGCTCGCCTCCATGGTGTTGCTGGCCCTGATGCTGATGGGATACAGGCATTGGGCTTTGCCATCCAATACCTTACTGGTCGGCTTGGGCATGTTGTCCATGTTCATCATTTCCCTGTTCATCCGTCCACATGCAGTCAAAAACACGTTGGATGCGTCCCCGTACCGGCTCCCCAAATGGGCCATCGTGACTTATTACGGTATGGCGGTGACCTTGCTGGCCATCAGCATCATGCCCAGCCTCGGCTTGCTGCAGGGGACCACCATGTCCATCTACGGCGTGTTGCTTTACGGATTGTTGTCAGGCCTGTTCATGACCACATTGCTCATTGTGCGCTCGCGCCAGATGGAGCGCCTGCGCCGTGAGCAGGCCAACCATCTCTACCTCTCGCGGGAACAGCTCGCCATTGAAACGCGCCGCCGGCAAGACCAGTCGCAGCTCCTCAACATGCTGATGCACGAGCTCAAAACCCCGCTGGCCGTGATCGACATGGCGCTCAAAGACCGAGTGGTCAGTGACAAGACGCAAGGCTATGTGGGCCGCGCCATCGACAACATGAAGACCATCCTCAACCGCTGCGTGCAGACCGACCGCCTGGTGGATCGGCCGTTTGAGGTTCGTCGCCAACGCTTTGACTTGGCCGCGCAACTGCAGCAATGGGTGAACGACAACAAGCAGGCCGCAGGCCGTTGTGTGCTCGACAGCGTGCACACGGCCCCGGTCGACACCGACCTGCAATGCGTCCAGATCATTGCCAGCAACCTGATTGAAAACGCCCTCAAATACGGTGATCCCAAAGAGCCTGTGCGTGTGAGCCTGCAAGCGCAAGCGCAAGCGCATGGCCAGGGCAGCGCAGCCTGGTGCCTCAAGGTGTGCAACATCCCCGGTGCGGCAGGCTGGCCCGACGCCGACAAGGTCTTTGCCAAGTACTACCGCAGCGCGGCCGCACAAAGCCAGTCCGGCACCGGCTTGGGCCTGTTTCTGTCGCACAATCTGGCGCAACAACTGGGCGCTGAACTGCGCTACCAGCCCACCGACACCCACATCTGCTTTGAACTATGGTTGCCCACCTGAGCATCGTCCTGGTTGAAGACAACGACGACCTGCGAGAACTCACCGCTGAAGCCCTGCGCGCCGAAGGCCACCGCGTCACCGCGCTCAGCTGCGCCGAAGAGCTTGAAGACAAAGCCCGAGGCACTGCGGCCGACCTGTTCTTGATTGACCTGAACCTGCCCGGCGAAGACGGCTTCAGCCTCTCGCGGCGCATTCGGCAGGTGCAACCGCTGGTGGGCATCATCATCGTCTCGGCCCGCTCGGAGTTGCAAGACAAAGTCGACGGCTACGACTGCGGGGCCGATGCCTACCTGCCCAAGCCCGTGCCCTTTGAAGAACTGCGCGCCGCCATCAACAGCTTTGCCCGTCGCCGCCAGGCCCAACACACCACACAGCTCACCCCTGACGGTGCGCTGCGCCTGCAGCAGCGTGAACTGCACGGCCCCGCAGACCAGGTGCGCTTGACCGGTGCAGAAGAAACCCTGCTCATCGCCTTCGCCCGTGCCCCCTCAGGCCGCCTGGAAAACTGGCAACTGCAGGAACTCTTTGGCATGGACAGTGGCGAAGCCAGCAAGACCAACACAGAAGTGCGCATCACCCGGCTGCGCAAAAAACTCGTCCAAGTGGGCGCCGAAGCCCACAGCCTGGAGTCCATACGCGGTGTGGGCTACCAGCTGAACGTGCCAGTGCAAGTCACCGCCTGACATGCAGGAGCCCCGCCCTCGGGGCGATGGTGTGGGTGCTTGAGGCGCCCCATCGCGGCGAGGGCGCCGCTCCTACAAGGAAAATTCTTTCCTTATCTTTCAAATGCTTTCATTAACTTTCAAATCGGCCATTTTGAGTTGGCAAATTTAGCAATTTGAAAGCGTTTGAAAGCTTTCTATCAATTAATTTTCTGTAATCGCCAGCATCTGCAAATCCGTCAGCTGCTGTGCTCACACTTCACAAACTCGATTTGACCGGCCCGACCGGTTCCGTTCGCATCACGGCCGCCGAGGCCACGCTGCTGCACGCCTTTGCGCAGTCGCCCGATGCGAGGCTTGGCTTTGACCAAGTGGCGCAGTGCATGGGCGTGCCCATGTCCGAGGCGCAGAAATCCAACATCCAGGTGCGCATGGTTCGCTTGCGCAAAAAGCTGCACGACGCCGGGGCCGAAGGCGCCGTCATCGAAGCCATTCGCAACGTGGGCTACCAGTTCTTTGACGAGCTGGACATCCGCAAACCCTGAGCCAGAGACACGCCATGTTGTTCAACACATTCTTCTTTGCGTCCAAGTCCACGGGTTCCCCATGTGGGAGCGGCGCCCACGCCGCGATGCGCGTGAACCGTCGGCCCACCATCGCCCCGAGGGCGGGGCTCCTACCCGCGCTGCTGCAAGGTTTTCTTTTGAGCGTGCCTCTGTTGGCGCTGGCTGCCCCCGACGCAGGCTCGGTGCTGCAACAGCTGGAATCCCGCCCGGCCCCTTTGCTCAAGGCACCGCATCTCACAACGCCGCAAACCCCCACCCCGCCTGCGGGTGACGACGCGGGCCCGGTGCTGCGCGTCAACGCTTTTCGCATCGACGGCGCTACGCTGCTCAGCCCCGTGACCCTGCAAACCGCGCTGTCGGGTTTTGCGGGCCGTGACCTGAGCCTCACGCAGTTGCAAGAAGCGGCCTGGGTCGTCACCCAAACCTACCGCGATGCAGGTTGGCTCGTTAACGCCTTTGTGCCCCAGCAAGAAATCGAACAAGGCCTGGTCCGCATCCAGGTGATCGAGGCCCGCTTGGGGCAGATCCAGATCGACGTGCAGCCCCAGGTGCGCATCGAGGCCGCGCAAATCCAGCAACTGGTGCTGGCCCAACTGCAGCCCGGCGATGCGCTCAACCTCCACAGCGTGGACCGCGCCCTCATGCTCATTGACGAGCTGGCCGGCGTGGCCTCGTACGGCAGCTTTGCCCCCAGCCAAACCGAAGGCGCCACCGACCTGCTGATCCAGGTGGGCGGCGGCAAACGCGTCGAAGGCAGCTTCAGTGCCGACAACCAAGGCGCACGCAGCACGGGCGTGCAGCGCCTGTCGCTGAACTTCAACTTCAACAGCCTGCTGGGTCTGGGCGACCTGCTCAGCATCAACCTGGTCGAAACTGCAGGCAGCAGCTACCGCCGCGCCGCCTACAGCCTGCCTGTAGGCAGCGACGGCCTGCGTGTGGGCGCACACAGCTCCAACATGTCTTATGCCTTTGACTGGAACAGCACCGCCATCTCGGGCGTGGCCCGCACCAGCGGCCTGGACCTGAGCGGCCCCTGGTGGCACATGCCTGCTGGCCGCTGGAACTGGAACCTCAACACCGACCACAAGCAACTGCAAAACAGCGCCAACGCGGCCGTGACCTCGGCCTACAGCATCGACGTGGCCCGCGCCAGCCTGAGCGGCAACTGGCAAGACAGCTGGCTGGGCCTGGCCCAAAGCAGCATGGGCATCACCCTGAGCAGCGGCAAAGTCAACAACCCTGCCGACACAACGGGCGTGCAGGGCAGCTTCAACAAACTCAACCTCAGCTTCAACCGCGAGCAAGGCATCACCGGCAGCCTGAGCTGGTACGGGCAGGCGCAAACCCAAAGCGCCAGCCGCAACCTGGACTCTTCAGAAAAACTCTTTCTGGGTGGTGCCAGCGGCGTGCGCGCCTACCCCGTCAACGAAGTGGGCGGTGCCAGCGGCTA
>Ga0228702_1002195_pt1 | contig 11436 bp, 11 predicted proteins | sample McNCre217_Aug_MG_2_FD_178018 | JGI IMG/M metagenome (GOLD analysis project Ga0228702, IMG submission 178018) | Freshwater microbial communities from McNutts Creek, Athens, Georgia, United States - 20-17_Aug_MG | ecosystem: Environmental > Aquatic > Freshwater > Creek | place: USA: Georgia... | reverse complement strand
CGAGCTCGCCACTTGAAAATTTTGAGTCAGCGAAAATTTGTGAAACGCATCTCTTAGTCACGTGTATTTTTTGCTATACTATCGTTCTTTCAAGTTTCTCGCGATTCTTTGAATGCCGAATATTCCTCAATAGCTCAGTTGGTAGAGCGCCGGACTGTTAATCCGTAGGTCCCTGGTTCGAGCCCAGGTTGAGGAGCCAAATCTCTTCCTTATGCCGCGTCTGGCAGGAAAGCGCCGATGGAAAATTCCATCGGTTCCTTCATAGAGGCGTATCGAGGAGTTCCCCATGGCTACGAGCCACTCTTTTTCCGACCTCGCAAAGGTCGTCATTGCGCCTACTCTGGCCGCGACCCATCATTCCCAGAACTGACGACATCGAAGACGGCGTTCACGCACTCATTCGTCGGGGCAAACGTCGCGCACATACGACACGAAACCCGATTAAAACCAACACTGGCATCGCAACCTTAAAGACGATGTTCAAAGACCGTCGACGCATGCGACTGCTACAAGAAGTTTCGTTAATCCTATCCACAGCCTGCAACGCCAACCAGAAGGACCAGACCCGGCGTGATGACGTAATGCGACTCATCAACGTTTAGAGTCAGTCGCAACAGAAAACTCACTACGATGACCGCATTTGCCTGCACTACTGGTATTTTTTCATCCTATTAAGACCGATAAGTACTTGACGCACACATATCAGGCATCAGTCCATGCCCAAACCAATGAGCGAAGCCAATATTTCAAAACCGAAGTAAGCGCCATAAACGTGCACGATTGCAGTATGCGGTTTTTTGCCATAAGCCCAGTACGGTAGTCAAATCCTGATGCAGTCGCCCCGGCTCTTGTAGGCCTATAGACGCTTATACAAACTTAGAAAAACAATAAATAAAATTCATATTTTAAGAAATTTTAATACTAAAAAAATAAAAAAATTGCGCCAATAAAATATCGCAAATATAAATATAAAAACAATAATAAATGCAAGTAAAAGCACCATAATTATGCAATATTTATTCTTAACACTTAATGGAAAAATTTAAAACCTATCAATTGGCAGCTATATACATCCATAAAAATTAAAAATTCTCATGCCATCTACGCCTAAAACCAAAAACTCACTAAATAAAAAATTGACAATCGCATTATTTTTAATATCAATCCCCAAATACTGCCTTACCAATGAAATCATAGAAAAAATTGATTGCAGCGGATTAGCATCAATTAAAACAGAAGAAGGCACAAAAAAAATATTACTGGACAATATGGAACTTGAAATCAAAACCACCATCGAAAATATAAAACTACTATCCAAAAGCAACATATATACCACAACATACTTCCCACACAATGAAAACAATTCAACAGCAAGAATACAAAACTTCAGCACCGAGTCAGAATTGGTTTTTGTTCAAAAGCACGTTTTTTCCAAATCAAAAGATGCGCTTATAAGCACATTAAAAATTGATCGAAAAAGCGGCCAAATAACACAAGTAAATAAAGTTAACAACGTAATTTCGTTATCCATTAATGGACGCTGTAATTTACCTTCATTTATTACAAAACACGAAAAACAACCAACAGATTAACAATACTTATAGATAGTTCGAATCAATACTCGGTAGACAACAATACACAAATGGAAGACCGAACTTTGACAACCTGAAAAATTGGATATTTACTGCGTTTGCCAGCAATGCCACGTACCTATACAGCAGTCCTGCGCAGCTGAAATTTATTGTTAATTAGATTTAATTGTATTTTTCGAAGTCTAAATTTTAGAAACTAGAGATCAACCACTTAGACTAACATGTGCAGCGGAGAAAGATACAGCCGCATGCCGCGAGGGAAAACTTTTATTATCCGAACTGTCTGGGCGTGTGCGTTGCACGGATACCTTTAGCGCTTCGGTTGTGTTTTAATACTCACTTTTAGATTGTTAATTTTGAGAAACAAAAAACAATCTAGCTAACTGCGAAAAGTAACTTTCACTAGTCTGGCTTAATGCAAGGTATTTTTTACGCCGATCCCCCTTTTCATAAAAGTCGGACACCAAATCAATATTTTTTAAATTTATTAAACTCCTATGAATAGTAGCAGGCGATCCATATTTCACCATCCGCATCAACTCGGAAGCCGTTACATTTTGCTTCGAGCATGAAGCATATCCAATTTCGGCAAGTAGTGATAGACCACGGGCATCCAGCCCATATTTGATGATGAACTCTGCTTCGAGCTCGTGCTTTGACATTAAAAACTTTAAATATATATTCATTAAATTAATTAATCCATTAAATCATCTGGAGCAGACAGACCTCGCTCTGGTTTAGCGGGCTGGTAGCGTGTTGCGTTAGGCGATAACCATTGAGTTTCTTCATACAACTCAATAGGCCTTCTCAATTTAGCGCCTCCATCACGTGTCAAAGGTATCCACATGAATTTAGCCGAGCCTTTGCTTGATCGCGTCAAGAATGCATCAAATGGCAAACTCCAAAAGATACCTTTATCAAACGAACCTTCACCAAATTGCGACGCCGACACATTTGTCTTGGTCACATAAAAGCCCATCATCGAGGCGTTGTCAAACACTTTGCTCAGCATCAAAGTCATGCCTCGGTCGCCTGCTAAATACTGCCCTGCTGACAACGCAGTCTGCACACCTTGAATTGGCGTTTCCCAATAGGCGGTCAGGTGCCCGGTTTGGGCGCGGTAATCTCGCATTGAAAAGCCTTGCGCAAAATCGCGTTCTCGCACTGAGTTCCAATCCCCCCCAAAGGCCCAACGCGAACCTGGCTGGCGATACATCAACTCGCCGCCTACGCCACCGTACATCTCTTCTAGATAGCCGCCATAGGCTGAGGCATACAAGTTCTCACTCAATCTTTGCGTTTTACCCAAATTCAAAGTGGGCATGGTGAGCCGTGAGGTCGTCAAAAACTCACGCGCATATGTGCGCACACGTGGTAACAAAGAAGGCCCCGTGTATTTAAATTTGCCGTAGTTATCAAGAAGTCGGTAGCGCACAGCACCTGATAGACGGAAGTCATCTGGCAGTTTCCACGTCATGCGCTCAGTGGCGCTGACTTGGTAAAGCACAAAACCATCTGGCCCGCCCAAGGTCTGAATCAAATCAATACTTGGCACCAGCGTTAAACGGCTATCCGCCTGCGCTGGCACTGTCTCGTGGGCAGGATAAGTCAAGGGCCAAGCATCCGACTTATCTTGATTGGTACGTTCAGGCTCGGTTTGTGTTTTCACCCAAGCATCGCGCGCTACCGTTTGCGTCGCAAGCGTTGAACCTGCAGCGCGGTGGCGAATTTGCACCTCATCCACTGACGCTGGCGCATCTCGGTGCAACACACCCATCGCTTTGTCTAAACGCACTTGTGTGTAGGGGGTGTACGACGCCTCTGTCTCCACGATCAATCGACTGACATCTTGGTGAATATCGGCCACCTGCCATTGGGTGTGCGTTTCAATCTCTTTTACCGTTTGTGCGTCAATCCTGTTTGTCGCGGACCGCTCAAGCCGCACAGGTGGCACTGAGGGGTCAGAGACTTTGGGCGCATACGCCTTTGAAAAGTCGGTATAAAGGCGAAAACCCGCAGACCACGTATTGCCGCGCTCGTAGCCCACAAACACATCAATCCATCGGTTCACGGGATACACCGCCCCCCAATTAACGGGCGAACGTTGGGGCAACACATTGTTCAAAGGGTCATGCTGATAATTGTTGCCGTCGTACTCGGCCTTGAGCACCAAGCCCTGCCAATGCGTTTCAAATTGCACCCCAGCAAACGGGGCTGTACGCCCCCTGAACCAAGTTTGGGTAGCCATCGTGCCGCCCTCACCCACCTGTGTAACGCGAGAGTCAAATGCATGACCACCTAACCGGCTCAGTGGGTTAGCCATGCTGCCTCGGTTACCTAAATACCCCCAAGCCAAACCAGCTGACCAATCCCAAGCGCCAGTGCGCTTGCTGGCCACGACATACTCCGAGCTAAACAAGCCCGTACCGCCCATGTCCCGCATACCAACCGCCACTTCGGGAACCCAAGCAGACTCTCGGATCACCTTGACCTTCATGTCTATGCTTTTGTCCTTGTAGCTCTGATCGCCAGCGATGCTTGGTCCGTACAAGCGGTTAGAAATGCTCACATACCTAAAGCCTAGCTCTAAACGCTCATGCGGTTGCAACATGACGTTCAACATGCTGTAGGGCGACGTGCGGTGCATTGACAGACCGAAATATCCCTCAGGCTGCATACGAGCCGAGGGCGTTTGCAGCACCCCCACATTACCCCAGTTACTAGCCGTGGGTCGATGCGTCATTTGCGTACCCGTGCCTTGCCAGACTGACCAAGGCGTAGGTATCGGCTTCATTTGTCGACTGAACGACGCCAAGTTTTCTAACGGAATTTGTGTCGACACACCTTGTGTGGCCAACCACTTCGCCCATCGGGGGTGAAATGCGTCAGTCAACCCATCTTCGTCACTATCAGCCGGTGCATACACCCAACTGCCAGGGGCTGGCTCGTCTTGCTCGGCAATGCGCCACGCCGACACACCCACACGCTGAACACGCCCATCGGGTTGCACCAGCCAAGCCCATGAACCAGTGCCATGACTGAAGCATGACGCAACATAGTCGGCCGCCATGAGACCTGGAACATGCGGCAGTTCACACACGGTACCGTCACCTCGCATGACGCGCAAACTCGACGGACGGTGGGGCACTACCACACGGTCAGTCGATTGCAGCACAGGGTCGCGCAAAGGGCTAGCTTCTAGCCAAGCAGCGTCAGCAGCGGCCACACGCACGCGCCCTGTGGGTGGCATGGCCCGCAAAGCCATAGCTAATCCTGCATAACGCGAAGCAGAAAGCTCTTGCAACAGCGCTTCATACTCGTGCTGCTGCTGCGCCAAAGCCTCTGGTGTGTGCCACTGCAGCCCCAGCAAATAACTCTCTTGCGACACATTAGATTGCTTGAGCCAATCGCTTAAACGCTGATTGGTTTGCGCCCACAACACAGCGTGAGCGCCACATACACCTAACGCGAACAGCAAAGGAGTCATGCGCATCTTCATCTGCCAGCACCTTGCAAAGGCTTGAGCTTGAAGCACATATCCGCAGCCAAGCATTGCTCGCTGTACACCACGCGCCCTTCATGGAGTGCAAACCATTGCGGGTAGCTGCTGAAACGACCGTTAGGCTCTTGGCGTTGTACCGTCTCGACGACCCACCGAGCAGCAACAGCCACATCAGTGGGCACATACCGTGGCCGATTTGAGTTGGCTGTGATCACAGACTCAGACACACCGTATCGATAACTTGGCATCAGATCTAGATGGCGCTGCCACACCACAGGCTCTGGCTGGGTCAACACCTTAAGCCAATTTGGGCGCTCACTGCTGACTTGGCGCACCTCACGGATCATGCCAAACACCTGCTCAATTCGGCCATTGAAAAGCTGCAGCATCTCGCGCTGGCCGCTGTACCAATACTCGCGCACATCAGTGCCAACCACTTCGCGACGGCCAAGCGCCATATATGCAAAACGCCCATCAAATTCAACCTGCAGATATTCAAAATTGGCCGTGAATTGTGGATTTCGCTCTGGAGGGGACCAAGCGGAAGCAACCGTGTCAAAAACTGGACTACTACCTTGGCACGCAGACAGGAGCGCACCCGCCAGCGCCACACTCAACCAAGCAGACCAACGAGAAAAGCAACCAAACGACTCGGGCATAAAAAACGCCCCTACAGAGGGGCGCTCATGAAATCATCAAACTTAGCGAGTTGTACCCGTTGTGCCAGAGTTGCTGTTGTTATTGGTAGCAGCGGCAACGCCAACCGAAACGCCACCCACAGCAGCACTAGTAGCGGCAGCACCACCTGCAGCGCCGCCAGTTGCACCACCAGCGGCAGACCCTGTGCTTGAACCAGCTGTAGAAGATTGAGCGAAAGCAGATGCCACCAAGAAGCTAGAGATGAGGACTGCAACAATTTTTTTCATTTGAAACTCCATATTTGATACGCGATTCGGACGTTTGAATCCTAAGGATTGAATCTGCAAATGGACTTGGCTTGATTCAGAAAGATGCACGGAATAATTGCCAACTTCGTATTCGCCCTTTAGAGAGCTTAGCAATCGCACAGCCGCTGGGTGGGATAAGCATTGCCCCAAGGCCTTCAATCCCGCAACGTGCAGGCCCGCGATTGACTATCTCGACTCCGCCGCCTGTGAATGGACGCCGCAGCAGATCGACTTTGTCGACTGAGTGTTCGATGCATCGCTCGTGCTAAAAGAGCGTGCTGAGATCATGGCGCTTCATGAGGGGATGACTTACTACCGAGACGGTAGCGCAAAAAGTCAAAAACATCTAGGGAGATAACATCTGGTCGTGGGATTGAGAGAGCTTCCAGCGGCCGAAGGTACAGAACGTGAGCTATATCCTACGGATTCATCGACTGCCAGCGTCAAGCGTGTGCGTCATCTCGTTTTCCAGCCAAACTCGCGTTCGGCATTGGCGGGTTCGGCGTATCAGGTGGTAAGGCACACAGGTGGCTTTCGGCCAATTCCACCACGTGAATATAGTCGCGTACGCCACCGCCGTCGGGTGTCGTTACCAAACACGGGTAGTTCTGGCAAATTACCAACCGCCACCTGTGCAATGTAGGGCTGCCGCTTATTGGGTATACCGTTCGGATCTTCACCCATCAGGCCGATTTCGTGCGCGCGCTGGGTTGAAGTAACTCAATTAATGTGACCTATCTGTTCAGAGGCAATTCGGTTTCGTTTCGTTCGAACTTTGTCGAAAAACCAGCCCCATTTGTTGAAATACATTACAGCTGAACGCACGTGGTAACCCAACAGCTTGCTGTTGCGGTAAGAGCCCTTTGCATAGGCATGCACGACCTGAGCCGAAGGCAGGTAAACGTTTTCGGCCATATCGCCAATGCGGCGAACCAAATCCACGTCTTCCATGTACATAAAGAAGCGTTCGTCAAAACCACCCAAGCGGTGCAACAGTTCGCTTCGAATCAGCAAAAAGCACCCCGACAGCGTCGGCACGCGAGTTGGCCTGTCCTGTGCGAGGCCATGCATCTCGTAGCGCTGATTGATCTTCGCCTTGATCCATTCGGACGGAATGAAACGTCGAAGAATCAGGTCGACCGGCGTGGGCAGCAGCTTACACAGGCGCTGCAGACTGCCATCTGGGTAGGTGATTCTCGGCATTACAGCGCCAACACCCTGACTCCCATTCAGAAACTGTCCAAGTTCAGGCAGCACATGAGGCTCAAATGAAACGTCTGGGTTCAACAGCAGGTGCGCGTCGGACGTGCCTGCCGCCATCGCAATGGCACGGTTGTGGGCCCTGCCAAACCCTAGATTTTCCCCTGCGTGAACATAGCGAACACGGGGGTGTGCAAACAGCTCATGTTGGAGTGGCACCATGGAGTTGTCCACCACATACACAACGCCGTCGCAGCTTTCAAGAAAACAACGCATCGCCAACCCGTATTGGGTCGGGTCGTTGTGGAACAACACCAAAGAGGCAGAGATCTTCATTCAAAGGCCTTGGGTTAGCAACCGCCACAGTTGTGGCCAGTCAGCAGCGAAAGGGGCATCGGGAGTCGTTCGGGTCTGACTCCCGAAAATATGCTGACCACAGGCTATATGTTCAATGACGGTAGCCCACGCTTGGGCATCGGTTGCCGGAAGAAAGCTCACCGCAGAGCAGTTCCCCGCCGTTTCGTGTGCGTATGGCAGATCGGCCACCAGCAACAGCTTATTCAGAGCCTTCGCCTCTGTGATCGGAAGCCCCCAGGTTTCCAGTCTTGATGGAAACACCACCACATCACAGGCGCGATACGCCTCGGCCATTTGCTGCCTGGTTTGCCTTCCAATGAACTTGACGCCACGAACGGACGAGAACCGCTGGTGCAGGTCGCGTGCGTAGGGGTTCTCTGTACCGCTCAAGGTGAGCCGCAGTTCCACGACACCTCTTGCGGCCGGCGGCAGACGCTTCATGGCTTCACACAGCACCTCAATGTTCTTGAAAACCCGGGGCAATGAGGGGTACAGCATGACCAGCGGGCGCGACTCACAGAACGGGATCGCGGTGTGGGTCTGTGCAGGTGCAGGGCCCCTTTCATCAGGGCGGGTGGGGTACGCCACCACCACATTGGGGTGTGCGTAGAGGCGCTTGAACGCCTCGCGAAGCCACGCCTGCTGTACTACTACGGTGTGGTTGCGTGAAAGAAACGCGCCATACAAGCGACCGTACAGCAGGTTGAACAGTGCGAAAGAAGGTTCCAGCCGGGCATCGCGCCAAGTGAGCTTGTGAAACGGCGAAGGGTTGTGGCAATACACCGCCTGGCGTCGCGCCTGGACGCGGGGTGTGATGTCATGCAGCGAGAGCCACAAGTCTGGCTTAAGCGACTTCGAATGACGGTCAAACACCACCCACTCCAGCCACAGGCGCGTGAACCACGAACGTTTGGACTGCGGGAATGCCAGCGTCTCAACGCGCGGATGCGTGATCAGGTCTTTGCGATGGACAAGTGCGGTGATCTTCCAGTCGGCGGGCAGGTAGTGCGCTGCAGCATCCAGGCTCTCCTGCAACACCGTCAGCGGGCCCCCTTCGCTGAAGTTGACGGCAGACACCACCACATGCTTTTGCTTCTGCATCAAACCCGCTGCCACTCGTGGGTGGAGTCATCCCATTGGCGTATCACCCGGGCCGGGTTGCCTACAGCCACACACCGCGCCGGGATGTCCCTCGTCACCACGGAGCCGGCGCCGATCACCGCACCGTCGCCAATGGTCACGCCCGGCAACACACAAACCGACTCGCCAATCCAGACATTATTTCCAATATGCACGGGCTTGGCGTGCAACGGACGCTGAGCTGGTGGAGTGTCCGGACCTTCTCCCAACGCGTTGCTGTCAAAGCGCCCGTGGTTGTGGTCCGAGATGAAGACGCGACTTGCAATTAAAGTGTGATCACCAATTGAGATTTTTGATATTGCTGCGATGTGGACGTGATCATTTATTTGAATGTCATTTCCGAAATCCACAATACCTTCTAAAAAACAATCTAGGCGAAGTCCGACTCCAATGGTTAAGTTCCTGCCTAAGGTATATTTCTTATCCGATCTGATATAGATCGGACGTCGTACAATTCTGCAGTTGTTGAAGAATAGTTTTGTTTGAATTAAGTCAAGGGCTAATTTAATGGTGCCTACCAATCCGTAGCGATGAATCAAGGTTTCGAATTTCATCTCATTATAATCTTGTGCGATGGGTTGATCTTTATTTTTCTCACCGTTCTTTTTAGCGCTCTTATGGCTTTTGGCGCGAGAAAAAGAGTAATCAGTAGTGTTGGCGAGAAGTACCCAGTGCCACGCACAAAAAGCTCCAGTAGAAGCGTGTATGTGAAGCAAAGGGATGTGATATCTGACGCCTGACCGAATAGCTTGTCAATATGTTTTCGCAGAAAAAAACCTGATCGAATAGACAAGGTGGTTGCATAAATAACAGCAGCGACTCCAATGAGTCCAAACTCCCCTATAAGTTTCGCGGCTAGGAAACTTCCATCAGAACGATTGAGTTGGGATTCAGTTAGGTTGTCAAGCAATAGGGTCGATTGGCCCGGGGGTTCAATACCAAGATTTTGAAAACCGACGCCCAATCCGTTGGAGAATTGGATTGCAGATACCATGCTCTCCCAACCCTGCATATATACAAGTCGAGAGATATTTTCGTTCTCTGAGGTAAATGTTCGATTTAAAAAATACTCTAGCAGACGGAGATCACTAGAAACAAGTGTGATTCCGATAATGCACGTTATTCCCAAAAATATGATGACTTGACGGCTACTCAGTGCAACTATCGAGATAAGTATGGTTCCAGCGAGCAGTGTGAGGTTTGGAAGTGATATGGCCAAGGCAAAGCATGCAAGGCAGATGAATAGGCGAAGTCTTTTTGAAGATAGAAGTGCAAAAGAGCATGCAATGGGTATAAATACAATTGCGAAATGACTCGGTTCCGAGAATGGTGGCAATGGTCGATTCAATAACTGGTAGTTCCCTAGTCTAAATAGGTCGAATGCTCCTATTGATCCGATTGCCAATAGAATCCAGAATAGTACATTAATTGTCTTATCGAGATTTTTATATCTTGATTTAAAGAGGCTTGCCACTGCAAATCCGCATATCAGGATGGCAGCAAGTGACAAAACCTGCTTTGCATGTACTGAATTTTCTATCGAGATCGGGTTCGCAAAAATCCAAAGACCGCTAATGACGCATGCCCAAAGGTAACTTTTGGCAATAACGGCTTCTAGTTTCTTGGTCAGTTGTACAAATAAAATTATGGCACTGGATATGATTATTCCAGTTGCTAGTGATGGCAGAGATAGGCCAACCATCAAAAATGATGGGAGCAGGATCAATATAAGTAGCGCACTTGTCATGATGTTTGACTTATCCATGATCGTGCCACTTGCTTGAATCTGGCTATGTAATAGTCAAAACTGGCTACTACTAGCGATGTCGCATTTGTTTTCTTTTTTGCGCTGACGGTCTCTACTAACGCTTGGAACGCAAACTTGTTGCTGACCCCCCCATCACCCATCACCGCCGTGACTTGGTCGACAAAGCCGGCCTTGAGGGAGGCGCCCGCACGCAACAGGAACTCGTAGTCACCCACAATCCGGTAGCTCATGTCGTAGGCCCCGAAGCGGTCGTAAAGATCACGACGGTGGAGTGAGCCAACATGGGCCACGGTCATGTAACGTCGAAAACGGTTCCATCGCCAAGGCTGACCAATCACGCGCCCGGCCATGTGCCCAAGAGCCACCTTCGAGCTCCAGTACTCGATCTCGGGTTGCTGCCGTATGTGACTCAAATACGCACCCATCGCATCGGGCAAGAGAACGTCATCAGCACCAACGAAGCTTATGTATCGACCCGATGCGCGGGCCAATCCCTTATTCCATGCGTCATAGATGCCGCTGTCGCGTTCGCTGACCCAATAGGCCAGATGACCAGCGTATTCAGCGATGATGTCCTGCGAGCCATCGGTCGACCCCCCATCAATGACGATGTGTTCCACTTCATCGCCCAGGTACGAGACGATGCTGTCCATCGTGGCTCGCAGTGTTTTAGCGCCGTTGAACACCACGGTGATGATGGAAACGATTGGGGTTTTGTGGTTGGACATGGGATAGATCAGGTTAGAGAGCTTGTAGCCTCTGAGTAGACCTGTCCGTACATCTGCGCTGCTTGAACTGGAGAATACCGCTCAGCAGCTACCCCGCTGTGACGTTTGCTGATTACGGCGACATGCGGTTTTTGCATCTGGGTACGCCAGCAGTACAGGGGTCGATGCGGCTGAGTCGCCCTTTGGATATCCATCTTGAGTA
>Ga0228702_1002192_pt1 | contig 11444 bp, 7 predicted proteins | sample McNCre217_Aug_MG_2_FD_178018 | JGI IMG/M metagenome (GOLD analysis project Ga0228702, IMG submission 178018) | Freshwater microbial communities from McNutts Creek, Athens, Georgia, United States - 20-17_Aug_MG | ecosystem: Environmental > Aquatic > Freshwater > Creek | place: USA: Georgia... | reverse complement strand
GATGATGCTGTCCAGCGCTTCCTTGGCGGTTTTCTTGCCGGCCCAGACCTGTTCGAGTTCTTCGTCCTCGATGGTGCGGATCTGCACATAGTTGCCCAGACGGATGCCACGCGATTTCTCGGTGGTCTTGCGGATCATCTGGTTGACGGCCGTGTCGGTGCCGGGGTTCTGTTTGTAAAAGCCCGATTGCTCGGTCAGCTTGAAGGCCGCCATGGTGATGGGCAGGTAGCCGGTGCGCTTGTGGCTGGCCGACTGCACTTCGGCATTCGACAGGTAGTTGAAGAAGGCGGCCACGCCTTTGTATTCCTCGGCCTTCTTGCCCGACATCACCCACAGGCTGGCACCGCCGATGACGGTGTTCTGAGGTGCACCCGCCACATCGGGGTAATAAGGCAGGGTGGACAGGCCGTAGCCGAACTTGGCGTTCTTGGCCACGTTGCCGTAAAAGCCCGAGGAGGTGGTGATCATGGCGCACTCGCCAGAGACAAAGGAGGCCTCGGGCACGTTGGCACGGCCTTTGTAGACGAACAGGCCTTGCTTGGCCATGTTGCCCAGGTTCTCGATGTGGCGCACATGCAGGGGCGAATTGGCCACCAGGCGGGCGTTGGTGCCGCGCATGCCGTTGCCCTGGGTGGCCAGCTCGGTATTGTGCCAGGTGGAGAAGCTCTCCAGCTGTGTCCAGCCCTGCCAGGCGATGGTCAACGGGCATTTGTGGCCACTGGCCTTGAGCTTGGCGGCTGCCAGGGCCACTTCAGGCCAGGTGGCGGGTGGCTTGCTGGCGTCGATGCCAGCCGCCTTGAAAGCGTCCTTGTTGTAATAGAACACCGTGGTTGAGCTGTTGAAGGGGAAAGACAGCATCTGGCCGTTGGGGGCGGTGTAGTAACCGGCCACGGCGGGTACGTAAGCGCTGGGGTCAAACTTGAAACCGGCGTCCTGCATCACCTTGCCCACCGGCACAACCACGCCTTTGCTGGCCATCATGGTGGCGGTGCCCACTTCAAACACCTGCAGGATGTGGGGCGCATTGCCTGCACGGAAGGCGGCCACGGCGGCGGTCATCGACTCGTCATAACTGCCTTTGAAGACTGGGTTGATTTTGTAGTCTTTTTGGCTGGCATTGAAGTTTTTGGCCAGATCGTTGACCCATTCGCCGTTGACGGCGGTCATGGAGTGCCACCACTGGATTTCGGTCTGGGCCTGGGCTGACAGGGCGGCCAGGCCCAGAGCCAAGGCAGAAAGGGAAAGTCGAAGTTTCATGGCGGTTCCTGAAAAAGAAGGACTGCAAACGCGAAAAGGCGGCTTTTTTGAGCCCGCAAAGCGCACCAGTTTCACGTTTGAAGATGTCAAAAGCATTAAGCCTTTGGGTACTTCAGGTGACAACTCGGGCTTTCCATGACACCAGACCCGTGGGTGACACGGTGGCCCTGCGAATGGCGCGTGTTTGTTGCACTGCGGTAACATTCAGCCTCAGCCGGGTTCAAGCCTTTGCCCTGTCTGGCTGAATGCGTATTGACACGCTGCTGACCGCGCCTATCCCTATGAATGCACCCACCACGCTCCAACATTTGATGCAAGCAGACGCCGATGCGCCGCGCTTGCGCGAGATCCCCTACAACTACACGAGCTTTTCTGACCGTGAAATCGTGGTCCGCCTGCTGGGCGAGAAGGCCTGGGATCTGCTGAACCAGCTGCGCGATGAGCGCCGCACGGGCCGTTCGGCCCGCATGCTGTACGAAGTGTTGGGCGACATCTGGGTGGTCGAGCGCAACCCTTATTTGCAGGACGACCTGCTGGACAACCCTTCGCGCCGCAAGCTGCTGGTGGATGCTTTGCAGCACCGCCTGGGCGAGGTGCAAAAGCGCCGCACGCCCGAGGCCGATGCCGCCCGAGATACCCTGGTGGGGGCTTTGCTGGACCTGGCTGGCCAGGCGGTGGTGCAGTTCAACGAGCGTTTTGCCAGCCGCGCCAAGCTGCGCAGCCAGGTGCAAAAGACCCTGGGTCGCCTGACGGCCAAGGACAACATCAAGTTCGATGGCCTCTCGCGGGTGAGCCATGTGACCGATGCCACCGACTGGCGGGTCGAATACCCCTTTGTGGTGCTGACGCCCGATACCGAGACCGAAATGGCACGCCTGGTCAAGGGCTGCATCGAGTTGGGCCTGACCATCGTGCCCCGTGGCGGCGGCACGGGCTACACCGGCGGCGCGATCCCGCTGACCTGGAAGAGCGTGGTCATCAACACCGAAAAGCTCGAAGCCATGACCGAGGTCGAGCTGATCGACTTGCCCGGCATCGGCCACAAAGTGCCAACCATCTACACCGAAGCCGGTGTGGTGACCCAGCGCGTGGCCGATGCGGCCGAGCGGGGTGGTTTTGTGTTCGCGGTGGACCCGACTTCGGCCGAGGCCAGTTGCGTGGGCGGCAACATCGCCATGAACGCGGGCGGCAAGAAAGCCGTGCTCTGGGGCACGGCCCTCGACAACCTGGCCAGCTGGCGTATGGTCACGCCCGATGCCGAGTGGCTGGACGTGGTCCGCATGGACCACAACTTGGGCAAGATCCACGACGCCGAAGTGGCGACCTTTGAGCTGCGTTACTTCAAGGCCGACGGCAAGACCCCGTTGCGCACCGAAACCTTGGTCATCCCAGGCAAGACTTTCCGCAAGGAAGGCCTGGGCAAGGATGTGACCGACAAGTTCCTCTCTGGCTTGCCCGGCGTGCAAAAGGAAGGCTGTGACGGCCTGATCACCAGCGCCCGCTGGGTGGTGCACCGCATGCCCGAGCACACCCGCACCGTGTGCCTGGAGTTCTTTGGCCATGCCCGCAATGCGGTGCCGAGCATCGTCGAGATCAAGGACTTCATGTTTGCCGAGCAAAAGCGCACCGGCACCGTGATGGCGGGTCTGGAGCACCTGGACGACCGCTACTTGCGCGCCGTGGGTTATTCCACCAAGAGCAAACGCGGTGGCTTTCCCAAGATGGTGTTGATCGGTGACATCGCTGGTGACAACGCCGACGACGTGGCCAAGGCCACGTCCGAGATTGTGCGCATGGCCAACTCGCGCAGTGGCGAAGGCTTCATCGCCATCAGCCCCGAAGCGCGCAAGAAGTTCTGGCTGGATCGCAAAAAGACCGCCGCCATCAGCCGCCACACCAACGCCTTCAAGGTCAACGAAGACGTGGTGATCCCGCTGCCGCGCATGGCCGAATACACCGATGGCATCGAGCGCATCAACATCGAGCTCTCCCTGCGCAACAAGCTCAAGTTCTGTGCCGAGCTGGAGAGCTTTTTGGAGCGTGGCAACTTGCCGCTGGGCAAGCAAGACGACGTCAACGAAATCGCTTCAGCCGAGTTGCTGGAAGACCGCGTGGCGCAGGCCCTGGCCGTGGTGCGTGAAGTCCGCGATCAATGGCAAGGCTGGTTGACGCAGGTGGACGAGCTCTTCCCCCAGTTGCAAGACCACAGCTTGCGCGCCAGCTGGAAGACGCAGATCCGCCCGGCTTTGCAAAACATTTTCTCGGGCTCGGCCTTCCAGCCGATCCTGACCGAAGTGACGGCCATTCACCAGCGCGTGCTCAAGGGCCGTGTGTGGGTGGCCTTGCACATGCACGCCGGTGATGGCAATGTGCACACCAACATCCCGGTCAACTCCGACAACTACGAGATGCTGCAGACCGCGCACGAAGCGGTGGGTCGCATCATGGTGCTGGCCCGCAGCCTGGATGGCGTGATCTCGGGCGAGCACGGCATCGGCATCACCAAGCTGGAATTTTTGACCGATGACGAGCTGGCCAACTTCACCGCCTACAAGGCCAAGGTGGACCCCGAAGGCCGCTTCAACAAAGGCAAGCTGCTGCGTGGCGCGGCGCTGACCGGGCTGGGTGACGATGTGCACGCGGCCGACCTGACGCACGCCTACACCCCCAGCTTTGGCCTGATGGGCCACGAGTCGCTGATCATGCAGCAGTCCGACATTGGCGAGATCGCCGCCAGCGTGAAGGACTGCCTGCGCTGCGGCAAGTGCAAGCCCGTGTGCTCGACCCATGTGCCGCGTGCCAATTTGCTGTACAGCCCACGCAACAAGATTCTGGCCACCTCCTTGCTGGTGGAAGCCTTCCTGTACGAGGAGCAGACCCGCCGTGGCGTGTCGATCAAGCACTGGCAGGAATTCGAAGACGTGGCCGACCACTGCACCGTCTGTCACAAGTGCCTGACACCGTGCCCGGTCAACATCGACTTTGGCGATGTGACCATGAACATGCGCAACCTGCTGCGCAAGATGGGGCAAAAGAGCTTCCGTCCTGGCAACGCCGCCGCCATGTTCATGCTCAATGCCACCAACCCCGAGACCATCAAGTTGGCGCGTGCCGCCATGGTGGGCGTGGGCATGCGAGCGCAGCGCTTTGCAGCCGGTTTGCTCAAGGGCGTGGCCCGCAAGCAAACCAGTGCACCACCGGCCACGGTGGGCACCGCGCCCATCAAAGAGCAGGTGATCCACTTCATCAACAAGAAGATGCCGGGCGGCCTGCCCAAGAAGACGGCGCGTGCGCTGCTGGATATCGAGAACAACGACTACGTGCCGATCATTCGTGACCCCAAGGCCACCACATCGGAAACCGAAGCGGTGTTCTACTTCCCCGGCTGCGGCTCCGAGCGCTTGTTCAGCCAGGTGGGCCTGGCCACACAGGCCATGCTCTGGCATGCGGGCGTGCAGACCGTGTTGCCACCGGGCTATCTCTGCTGCGGTTACCCGCAAAAGGGTTCGGGCCAGTTCGACAAGGCCGAGAAGATCATCACCGACAACCGGGTGCTGTTCCACCGCGTGGCCAACACGCTCAACTACCTCGATATCAAGACGGTGGTGGTGAGCTGCGGCACTTGCTACGACCAGCTGCAAAGCTACGAGTTCGACAAGATCTTCCCCGGCTGCCGCATTGTGGACATCCACGAATACCTGCTGGAAAAAGGCATCAAACTCGAAGCGCAGGGTGCTTACCTGTACCACGACCCTTGCCACACCCCCATGAAACAGCAAGACCCGATGAAGACTGTCAAGGGCTTGCTGGGTGACCAGGTCCTCAAGTCGGACCGCTGCTGTGGCGAGTCGGGCACGCTGGGGGTCACGCGTCCTGACATTTCCACGCAGGTGCGTTTCCGCAAGGAAGAGGAAATCCGCAAAGGCGAAGCCGCTTTGCGCGCCAGCGGCGCGGTGGGCCCCAAGGACAACGTGAAGATCCTGACCAGCTGCCCCAGCTGCCTGCAAGGCTTGACGCGCTACGGCGACGATCTGCAAAACGGTTTGCTCGAAGCGGACTACATCGTGATCGAGATGGCCAAGCACATCCTGGGTGAGAACTGGATGCCCGAATACGTGAGCGCAGCCAATGCCGGTGGCATTGAACGCGTGCTGGTTTGACGCTGCATAGCAACACGCGAAAGTCACTATGGCCGGTTTGAAAAAAGAAACGCCCACGCCCGAGTCTCTGACCGTGCATGGTCAAACCAAGGTGCTGGAAATTGGCTTTTCCGACGGGGCGCAATTTCGCATCCCGTTCGAGCTGATGCGCATCTATTCCCCCTCTGCCGAGGTGCAGGGCCACGGCCCCGGCCAGGAAGTGCTGCAGACCGGCAAGCGTCAGGTCACCGTGGTCGAGATCGAGCCGGTGGGCAACTACGCCGTCAAGCCCACCTTCTCGGATGGCCACGACTCGGGGCTGTTCACCTGGGAGTACCTGTACTTTTTGGGCGACCAGCAAGCCGCTTTGTGGCAACAATACGAAGAGCGCCTGCAAGCTGCAGGCACCGACCGCGATGCGCCCATGCCCGAAAAAGCAGGCAGCAGCTGCGGACACAACCACTGAAACACTGGCCATGAGCACCACCCATTTCGGTTTCAAGACCGTCGATGAAAAAGAAAAAGCCAAGCACGTGCGTGGCGTGTTTGACTCGGTCGCGTCCAAATACGACGTGATGAACGACCTGATGTCCATGGGGCTGCACCGCGTCTGGAAGGCCTACACCGTGCAGGTGGCCAACCTCAAGGAGGGTGACCAGGTGCTGGACATCGCGGGCGGCACGGGCGATTTGTCCATGGCTTTCGCCAAAAAGGTCGGCGCCACAGGCCGTGTGGTGCACACCGACATCAACGAAGCCATGCTCTCCACCGGCCGCGACCGCTTGCTCGACCATGGCCTGGCTTTGCCCACTTTGGTGTGCGACGCCGAGAAGCTGCCGTTTCCAGACAACCATTTCAATGTGGTCAGCGTGGCCTTTGGCCTGCGCAACATGACGCACAAGGATGTGGCGCTCAAGGAGATGTGCCGGGTGCTCAAGCCCGGTGGCAAATTGCTGGTGCTGGAGTTCTCCAAAGTGGCCAAGCCGCTGGAGAAAATCTACGACTGGTACAGCTTCAAGATCCTGCCGCACATGGGCAAGTTGGTGGCCGGTGACGCCGACAGTTACCGCTATCTGGCTGAATCCATTCGTATGCATCCTGGCCAGGAAGAGCTGAAAACCCTTATGAAAAACAGCGGATTTGGCCACGTGGATTTTCACAATTTGTCAGCAGGGGTGGTAGCCTTGCACGCAGGCATCAAGTGCTGATGCCTCGAGTGTGAGTTTTGTGCCCCATTGGAGACATCGTGAACAAGTTCTTGACCCTTTTGCTTGCAGGCGTTTTGACCCTGGGCAGCTTGAATGCCGAAGCCGCACGCCGTCTGGGTGGTGGCAAATCCATCGGTCAGCAATCCAATCAAGTCACGCAGCGTGAAGCGGTGCGTCCGCAACAGCCTGCCGCGCCTGCGCAACAAGCTGCGCCGACGGCAGCCAAGCCCGCAACGGCGGCTGCGCCTGCCGCAGCCCCCAAGAAGCCTTGGGGCGCCATGTTGGGCGGTCTGGCTGCAGGCCTGGGTTTGGCCTGGCTGGCGCATTCCCTGGGCATGGGTGAAGCCTTTGGCAACGTCTTGATGTTCCTGTTGATTGGCGTGGCCGTGATGGCCTTGATCGGCATGTTCATGCGCCGCAAAGGTGGCGCTGCACAGCAAGGCGGTTTTGCGTACCAAGGCGCTGGCGCCACAGCCGAGCAACCCGCATCTTTCAAGCAATACAAGCCCGAGAAGGTCGGCAACGACGCTTCGGCCCGTCCGTGGGAAGCCCAAGGCACCCAGTTTGACGGCTCGGCGGCTGCCCAAACCGGTGGTTCGATGATTGGCTCGGCTTTGAGCGGCTCGCAAACCTGGGGCATTCCTGCCGGTTTTGATGTGGCCGGTTTTGTGGCCGCTGCCAAGCAGAACTTCGTCACCTTGCAAGACGCATGGGACCGCTCTGACATCGCCACTTTGCGCTCCATGATGACCGACACCATGGTGGCCGAAATCCGCAGCCAATTGGCAGAGCGCGAAAGCCAGTTCCCAGGTCAACCCAACAAGACCGAAGTCGTCATGCTCGAAGCGCAGCTGTTGGGCATCGAAGAGCAGGCCGATGCCTACCTGGCCAGCGTCGAATTCAATGGCGTGATCCGCGAAGACGACTCTTCAGGCCCCAGCCCTTTCCGCGAAGTCTGGAACATGACCAAGCCCAAGCAAGGCGGCAGCGGCTGGCTGGTCGCTGGCGTGCAAGCGCTGCAATAAAGCACGGGCCGCCAGACTGGCGGCATCTTTCGGGAATAATCGGGGACTATGGCAACACAGTCCCCTTTTTCTTGGGCCGCTCAGGCTCTGCCGCAACTGGCGGCCAATTTCCAGCCGCCTGCTTGGGTGGTCGATGAGTCGGTCAACCGCCTCGTCTTGTTTCTTAACCACGTGATCCAGAGCGAGCCCGAGGCCATGGCCCGTCTGGCGCGTCAAAAAGGCCAGCGCATTGAGCTGGTCTGGGACCGCATCCAGCTGCAACTGACCCCCACGCCTGCGGGCTTGCTTGAGCGTGGCCGCTTTGAGGGCTTTGACCTGCGTTTGACGGTGGTCGAGGAGTCCCCCGTGTCGTTGGCCTCGGCCCTAGCCAAAGGCGACAAACCCAAGGTGCGCATCGAAGGCGACGTGCAATTGGCCGCCGAGATCAATTGGCTGATCGACCACGTGCGCTGGGATGCCGAAGAAGACCTGGCCCGCCTGGTGGGCGACGCCATGGCCCACACCCTGGCGCAGGTGGCCCGCAAAGCCATGGAAGCCTTGCGTGGTTTTGTGGCCAAGCGCCCCGGGACCGACATCGTCAGCGGTAGCGCAGCATGAGTCGCTTGGGTCGCGGCGCGTTCATCGTCTTCATCGTCTTGCGCTATGGCCTGGACGAGTTGGTGCTCTCCAGTTTCCAAAAGCCCTGGATTCGTCTGCTGGCCCGGATCCTGTCGGTGGGGCGTGACCTGAGGTCGCCCCGTGCCGTGCGCTTGCGCGAGGCCCTGGAGCGCCTGGGGCCGATTTTTGTGAAGTTTGGTCAGGTGCTGTCGACCCGGCGCGACTTGCTGCCGGTGGACATTGCCGAAGAGCTGGCCAAGCTGCAGGACCGCGTGCCGCCCTTCAGCTCCGACATCGCCGTGGCCACCATTGAGCGGGCCTTCCGTCAGCCGGTGGACACGATTTTTGAAAGCTTTGAGCGCCAGCCGGTGGCCAGCGCTTCCATTGCGCAGGTGCACTTTGCCACCTTGCGCAGCCCGTCAGGCGCATTGCGTGAAGTGGCCGTCAAGGTCTTGCGTCCCGGCATGTTGCCGGTGATCCAGAAGGACCTCAGCCTCATGCGCATGATGGCCGGTTGGATTGAAAGTTTGAGTGCGGATGGCAAGCGCCTCAAACCCCGCGAGGTGGTGGCCGAGTTCGACAAATACCTGAACGATGAGCTGGACCTGGTGCGCGAAGCCTCGAACGCCGCGCAGCTGCGCCGCAACATGGAAGGCCTCGACCTGGTGCTGATCCCCGAGATGATCTGGGACTATTGCCAGCCCGAAGTGCTGGTGATGGAGCGCATGCATGGCGTGCCCATCAGCCATGTGGACCGCCTGCGCGCAGCGGGCGTGGACATCCCCAAGCTGGCCCGCGATGGCGTGACCTTGTTTTTCACGCAGGTTTTTCGCGATGGTTTTTTCCATGCCGACATGCACCCTGGCAACATCCAGGTCAGTTTGGCGCCCGAGACTTTTGGCCGCTACATCTCGCTGGACTTTGGCATCGTGGGCACGTTGACCGAGTACGACAAAGAGTATTTGGCGCAGAACTTCACCGCTTTTTTCCGCCGTGATTACAAGCGAGTGGCCGAGCTGCACATTGAATCGGGCTGGGTGCCCGCCGACACGCGTGTGGACGAGCTCGAAGCTGCGATCCGCGCCGTGTGCGAACCTTACTTTGACCGGCCTTTGAAAGAAATTTCACTGGGCATGGTGCTCATGCGCCTGTTCCAGACTTCGCGGCGTTTTCATGTTGAGATCCAGCCGCAGTTGGTGCTTTTGCAAAAAACCCTGCTCAACATCGAAGGTCTGGGCCGCCAGCTCGACCCCGAGCTGGACCTGTGGAGCACGGCCAAGCCCTTCCTTGAAAAATGGATGCTGGACCAGATCGGCCCCAAAAAGCTGTGGGAGGAGCTCAAAGCCCAGGCCCCGCATTACGCCAAGCTGCTGCCGCAATTGCCCCGCTTGCTCAATGACTACCTCAAGCAGCCGCGCCAGGGCGAGGCCCGCCAGCTGGAGCAGCTGCTGGCCGAACAGCGCCGCACCAACAAATTGCTGCAAACCCTGCTCTACATCGGCATGGGCTTCTTGCTCAGTTTGCTGGGTCTGCAGGTGTGGTCGCATCTGCCGCTGTACTGATTTTTCGCTGCCCCTACAGGAGACATTGCCGTGTTGCTGACCCTCGTGATCGCCTACCTGCTGGTGACCATCGCGATTGGCCTGGTGGCCGCCAAGCGCGTGAAAAACTCGGCCGACTTCGCCATCGCGGGTCGGCATTTGCCGCTGGCCATGATCATCACCACCACCTTTGCCACCTGGTTTGGCTCCGAGACGGTGCTGGGCATCCCGGCCAAGTTCGTCAACAACGGTCTGCATGGCGTGGTGGAAGACCCCTTTGGCGCAGGCAGCTGCCTGATCCTGGTGGGCCTGTTCTTTGCGGCCAAGCTCTACCGCATGACGCTCTTGACCATCAGCGATTATTTCCGTGAGCGCTATGGCCGCAGTGTGGAGGTGATCTGCTCGGTCATCATCATGGTCAGCTATCTGGGCTGGGTGTCGGCGCAGGTGACCGCTTTGGGTCTGGTCTTCAATGTGCTGTCCGATGGTGCGATCAGCCTGCCTGTGGGCATGGTGATCGGGGTGGTGTCCATCCTGGCCTACACCTTGTTTGGCGGCATGTGGTCGGTGGCCATCACCGATTTCATCCAGATGATCATTCTGGTGTCGGGGCTGGCCATCCTGGCGGTGTTTGCCGGTCAGCAGGCTGGTGGTGCCGACAAGGTGCTGGCGCTGGCCGTGAGCCAGGACATGTTCAAGTTCTGGCCCGAGCCCAACTTCAAGGACATCCTGTTCTTTTTTGCTGCGGCCATCACCATCATGCTGGGCTCCATTCCGCAGCAAGACGTGTTCCAGCGCGTGATGTCGGCCAACAGCGAATTTGCCGCCACCCGTGGCCCGGTCATCGGGGGCGTGCTCTACATCCTGTTTGCCTTTGTGCCCATGTTTTTGGTGGTCAGCGCCATGATCATCATGCCGGAGGAGGCCGCCAGGCTGATCGCCGAAGACCCGCAAAAAGTCCTGCCCACGCTGGTCATGACCCAGATGCCTTTTGTCATGCAGGTGCTGTTTTTTGGGGCGTTGCTCTCGGCCATCAAATCCTGTGCCTCGGCCACCTTGTTGGCGCCCAGCGTGACCTTCACCGAAAACATCTGGCGCCAGTTCTTCCCGCGCCAAAGCGATCGGCAGGAACTCAAGGCCATGCGCATCACGGTGCTGGTGTTCAGCGTGCTGGTGCTGGCTTATGCGATCGCCATGCAAGGCACCTCGATCTATGAAATGGTTTCGGGCGCCTACCAGGTCACCCTGGTGGGGGTTTTTGTGCCTTTGGCTTTTGGTCTGTACTGGAAGAAGGCCACCACCCAGGGGGCCTTGTTCGCCATCGTCATGGGCTTGTTGACCTGGCTTTTGTTCATGCTCACGCCTGCGGGTGAGGTGTTTCCGGCCCAACTGGCTGGGGTGCTGGCCAGTTTGTCGGGCATGTTGATGGGTTCATGGGGGCGTCAGGCCATCCGTAACCAGCACGCCGGGCACCACAAACTGGTCGGGGCGGAGTGAATCCGGTCTGAATTTGGCCGGAAAGCGTGCAACAGGCTTGAAGAGGCGCCCCCCGCCTATAATTGAGGGTTTTGAATTTTCCACCTGAAAAGAGCCCTCTTCATGCCCATTTACGCCTACAAGTGTGAGTCCTGCGGACATGCCAAGGATGTTCTGCAAAAAATCTCCGACGCCCCCCTG
>Ga0228702_1002189_pt1 | contig 11454 bp, 13 predicted proteins | sample McNCre217_Aug_MG_2_FD_178018 | JGI IMG/M metagenome (GOLD analysis project Ga0228702, IMG submission 178018) | Freshwater microbial communities from McNutts Creek, Athens, Georgia, United States - 20-17_Aug_MG | ecosystem: Environmental > Aquatic > Freshwater > Creek | place: USA: Georgia... | reverse complement strand
GGGGTGTCATCCGACTTTTCCTTCCACCCAATTGGCCACGATTGCGCCCGGGATGCGCTCCTGCGCGGCCTTGGCATCGCGGATGAGATCGAGCCGCTTACGAAGCTTGACCTGTGGCACCAGCAGGAAGATCGGCACTGTAGTCGCCCCGCGCCCGGTCCTTGATCGCGAGCCAACGGCGATCCCCCGGCTGTTTAGCCGTCCTTCCGCCACCAGAAGGCTTGGGCCGCGCGGACGGTAGACAAACCGCAACTGAATACCCCGACGGCGCTCCCATTCGCCCGGCGTGATATTCCCACCCCGCGTGGATTTCCCGGCAGCCGCTGTAGGGATCGCAAGCCAGAAGCCGGATTTCGATCGGATCAGTGGGCCGGTGTCATGTGCGCCAATGATCACGGGCGCGTTGGACCATACCAGCGCGGCAGCATTTAGGCTGTTCTTGCCCTTTGGAAACTGCTCGGAGCGGATGGTGCGCGAAAGCCGCACCCCGAGGCCTGCGCCAGTGATCTGGCCACGCCAGGCGGTCTTGAGGCTATTTCCCGCCTCGCCGACGGCCTTGCTGACGGCGCTCTCTCCGGCCTTGATCTCTGCGGCCATCATTGCCGCGAGATTGCCGGTGATTTCCATGCCGATGTTCATGCGGGCGTAGCCTCGATGGTCCAGATCAAGCGATCCCGATCTCGGGTGGGCTCACCTTGGATCAGGAAGGTCTCGTCGCGGAACAGCACCTGCTCCTGCGGCCGGGGATTTGGCAGCTCCGATATCCGGACGTCGAACCGAAAGGTTTCTGACCAGAGGCGTGCAGCGCCAAATTCCGTAATGGCATCGCTCCGCCGCGGAATGATGCGGATGCGGGTGAACTGCCCTTCGCTGTTGCGATGCCAGGCCTCATGGGCAAGGTTCGGGTCAGCGAAGAGCAGATCTATTGCAAAGGCAAAGGCGGTCACTCTGTCTCGCCTCAGTTTGAGCTGAAGATCCGGATCGCGAGGCGCGGCCGCTTATTCACCGGCAGGATCGAGGCCTCGGTCATCAGGTCAATCCAGCGGCCCTTGGCGTCCATCATCTGCCGCGCATAGAGCGGCAGTCCGATTGTATTGGCGGTTTCCAGCAGGTTCGCAGGCCCGCCATAGGTGGTGAAGGTGTGCAACGCCGTCGGTGCAGGAGCGGCAGGCATACTTCGGGCGGCGGGTCCCCCGCGCAACAGGCGCCCGAAGTGTCTGACCGGATCTGCAATCACCCTCGTGCGCTTGGCTCGTCCAAATCCGCGAGGGTGGCACGCTCGCGTAGCCGACCCCTCTGGGGTTGAGTGTCAAAGAGACGGATCAGGCCAAGGACAGCGAATGGAAGCGGGGTATGGGGCTTTGACCCAGAACTGCAGCCCCTGCCCCGTCCGAGGATGCGCTCCGCTCGCCAGCCTTGTCGCCACGCGGGTCCAGAAAGATCAGCGGGGTTCAGGCCGGAAAGGCATAGCGGAGCGCTGCACCAGATGAATACGGGCGGGCTTGCCCGCCACCTGGAAATCCCTGGCATCAGGTCGAAGCGCCGAACCCTTCGGCACCGCTTTCCTTCCGGCAAGACTGGCCGTCGCGCAAGGGATCGTTGCCCGAATGGGGGGAGACTGCCTGCCAGGCTCCCGTCGGCAAGACCAGAGCCCGGTCCCGGCCCTGCCGGGATATGCCATGCTCCAGGATTTACACGCATCTAAAATGCGAGATAATCCTTGCCATCTCTCGACAGATATAGAATTATCGCGCATCTGAAATGCGGGATAATGCCATCATGATCTATCTGGTCGGTGAGAATATCGATGCCAAACGCGCGCACCAGCGCGCGCAGGCCGGTGAAATCTTCCAGTTGGTGCGCAGCATATACATCGATCAGCATGTCGATGCAGAAGCCACGATCATGGCCCATGCAGTCCGCATCGCGCACTATCTCTATCCAAATGCCTACCTGTCCTCGGCAAGCGCTGTCCTCTTAGCACCAACGCCGGACGGCCGATTGTTCATCAGTGGCCGCCGCAATCAGCGGACCCGCTTGCGCGAACTCGAAATTGTTCAGAACGAAGCACCGCCCAACCCTTCGACCGGGTCCGCGATCATAGGTGACGATATGGGTGAGTTGCGCGTCGCAGTCGCATCACCGCGGCAACGCTTCCTTGAAGCGTTTCGCTTGCGCAGCGAGCATGCGAGCGCCATCCCGGCAGAACTGCGCGCGACCATGGCGACCCGCCTGGTCAAGGAATACGGCACACCCAAGGGAGCGGCCGACGCAGTCTGGACGCTGGCACGCGAGAACAGCTGGTATCGCGAGGGCGAAGCTGCCGAACGCTTCCTGTTGACACGGCCGGGGGCAACCCAGGTTCCGACCAACAAAGCGGCCTTCGATCTGCTGATTGCCTGGCACGGCGACCCCTTGGGGCAATTGAGCCATGACGGCTTTGAATGGCGGTGGAGGCCGGCCCGGAGGTCAGGGCCCACCCTGATCAGGGAAACTACGCCCGGCAAGCTTCCGGCCTTCATCGAATCGCTCTTACCGGAAGGTTGGCTTGCACAAGTTCTTCAGGAGCGAGACGAGCGAGAGGCCCTCCGCGACGGGCAACGCTACATGTCCAACATCACCGTGGTCGAAGCACACGACAAGCAAGCCAAACCGATGCAGGACACTCTTAGCACCCGGCTTGGCAGGTTCATGGAGGCTGGCCGCTTCACAGGCCAATATGCAGGCCCGACGCGCGGCTCGATCGAGGAGAGTTTCGAGCAAAACCTTGCAAGGATCTACGCAAGTGCCGCAACACCTCGCTTGTCGGGCGTCCAGATCAAAGCTCCAATGCACCTTGCTTCAGATGGCAAGCTTGTGCCTGCCATTGACCAGCCCTTCACCCACATCCTGAAGCCAGCCGGAACGGCAGGGTTCGAATTGTTGCCGATTGTGGAATGGCTCTGCCTGGAACTGGGTCGCGCAGTCTGCTTCACAGTGCCGGAGATCGCGCTTATCGCGATGCCCGACGGCATGTCACCGGCGCTGGTGGTCGAGAGGTTCGACATCCGTCAGGGGCCAGATGACCAGCGGCGGTTTGTGCTGGAAGATTTCTGCTCGGTCCTCGATCTTCCGGCCTCGGCAAAGTACGACGGCACCATCGAGCGAATGGCACGTGGCCTGCGTCCCTTGTCAACGAAACCAGCAGCGGATCTGGATATCCTTTTCCGCCGTGCCGTCTTTGCCTGGTTGATCGCCGATGGTGACATGCACCTCAAGAACCTGGCGCTCCTAAAGATTGCCGAAGCAGGGGCCAAGGTGTTCACCTCTGTCCGCTTCGCGCCGCTTTATGATGCCGTGACAACACGGGTCTTTCCGGGGCTGGCCGGAGACCGGATAGCACTCAAACTCAACGGCAAGGATGACCGGCTGACGCAGGGGGATTTCATGACTGTGGCGCGAACGATTGGGGTTCCACAGGGCGTGGCAGAGGCTGCCATTCTGGACATGACAACCAACCTCGCGAAGGCTGTTGATGTGGTTCGGCTTCCCGAATTTGCGGCGACAAGCCCCACGGCAACAGCTATCCAAGGCCAGGTATTGGCCCTGGCAAGCGACCGGTGTGCTGCCCTCGCCAAAGGCACCAGCTAGGATGATGCCCGGTTTGTTGACCTGAGTTCCAGCCCCAAAAGCTGCTTCAGCCCCGGTCTTTCGACCGGGGCCTTTGCTTTGGCGATCAGTCGCCTCGGCGGGTGTTGGGGCGGGACCAGATGAGGGAGTGGCCCTCGCCGTCTTCGTCATCGAAGAGGTTGGCGTAGATCGGGGCGGCAAAGCGCGGATCTTGGTTTTTCTGGCTCCGGGGTCGAGGACCGGGGCGAAGTTCGAAGGCGGCACGACCGACCCAATCCGCAAGGGTTGAGCAGTCAAGATCGAGGCCCTGGCGGCTGTGGATCTGGGCCTGACGGTAAGGCGTAAGCGGTTCGAGCGCCCCGTCAGGCTTTCAGCTTGACGGCTTCTGGAACGCCCAAGGCATGAGGTCGTCGATGCGCGACGCGGGATGGCGGTTGGCGATGGCAGTCAGGGTTTCGCGCAGGTAGGCGTAAGGGTCGACAGCGTTCAGTTTGCAGGTTTCGATCAATGAGGCCATGCGAGCCCAGGTGCGTCCGCCCTCGTCATGACCGGCGAACAGTGCATTTTTGCGATTGAGGGTTATGGGTCTGATGGTGTTTTCGACCTGGTTGGTGTCCATCTCGACGCGTCCATCTGTCAGGAAGATTTGCAACCCATCCCAGTGGCGGTGGATATAGCCGAGCTTCTCGCCAAGGCAGGATTTGGCGGAGATCCGGCTGCGTTGATGGGTCAGCCAGAGGCGGAAGTCTGCGATCAGCGGGGCGGATTGCGCTTGGCGGGCAGCCAGCCGTTCTTCGGGGGACTGGCCCCGGACGGTTGCCTCGATCTTGTAGAGCTGGGCGATGCGGCGCAGGCCTTCGGCGGCGATCTCGGAGCCGTCCTTTTGATAGATGTCATGCAGTTTGCGCCGGGAATGTGCCCAACAGTAAGCCAGCGTCAGGGGCATGCCGCCCACGCGCTTTGGTTCGGCCAAAGCGTCATAGCCGGTGTAACCATCGACTTGCAGGATGCCATCAAAGCCCTTCAGGATGTCCATCGCGTGGTGGCCATGGCGCCCGGGTGCATAGGTGAAGACGACGGCGGGAGGATCGCCACCGCCCCAGCCGCGATCATCGCGGGTCACCGCCCAAAGGTAGCCGGTTTTGGTCTTGCCCGCCTCGGGATCAAGGACCGGCGCCCGGGTCTCGTCCATGAACAGGCGGCTGGATCGTTTGAGGTGGACCAACATCCGGTCGACGACCGGGGCCAGATGATAGGCCGCCACACCGCACCAGTTTGCCAGGGTTGACCGGTCCAGGTCCACGCCGCCCCGGCCGTAGATCTGGCACTGGCGGTAGAGTGGCAAATGGTCGGCATATTTGGAGACCGCGACATGGGCGAGCGTGCCCTCGGTCGGCAAACCGCCTTCAATCAGCCAGTTCGGCGTGTCCGCCTGAATGACGCCAGCGTCGCAACGACGGCAGGCATAGCGAGGGCGAATGGTGACGATCACCTGGAAACGGGCAGGAACAATGTCGAGCCGTTCGGCGCGGTCTTCGCCTATCTTCACCATATCGGTGCAGCCGCAGGGACAGATCTTCTGCGTGGGTTCAATCACCTGTTCGATGCGCGGCAGATGGCCGGGCAGATGGCCAAGGTTGCGTTTGGCTGGCGGACGTCTGGGCCTGCCATCAGCGTTACAGTCCGCCAGTGCATCCCGGGCGGCCTCAGCCTCGGCAACCGCCGTTTCCAGATCCTCGAAAGCCAGTTGGCGCTCATCTGGGGGAAGCTGCTCGGACCGCTTGCCATAAAGCGCATGGCGCAACTCGGCGATCAGGTAATCCTGTCGTTCGGTCTGCGCCTCAAGCCCTGCGACCTTGGCCTGCATCGCCGCAAACGCCTCGCGCACGGCGGGCGGAAGACTGTCCAGATCAAAGGGGAGATCGACGGGTGCAGACATGGCGGCTTATACCGCACACCCTTCCAAAAGCCCATAATTACAAGGCAATCCGAGTCATTCTGTCGCGGTGGGCGGGGTAGGTCTGGGCGCATGGATGCGGCGCCAGTCAAGCCCTGCAAACAGGGCTTCGAACTGAACCCGCGACAGCCGCATGACCCCGTCGCCAACCTTCGGCCAAGCAAAGCCACCCTGTTCCAGCCGCTTGTAGATCATCACGATCCCGCTGCCGTCCCAGAACAGAACCTTGATCCTATCGCCCCGTTTTGACCTGAACACCACCATCACCCCCGCCCTCGGCGCAAAGCCCAACTCGCCATGCGCCATGGCGGCCAAACCATCGTGACCTTTGCGGAAGTCTACCGGTTTAGTCGCAATCACGATCCGCACCGCCTGATCCGGAAAGATCACAACACCTTCCTCAGCGCCGCCACCAAGGCCGCCGCGCGCTCCGGGCTGCAGTCGGGTGCAACGTGCAAAACTGCGCCGCAAATCTCTACCCGGACCACGCCTCTATCGGCCGACCCAGCAGCACTCGCTAAGGGTTCGATTACGAGCGGCACAAATGCCGGTGTCCCATCGATCGGCACCACCAGTTCCCCTTTACGCGCCAGACCGCGCCATTCCGAAAGGTGACGGGCAATCAATCCATACTTCGCCGCAACATCGCAGACTCGCGCGCCCGGCTGAAAACTCTCCGCAACAATCCGCGCCCTGAGATCATCCGGCCAACGTCGCCGCCCCGTCGGCCCATCGAGAACCTCGATCCGCGACACTCCCTTAGACCCGCGCACCTACATCCCGTGCTCGTTTTGGTGCTCCATGGCCCGCCTCCCGCAAACTCAGTTGCAGGACGGAATGCCCGAACTCAGATCAGGCCGAAACCACGGCGCTGGCGCACCGCTTACGATTCAGCAGGAAGGTGGGGTCGAAACGGCGCTTACTCTTGACCCAAACATAAGCCGCAGAACATGACCTTTAGGCGGGTCGCTTCCGGGCGGGAAGCAACACCGTGTCCCTGTTTTGCAAAAAAAGCCACTTATCCCGGATGTTCGGATTTTCGCAGCCAGCTCTGCAAGGCCCATGGCTGGTCACACCCCGTCATTCTTCGGGTTCGATCATTTCACCATTGATTGTAGCCTGCATGAAGCGCAGCTTCATCAGCATCTCTTGCATACCCGGCACATCGAGTCTCGTTGTGTTGTGAGAGTTATACTCGACGGATTGCGAAATCTCGATCTGACCGCGTTCGACATATTTGCCGTAATTGAGATCTCGCAGGTCTGGCGGCACACGATAATATCCCCCCAGATCTTCAGCAGCGACCATCTCCTCACGGCTCAGCAGCACCTCGAAGAGCTTCTCTCCATGCCGGGTGCCGATCGTGTTGACCGGATGGTCAGGCACGCCTAGCAGGCCAGTCAGCGCAGTTGCTAAGGTTTCGATGGTCGCGGCCGGGGCTTTCTGGACGAATATCTCGCCAGGATTGCCGTGTTCGAAAGCATAAAGTACCAGATCGACTGCATCATCGAGCGTCATCATGAATCGCGTCATCGAGCCGTCGGTCAGCGTAATGGCCTGGCCAGCGCGGATCTGGTGGGTGAACAGCGGAATCACCGACCCGCGAGAGGCCATGACATTGCCATAACGGGTGGCGCAGATAACGGTATCGTTGCTTGACCGCGACTTGGCCACGATCACCTTCTCCATCATCGCCTTGCTGACGCCCATGGCGTTGATGGGATACACGGCCTTGTCGGTGCTGAGGCAGACCACCCGCTTGACGCCGCTGATGATGGCGGCTTCTAGCACATTCTCGGTGCCCAGAACATTTGTTTTCACCGCTTCCATGGGGTGAAACTCGCAGGAGGGGACCTGTTTGAGCGCAGCTGCGTGATAGATGTAGTCTACACCGCGTACCGCGTTCAAGATCGACTGATAGTCGCGCACATCACCGATGTAGAACTTCAGCTTGGGACTGTTGTACGCCTTGCGCATGTCGTCCTGTTTCTTTTCATCCCGGCTGAAGATGCGGATCTCTTTCAGGTCAGAATCGAGGAAGCGGCGCAGAATGGCGTTGCCAAATGAGCCGGTGCCGCCGGTGATGAGCAATATCTTATCAGTAAACATGGGAACTCCAATTAGGACTGGGGCGCGTTTGGTGCGCGCCCTTCAAGCAAGGACAAATAACTTTTCGCGCGATCTGCTGGATTTGAGAACTCGACGGCATGTGCTTTGGCACGCATCAGCGCCGACGCATCTGGCGTGCCGCGAGCAAAAACATCTGCAACGGCCTGGGCCGCGCTTTCGGGGGACAAAGGATCGAAGTAACGGGCATGCGGTCCGCAGACATCACGGTTGAACGCTCGGTCGGAAGCGAAGAGCGGCCGCTCCATTGCCATCGCCTCCAGCGGCGTAGCAGAGAAACATTCTAGGAGCGAAGGAAAGACAACCGCATCAAGCCGTTGATAGAAGGATGGGCATTGCGTGGTCGTCAGGGGGCCGACATTGACACAGGCCGCACGGAACTCTGGCGTTGCCGCTGCCCATTCTTCCCGCGTGAAGGTCACATAGAACTTCGCCCGGATGCCGTGGTCGCGCGCTAGCGCAGCAACGATCCCGGGAAAGATGCCGGTGTTCTTGTGCAGGTAATTCCGCCCGAGGTACCCCAGACGCAAATCGTAATCCACTTCCGGCATCGGTGCGGGTTGCCACAATTCGGGTTGCAGGAAAACCCGTGAAAGACAGTTGTGCACCACGTGGATGCGCTCTTCGGGGATCCCGAGTTCACGCATAAGGCCCTGCTTGACGTGCTCCAGTTCGACCACCAGCACGTCGGCTTGACGAAAAAACCAGCCTTGAATTTGGTATTTCAGCCGGGCCGCAAGCCGCCGCAACAGCGTCAGCCTAGCGAAACACTCGTTGCGGGGATAGATGATCCAAGGCTGCGCGAAGCCGACGATGCTACGGAACCTTGGGCGACGGCGATAGAGCGGACCGAAGACGGTGAATACAGCCTTTTCCTTGTCCATCCGGCGCCGTGCTGCGCTTCGACATAGGTCAAGTCCATGGACATCACGCACCTCGACCCCAACCATCCCGGCAGGATCGAGCCCTTGAGCCACAAGGTTAGCCGCAATTTCCGAAGACAGCAGAAACACCGGCCGTGCCTCGGGGTCAGCTATCGCCAGCACTTCGCTCGCAAACGAGGTCGCAACTTGAACTCCGCCGCCGACATGAAGATTGGTTGTGTTTACTAGCAACTTATTCGACACGCGATCACCCGATCAAACTTCTCGTAGACGGCGCGGCTGCGTGGTCGGCAAGCACCAGAAAAGGCCGATCACCAGCGCGGAGAGGAGAATGCCGGGAACGGCATAGACTTTTGCAGCATACCAAAAAACGGTCACCCCAAAATACACTTTGAATATAAGAAAGGTGCTAATAACATTCAGTGAAACTACGGATCCAACAAGAATTCTTTGAATGCATCCAAGGATTATCGATACAAATGCGTGCAGCCACAGGGAAAGAAATATGCCGAAAGACAGAATAGGTAACGAAGGAAGAAAGCCAGTTAGCCCCGAACCAGTTTCCAAATAAACATCGTACAATCCCGACCTCATATATCTGGCCGAAATGAAATCGGTGCCATTCTCGAAGCCGACACATCCAGCGAAACAGAACCTCTCCATCCCGGTCAAAACTGTCTCTACTGGTTCGTTCATTACACTCCATACAAGTTCAGCTTGCAGGGCAATGCGATCAAAAATGAAAGAGGCAGAGCGTCCGTCATAAACATATGAGGTCACAATTAGGGTTATTAGGGCGAGTAGGAAGGAGAACAAAATAAATACTGACCGAAAACTTAGTCTGATCCGAACACCAAATCCAGCTGCAATACAGCACCAAATCACAAATAAAATGACAAATGTCGAAAATTTCTCTCCGGAAAGGAAAATCGTCAGCAAGGCATAGATAATTATGGCCAAACGATAGATAAAAAGCCGTTGCCTCTTGGCCTTTGCCATGAAGTACAACAGAGCAAGGAATATGAAAGACTGCCCCAATATGCTGGGGTACTTGCTCAGAATTGGTGGCATAAAGTTTTGCCAGAAGGCCACTCTGGTCATGTCGGAGAGTACAGGCCCCTTGTAGATCAGTAAGAGCGCGCAGCCTGAACTGATGATGAGGATGCAAATTGATCCAATAAGCGCCTTGGAGGTTTGATGATGTAGTTTGGGCCGAGTCTCTGCAAACCTCTGAAGCGAGCCGCTTGCGCGATAGCCAAAATAAGCAGCCTCAAGACCAACGAATAGAAATAGACTGCAGACCCAAAAAACGGAATTAGGTGTCCCGAAGCTATCGATTTCAATCATATAACTTCCGGCGGATATGAATATTGCACTAACCATAAGGCCGATGAAGGCATAGATTTGATATACACTTGTGAGAATGAATGCCGGATTCAGCCGACCCATAGAGTAGATCATCCACAACGCCAAAATGAGGACTATAATCTGCAACGGAACGGAAAAAGCAGCTGACGCCGCCCCGCTGTGCTCAAAGAAAGCCATTAATACGGAAACTGAAGGCAAAATCACCCTCAGGAATCGGTAAATGATCTGGTGCTCTCCAAGCATGCTAGGAAGCGGCTTCGAATGTTACATTCGGATGGGCCGTATTTACGGCGGTGCTGGACCCGCTGTGCAGCACGAACACCCTGTCATAGATCATGGCTGCCGCCGAGATTAGCATCTCAGCAGGAATGCTCGGCGGCGCCTTCAGAGCATTCTCAATATCTAGAAAGTCCGTGCACCGTGGGTGGAGCTTGATGATGTTGATCGTATTTTGCAGAAAAAAGGATCGTGCCTTTCTCTCATCGAATTGCCAGTTAGGTAAGTAGATCCTGCAGTAGCTCCCCCTAGAAGCTGGGAGATTATCTAGGAAATGCTGCTCGTCAAAAATGTGGGAATAAAGTCCCCAGCTAGATTGTATTTCTTCCGCAATACTTGTCTCGACCTTCGTTACAATTCCCGGCCGTCGTGTGGCTTTTTCTATATACATCTTTGGATTGTACACAAATATCCTACTGACAAAGCGGCTTCCGCCGACATTGATCGGCAAGCCATAGATGCGGAAAAGGGCCTTTTTGATGCCACTGTATATGTCCTGCCTGTATGTTCCTATGCCTTCTTCGAACAGGGAGAACGTCAAGTTAGGGTTCTTTATTCGCGCCCTATAAAGAAACTTGTTAGTACCGAAGCCAACGTCCCAATGAAAGAATACCTCTTGGTATTTTCCGGAAGTGGCGTGTTCTATCGCTGACCTATAGTCGTCAAAGGCCGCAACCCCGGGAAGGCACCCGGATGCGCCAAGCCTAGCCGCTACACCGCGTGCACCATAAAATCCTCTGGATATTAGGATATCGGATCTGTCCGCGATATCGAGCTGATTAATAATCGCGTTTGCCGTCACGATCTGTATCGGCCGCTCAACGACAAATGCGATCTTCATATGGCTATCCGTGACCGTTGGCATAATGATCTACAACCCCGATACCGAATCCCAGGTCACTGCCGTATTCTTCTTCACATCCCGCACCACCTTCTGGCCCAGCACTGCATCCAGTTGCTTCGGCGCTAGGCCGTATCCCGGCCGCACGCTGCGCACCGCATCAGGGGTGATCACTTCGCCCGCCTTTAGATCCTTCACGAAATAGAGCGAGCGGCGGAACTGCACATTGCCCTGCTCACTCGACTTGCGGCCATAGTCCACTCTGCCAAGCGCCGCCCACGCTGTCTTCGCACCATGGCACAGCGCGGCCATGTCGGCTGGCTCCAGCGAGAAACTGTCATCTGGCCCACCGCCATTGCGGTCGAGGGTGAAATGTTTCTCGATGATTGAGG